>OBEQ010763400.1_pt1 | contig 19080 bp, 20 predicted proteins | sample 1670901 | NCBI WGS metagenome assembly OBEQ01 (sample SAMEA104232315, study PRJEB22302) | groundwater metagenome | biome: forest; feature: aquifer; material: groundwater | place: USA | collected 2011-08-07 | depth 5.4 m
AAGCACCAAACGCTGCTCGGCGGCACTGGCTCCGGCAAGACCTTTACGATTGCCAACGTGATTCATGCCGTCCAGAAACCAACGCTGATTATTTCCCCCAACAAAACCCTTGCCGCCCAGCTGTGCAGTGAATTTCGAGAATTTTTCCCAAACAATGCCGTGTGTTACTTCGTCTCCTACTACGACTACTACCAGCCCGAGGCCTACATCGCGCACACCGACACCTACATCGAAAAAGACGCCTCCATCAATGAAGAAATCGACAAGTATCGCCACTTCGCCACCCAAAGCCTGCTCACGCGCCAGGACGTGATCATTGTCGCTTCGGTCTCCTGCATCTATGGCCTTGGCTCGGTCGAGGATTACCAGAGCCTCGCCATCACGATCAAAAAAGGTGAGAGCATCCAACGTGACAAGCTCCTGCGCAAATTTACGGATATCCAATTCATGCGCTCCAATCTGGAATTCAAGCAGGGCATGTTTCACGTGATCGGTGACAGCGTGGAAATCTTTCCTTCGTCTCAGGACACGATCTATAAGCTCGACTTCTGGGGCGATGACATCGAGTCGATTCACGAATGCGATTCCTTCACCGGTGAGATCATTCGAACGATGGATTCGATCACGGTCTTCCCGGCCAAGCACAACGTAACCACGGAAGAAAAAATAAAAAAAGCTGTCGATGGCATCAAACAGGAGCTGGAAGGTCAGATCAAATATTTCAAAGACCAGGGCAAGCTCGTCGAGGCGGAGCGCATCAAGACCCGCACAGAATTTGACCTGGAGATGCTGCTCGAGACGGGCTACGTCTCCGGCATTGAAAACTACGTGCGCTATGTGGGTCAACGCGAACCCGGAGCCCAGCCCTCCACGCTCTTTGATTACTTCCCTGACGACTATCTCCTGGTGATCGACGAATCCCACATCACCGTTCCTCAGATCGGCGGCATGTTTGGCGGCAACAAATCGAGAAAGGATAGTCTCGTCAGCCACGGTTTTCGCTTGCCTTCCTCGTATGACAATAGGCCGCTCAGCTTCGAAGAATTTGAATCCCATGTGAAGCAAGCGGTGTATGTCTCCGCAACACCGGCTCAATACGAATTCAAACACAGCGGCAAGGAAAATATTGTCGAACAGATCGTGCGCCCCACGGGACTTGTGGATCCGGCCATCGAGGTGCGCAGCAAAGAGCATCAGATCGACGACCTCATGAATGAGATTCAGATCGTCCTGAAGCGAAAAGAACGAATTCTGATCACCACGCTGACCAAAAAACAATCCGAGCACCTCACGGAGTTCTTGAAAGAAGCGAATTTGAAAGTCCAGTACTTGCATTCGGATGTCGAGACCTTGGATCGCATCGAAATACTGAGGAAACTGCGTACCGGCGAAATCGACATCATCGTGGGCATCAATCTGCTGCGCGAAGGGCTGGATCTGCCAGAAGTCTCCCTCGTCGCGATCCTCGATGCCGACAAGGAAGGCTTCCTGCGATCCCGCGATGCGCTGATCCAGACGATCGGCCGCACCGCCCGCAATGTGATGGGCAAGGCCATCCTCTACACGAGGAAAGATGGTGACCAACTTCACTACACGAAGGCGATGAAGGAGGCTATCGCCGAGACCGATCGACGCCGTGAAATACAAGTCGCGTACAACGTGAAGCACAACATCACACCCCAGAGCATCGTGAAAGCTGTGAAAAGCATCGTGGATCACGAAAAAGCCGCCATCGAAGAATCTCGCCGCGAGAAACAAGCCTACTTCCAGAAAGTGCCGAAGGGAGAAATCCCCCGCATCATCCATTCCCTCACGGCCCAGATGGAGCTTGAATCAGAGAATCTGAACTTTGAAAAGGCGGCCGAGCTGCGGGATGAGATCGAGGAGTTGAAGAAGAAATTGACTTAGATGCTCACTTGCTATACCATAAGGCTACATAATATCACCATTTCATCAGCATATATGCAACATACTGCAAGAAAAACCATTGCGTTTGATACGGGAATGATTCACGAAGCCGAATATTTCGCTCGTTCATACCATATGGACTTCTCTGATTTTACTCGCTATACACTCTCGCAAAAACTTGAGGAATTGAGAAAAAGAGAGCAGGAAATCACCCCTACCTTCAGTGAGGAAACATCACGGGCTATTATTCAAGGGAAAAGGGAATACCAGGAGGGAAAAACAAAATCATTCAAAAATGGGACTGAGCTTATGAAATATTTACGAAGTAAATCGAAGAAATAAATGTATATCCTTGAATTATCAAACCATGCCGAAACAAAGATTTTGAAACGAACCAAGAGGGATCGAATCTTAGCGGGTCAAACCGAAAAGGCGCTCAATAATATTGCAAAGAATCCGTTTTATCCAAGCCTAAAATCGCATAAAGCCAATGTTGCGGTGACAAATTCAAAGGCTTATGCTTCTTGGGTGAATGGAGAATATAGAATTGTATGGGATTATGAAAAAGAAAATCGTATTTCAATTCTTGATTTTGGCACTCACAATGAAGTGTATGTATAGTTTTTTTCTTGACCTCAGAGGAGAGGACGCTACTCTTATTACAGTTTAAGATACATTACAAAGGACATATGTTTCAGACCGCTACCGTGACCGACCTACGATTCAAGACAAAAGATATTTTGAAACGCGTTGAGAAGGCTCCGGTCTGGATATTTAAAAAAGGTCAGAAAAAAGCCGTCATTATGAATATCGGAAGCGGTGAGAGTCTTCTGCAAAAATGGGAAAACCGTATTTCATTCAATCAAAAAGAAAGAAAGGGGCCAAAAAAATCGATTTTGGATGAAATTAAAAAAATGCAATTCAAGGGGCCGAAGGATTTAAGCAGCCGTATTGATGAAATCGTCTATGGATAAAATCCTGCTCGATTCAAGCATTTGGATCGCACTTTACGATAGCAACGATCAACAACATGAAAAAGCTGAAAAGCTTGTCCTTGAATTGGAAAAAGGAAATATAGGCTTTGTCATAAACAACTACATTGATATCGAATGTATTTCTGTTCTTTTGAGAAACGCTTCATTTCATGTGGTGGAAGGATGGATCAAGTTCCGAAGTTTTTCTCAGGAGATGTCTTTTCTCCATTTTGATGAGGAAGATCACAAAAATGTGACAAAATTCTTTCTGAAGCTAAAAAATAAACATCTCTCTTTTACCGATGTGTCACTTGTTTATTTATCAAAAAATGGCATCAAGGTAGTGACCTTCGATAAAAAATTAGAAAAAGCTCTCCAATCTAACCCCTAACCGCTTCCCCATGCTCAAAGACCAACTGCAAAAAGACATGATCACCGCCATGAAGGCACAAGACCGGCTGAAAACGGATTCCCTGAAAATGATCAAAGCCGAGATTATGAAATATGAAACTTCCGGCGCTGACATGAAGGCCACCGACGAGGTCGTGATCGGCATTCTGCAAAAGGCTGTGAAACAACGCTTTGAGGCTGCGGAGGGATTTACGAAAGGCGGAAATACAGCGATGGCAGAAAAGGAGCTTCAAGAAGCCGCGCTCTACCAGACCTACCTTCCCGCCCAGATGGGGGAAGAGGAGGTGAAGGCCGTCGTGAAAGAAACCATCGCGGAAGTCGGAGCCAAGGGACCGAGTGATATCGGCAAAGTGATGGCGGCCATCATGCCAAAGGTCAAGGGTCGCGCTGACGGGAAGCTCGTCAATACTGCCGTCAAGGAAATGTTGAAATAAGGAAGACAGGTGTCTTGATCCGCCGTGGCGGATCAAAGGGGAAGGCAGATGGGAAAATGGTGAATGCTGCTGTGAGAGCAATGCTTCAAGAGACGTCATGAGAGTATCAATTATTCTCCCCATTTTTGTTTGATGAATTCAGGAAAAAGGATGATTTTTTTTATATCTCGAGGGTCAAAGAGGATGGATTCCACATCTTTTGCCAAGGCGGCAAAATCGAGTTTATCAATTTTCTCCAGATAATATTTTTTTAATTCCGTCACATTCTGAACGCCTATTTTCTGATGAAGATATTCCATATTCGGCGTTGCCCCGATACCGTACAAAAAAACAATATCAAAAAAATCACGTCCCATAATTCTTTTTCGACCTATGGAAGCACATATTTTCTGGGCTAGCAGCAGATCTTTTGGTACCGTATTGATTTGGGTGAATATTTCAAATCGATTCAGAATCATCTTCTCCGGCTGATATTCAAAATGCTGTGGTGTGGTATCGACCTGAATCAAAATTTTCTGATTGATATATCCGGAAAGACCGTTCTCAAAGAGGAGCTTTGGTATACGGATCTTCAGGCGATAGACCTTTTTTGTTATCGTTTGAATTTCAACCTCCAGGCCTTCCAGCCTCAGATCTGCTTCTATTATTTTTCCGAGATGAATGAATTCTTCATCATTGAGATTAAAATTATCGAAATCCAAGTCTTCAGAAAATCGGGTACTTTCATACACGATACGGAGAGCTGTTCCCCCGAGGAAAACAAGCTTCTCGTTGTAGGGGCTATTGAAAATACTGTTCAATATTTTTACCTGCAAATATTCCTTCAAGATACTTTCTTGATGAGCCCGTAGGTTCTGGGGGTAGTCAGCGAGAATTGTGGTAAGACTTATCATAATAACACGTTGTTAAAAATGTTTGAGCACGACGTGAAAGTGAGAGAGCATGGAATGCTTCGAGATAGAAATGAAACTTTTTTTCATTGAGGTTATTTTGCAATTCGTCAGTGTTGATGCGCATTTCACGAAAGTCATCGGCTGTTCGGATGCGTGGACTCAAGTACAAATAATCCAGGATTGCCTTTTCCGGCTCAGCAATGAGTATTTTTTGAGAACCTTGTCCTTGGAGATCATATCCGAAAAAAAGATTTGGCTTCATGTGTCGATAGCTGAAGCTCCCCATGATGGTCTCAAAGCGAGCAGTTTTTTTGGTCGTGATGGAGGTGGTCTGGAAGATTTCTTCAGGAATGAGCCCGTAGTATTTCAATGCTGTTTCGAGAGAAATGTAGGAAGGTCCGTAAATTTTATTCGCGGCCACCTTGAGAAAAGAGTCGTTGAAAGACCCTTCAGCGAAACAGTAGTATCCCTGTTTTATTTTTTTCACGTATCCCTTTTTCCCCCAACGATCCAGCTGTCGATACGAAAAATCCGGATAGACTTTGCGGATATCGAGCAAAGAAAAGACGGGATATGGCGAAAGTGTTTTTTGGAACTCGATAAACTGCATAATATTTCTTTAGAAGGACAAAATTGTCCTTTTACGGAAATATATTAGCATACCGTGATGAAATTTCAAAGGAAACAAGACTTGACGCTCAACCCTCAAGCCAAATATTCCTGATTTGAGGGCGTTGCCTTCCCCTCCGACATGATCATCACCGAAGAGAAGGTCTTCATGATCGCCTACGGCGAGCGAGAGATCTCCGGCACCGAACTCACCAGCCCTTCCATCGCCACCACCCACCGCGAAATGTTTGGGATGATGTGGAAACATTGCACATGAAATCTACAAAATATCTTTCGGGTCAATAATCTGCAGATCAGTTTTTGTAAAATCTTTATCCAACGTCATGAGAGGAAGACCAAGCTTTTTGGCGACAAAGTATTGAATACTATCTTCTACATCAAGCGAAATCTCATGACTGAGACGAAATATTTCAGAAAGTTCGGAAGAATCGACGACTTCGATCGTAAGAGAAGGAATGCCGAATATGATGGAGAAAAAATATTCGATTTTTTCAGAGCTTATTTTTTTTCGATGAGCCACAATGACAAGACTCAGAAAAGCAACATTCGTCACGACAGCGGAAAATTTCCCGGTAGAAAGACGCTCCAGGACATGGAAACATTCCTTGAAGCGCTCTTGCTGAAGGAGTATTTCGAGAAGAATATTCGTGTCTAGGAGTACTTTTTGTACCATGATGAAAAGGCCTGATGTTGAAGTTTTACGGATGAAATCTTTGATTTTCCAAAAAGGCCAATGAGATTTTTGAGGTCATCATGGGACACTTTTTTCCGAGCAGGTGACTTCAGGGTATCGAGAATATCAGCATTCATGAGAACTTTCTTTTGGGAACTTCGGTCAATGATCAAAATCGGGTGATCCTCAGCCTGTACCAGGTATTCTCCCAAGTGTCTTCGCAGCTCGGTGGCCCGCACGATATGCTGAGGAGGAAAATAATTCATACAATGATCAGATAAAGCATCACTACAGACATCATTTTATATGATCTGAAATGGAACGTCAATGAGAAGAGGGAGGTCACTTACTCCTCCCGGAGCTGTCAATAATCTTGTCCTGAGCTTGCCGAATGGATCGAAAATTTTTTTACCACTCCAGCGTTCCCCCGACCTGATATTCCGTGACTCGCGTCTCGAAGAAATTCTTTTCTTTGCCCAGGTCGATCGCTTCGGACATCCAAGGATAGGGATTGGCTGAGCCGTAGACGGTTTTCAGACCAATCCTTTCAAGGCGTCGATCCGCGATGTGTTGAACGTAATCTCGAATCAGACTCTTGTTGAGGCCAAGAATACCTTCCGGGACAACATCGGTCCCGTAATCGATTTCGAGCTCCACTCCTTTTCGCACCAGGTCAACAACCTTCTGCTCAAAGACAGGGGTCCAGAGCTCCGGATTCTCCACTTTGATCGCGTTGATCAGATCGATACCAAAATTCATGTGCATGGACTCGTCGCGCATGATGTACTGAAATTGCTCCGCCGTGCCCACCATTTTGTTCTGACGCTGAAAGCTCAACATCATGGCAAACGAGGAGTAGAAGAAAATACCCTCGGTGATCACGTAGAAAATAATCAAGTTCTCGAGGAATTTCTGCGCTCCTTCAAAGGTGTGCGTGGTAAATCCATCTTTCAGGATTCCTTCCGTAAGGCTGACCACAAAAATATCTTTCTTGTAAATACTCTCAACCTCTCGGTACATATTGAAAATATCTCCTTCATCGAGTCCAACCGATTCGACAATATACTGGTAGGAATGCGTGTGAACCGCTTCTTCAAAAGCCTGGCGCAGAAGATACATGCGACACTCGGGAGACGTCACATGCTTGTACACCGCGAGGACGAGATTGTTGGCCACGATAGAATCAGCCGTGGTGAAAAAACCCATCGTCATGTTGATAGCCCGACGCTCCTCAGCCGTGAGCTGATTGCTTTTCCAGAGCTCGATATCCTTTTGCATGGAGATCTCTTCCGGGAGCCAGTGATTGGCATTGCCGGCCTTGTAGGCATCCCAGGCAAACTGATGCTTGATCGGAGAAAGCTGTACGACATCGCCTTCCTCACCATTGATGATGCGGCGGTCATTCACCTTCGGGCGATCCTTGGTCATGCGGAAATCGCCGTAGAAGCTGTTTTTGAGGGAACGATGGGTCTGATCTTGTTTGGTGGTGGACATAAAAAAATTAAAGATAATAAGATGAAATCCTAAATTCTAAGCACTAAATCCTAAATAAATCCAAAACACAGAATCTAAAACCTAAAATCCAAAATAACTGCATTCTGTTTTGAATTTTGAATATTTGGATTTTGATATTGTTTAGAATTTAGATATTAGGATTTAGGATTTAATGGTTAAGATTTAGAATTTTCTTCATTGACACACCTCACACTCCGGCCCATTTTGGATTCGGCACATGACCGCATCCTTGGGTTTCTCAGCTTCCGCCACCATCGCGGCCTTGAGTTTGTCCATCCCTGCCTCACGTTTGTGGGTAAATCCGTACTTCGATGAATTGACGGTTGATTTCTCGACCTGCGAGATGCCCAGCGAGCGCAGATAGTACGAGGTCTTGAGACCGGTGCGCCAGATCATGAAGTAGATGTCGGAGAGATCCTTGCCCGAAACACCACGGACGAAGATATTGAGCGATTGGCTCTGATCAAGCCATCTTCCACGAGCCGAAGCATGGAGCACCAGCCAGCTCGGATGGATCTCGAAGACTTCTTTGTACTTGGCTTTGAGATGGTCGGGAATCTCCTGGATCTGCTGAATACTGCCGTCGTAGTATTTTATTTTTTCCGACATATCATCATTCCAAAGTTGTAATTTTTTTAAATCTTCGATCAGATAAGCGTTCACCACGGTGAACTCACCGCTCAAGTTTGACTTCACATACATATTTTTGTAAATCGGTTCAATGCAGGGGAAGCACCCAGAAATATTGGAAATCGTCGCGGTCGGAGCAATGGCCATGCAGTTGCTGTTGCGCATCCCCTGCTGCTTCACTTTGGCTCGGAGGGCTTTCCAGTCCAGACGTTCATCTCGAGGGCACTGGATCTTTTGTCCGCGTTCCTTCTCGAGAAGGTCGATGGTGTCCTGCGGGAAGATGCCTCGATCCCATTTGGAGCCTTGATAACTGGAATACTTGCCGCGCTCCAGGGCCAGATCCGAGGACGAGCTGATCGCGAAGTAGGCAACAGATTCCATGGACTCGTCGGAAAATTTCACCCCAGCCTGAGAGTCGAAAGGAAGGTCGAGCTGATAGAGTGCGTCCTGAAGGCCCATGACTCCAAGCCCTACCGGTCGGTGGCGAAGATTGGAAGTTTTCGCTTCGGCGGTTGGGTAAAAATTGATGTCCACCACATTGTCGAGCATGCGCATGGCGGTCGTGATGGTTTTCTTCAGCAGCTCATGATTCAGCTTGCCGTCGTGGATAAATTTGCTGAGATTCACGGAGCCCAGATTGCAGACGGCGGTTTCTTCGGCCGAAGTATTCAGCGTGATCTCGGTGCACAGATTAGAGCTGTGGATGACGCCGCAGTGATCCTGTGGCGAACGCACATTGCAGGGGTCTTTGAAATTGATCCAGGGATGACCGGTCTCAAACAGCATGGTGAGCATTTTGCGCCAAAGATCAGCGGCTTTTACTTTTTTAAATACGGTAATTCTTTTTTGGCCCACCTGAGGCGGGTTGGAATTTTCCTCTTCAGTCATTGCCTCGTATTCCTGATAGCGCTCGTTAAAAGCTTGGCCATAGAGATCATGGAGATCCGGGACATCCGAAGGAGAAAAAAGAGTCCAGTCGCTATTGCTTTCCACACGCTTCATGAAGAGATCCGGAATCCAGTTGGCGGTATTCATATCGTGCGTGCGACGACGTTCGTCGCCGGTGTTTTTTCGAAGCTCGATGAAATCTTCGATATCGAGATGCCAACACTCAAGGTATGCGCACATGGCGCCCTTGCGCTTGCCGCCTTGATTCACGGCCACCGCAGTGTCGTTGGCAATCTTCAGAAATGGAATCACCCCCTGCGAATTGCCATTGGTACCCTTGATGTGAGCTCCGGTGGCACGAATATTCGTCCAGTCATTGCCGATACCACCTGCCCATTTGGAAAGCTGAGCATCGTCCGCAATGAATTTGAAGATGTGGTGGAGATCATCGTTGACGGTGGAAAGATAGCAGGAGGAAAGCTGCGAGTGAAGCGTGCCGGAATTGAAGAGCGTCGGCGTAGAGCTGACGTAGAGCATCTTCGAAAGGATATCGTAAAATTCTTTGGCCCTCTGCTGCTTGTCGGCTTCGTTCAAGGCAAGTCCCATGGCGACCCGCATCCAGAAGTACTGCGGCGCTTCGATGCGTCGCCCCTCGACATGGATGAAGTAACGATCGTAGAGCGTCTGAATGCCCAGATAGGTGAAGAGCTTATCTCGAGAAATGTCGAGGGAGTTCGACAGGTCGGCAATGTCGTACTCCTTGAGTCGCTCGCTCATGCGATCGTTCGCAATGCCAATCTCAATATTCTTGGCAAACATGTCTCGATATTTCTTTTCAAAAATCCTCTTGGAAACTTCCCCCCTGCCAAGGGGGGACCGAGGGGGGTCTTGCGGCCCAAACACTTCTTTGTACACGCTGTTCAAGAATACCTGAGCTGTCGCGAAGCTGTACGCCGGCTCTTTTTCGATGCGTGATTTCATCGTCATGACGACCGCCTTGTCGATGGCCACGGTAGTAATGCCGTCAAACATTTCGCGCTTTGCGGTCTCGGCAAGTTCCGCTGCGTCGATGGTCTGCTCAAATCCCACGATAGCACGACCGATCGCCGCTTCGAGTTTTTTCGTCGTAAAAGACTCGACGGTGCCGTCTCGTTTTTGCACCATCAATTCCTTTTTCTTCATCTTTTCAAAAAGCTCCTGCTGACGCTTTTCGGTCTGCTGCTCACGGTAGAGGATATAGGCCTTGGCAATCTCATAAAATCCCTGCTTCATCAGCGCCTGCTCCACCAGGTCTTGAATATTTTCAACTGAAGGAACCTGTTCTTCTGAAAATTTTTGCTCGATCAGGGAGACCACTTCCTCCGTGAGAGGAACAACAAAAGCCAGATCATGACGGTTCGTCGACAGTGTTGCTTTTTCAACCGCACGCTGGATCCGATCGACGTCAAATTCCACGATGGAACCATCTCTTTTTCGAATCTTGGGGATAATACTGGGCATAGGAAAAAACTAGCAAATAGTGCTGCACGCACAACATCTTGTGTGCTTAGGGAAGCTACACCGCTAAATATAGGGAGTCAATGAGTTACCGTTGACCTCAGAAAAAGCCTGTGTTGAAACGATTCTCAAGAATGAAAAAGAAATTGGATGAAAGCCAAAAACTGCCCTTGCTCATTGAAAAAAATGAAAAAATATGCTATCGTGAAGAGAAACAAAAGCCATGAATACCAAAAAAATCATGCTGACGCTGGGACTTGCGCTGGTGCTCATGCCAGACCTTCTCTCAGCAGTGCAGGCCGGATCCAATGCACTCCTCCAGCTGGTCATTCTCGATGCTCCGGCGGAGCACACCGCTTCAACGGCCAGTAGCATTCCTTCGAGCGCTCGTGTTTTTGTCACCAGCAGCACCTACGATGGGAGCTTTCGAACTCAAGCTGCTGCCAGTACGCTTCCGGATCAATTTCAGGGGCGAGCCAGGGCGGACGAAATCTGCCAGCGGCAAGCCGACGGCGCTCATCTGGGAGGCTGGTGGAAAGCCATGCTCAGCGACGAAGATCACGATCTCCACGACACGGTGCTGAATGTCGCCTACCAGCGACTCGCCTGTCTCACCAGCGACACCTCCTGCCTTGCGGAGGCTACGGATGACAATGGAGTTACGCTGGCTTCAAATTTTTTCGATCTGTTCGACGGTAGCCTCACCCATACGATCAGAACCACGGAATTGTCGCAACACTTCAGTCACTCGAGCAGTGGCAAACCCTGGACCGGCTCAAACTTCAGCGGAGGAAAAAAGACCGGCATGACCTGCAACAATTGGAAAAGCTCTTCCGAAGGGCTCAGCGGAGGCATTGGCAACAGCGCGAGCAAAGAAGGAGACTGGCTGGACAATGGCGCTGCGGCCTGCGGAACCTTTCATCCCCTCTTCTGCTTCGAATATTTCGCCCCGCATGATTACAGCACCCAAGCAACTCTTGAAGCTCATACACCGAAATCTTTTTCATTTCAAAAATCCAGTATCGTTCATCAGGTCGATCTTCAAGCCAACCACGATCTCACGGACCAGACCCTCATTCAGATTGACGACATGCTGGCCAAACCAAAAGAACTTCCGATCCCGAGCACGGATACTGCCGTGTACTACGGCGAGATCACCACGAGCGCTGGCAACCAAAATCTCGATCAGGGGAAAATTCATTTCAACCTTCCCAGCGGCGTTGTGCCAACGGCAAATCAGGATGTGGTGCTCAATCGATTCAATGTGCTCACTCAGCAATGGGACAGCCTCTCAACACAAAAAGTTGGAAACCAGTATGAAGCCGTCACGCCTGGCTTTTCGTATTTTTCCATAACCCTCGTGCCAAAACCTCTACCCCCGACTCCTCCAGCACCAACTCCTCCTCCGGCGGCATCAAAACCTGTCTTCAATGGTGGAGGTGGCGGAGGCGGATTCGCTACCGTTCAGCCGCAGCTAACCCTTCCTGTTGTCGTACAGAAAAAAATTGAATTGCCACCTCCCGATCTCAAACCCGCCGCCAAAGTTCCAAAAAAACTCACGCTCGCGGAAAAGAGAAAAATCCAACGAGAAAAAATGCTCGCGCAGAAGAAAAAAATGATGAAAAAAGGAAAACAAATCGTCAGCAAACCGGTGGAAATAAAACCAACGCCAGATGAAACACCGATAATCATCAAATCACTCAAAAAAATCCCTGCTCAAAAACTTGCGAAAAAAACCGTCAGTACAACTCAAAAACTAAGCGTGGTAAAAAAACAAGTCGCCAAAGCCAAGGCCCCGGAAAAGAAGACTCCAACAAAGCTGAATGGAAAAGTTCTTCCAGCTCCTGTGAGTCCGGATACCAGCTTTCTCGTCATTCCTCGCGTCAAGGCGAATGATCTGTTCATCATGAGCGGAAAAGAAAAAACCGAATCAAAGAAAATCATCACCGTGGATATCAACAGTCCGGAAGTCTTTTTCGGCACGGTGGAAACGAATGACCATGGCGACTGGTCCTGGGCTCTTCCGGCCGATCTTACGGAGGGTTTTCATCAGATCACCGTGAAGAAAATCGATCCGGAGGATGAGTCTTCACTTGAAATCTCCCGCTATCCAATCCTCGTGGAGAGCTCGGCCACGCAGACGAATGACGATGGAGAGCTATCTCCCCTGGAAATTCCGAGCGGGGTCTCCACCGAAGAGCAGGCGCAGGAAAATCGACGTCTCTATCTCATCGCTGAAACACCGGCGGCTCTGCTCAAAAGCGGGGAAGAAACAGCACTGCGATTTTCTCTGGACAGTCAGGGATGGGACGAGAAGGAATCCTTTGATCTTGATGTCGAGATTCAAAACGAACAGGGGGATGTGATGAGCAGCAGTTCAGAGAAGATTCAGCTCGCAGAAGCATTGCTCGTGGACATTCCGATTCACTTCAGCCCTTCGGCAGAGCCTGGACACTACACCGTGCTCTTCAGACTTTCGAAAGACGAGATGAGCGCCTTTGCCCAGACCGACATCACCGTGGAAAAAAACTTCCTGCCACTGGAGATTTTTGGCTTCGGAAGCATCGTCGTGATGGTTGGAATTTTCTTGCTGAGGCGAAGAAAAAGTGAAAAAAAGGCTTAAAAATTGCAAAGAAATGTGGTATGATGTCTGGATAACGTTATGCTTTCATGTCTGAAAAATACAAACTCTTCGGATTGTTGGGCAGTCTGCTCGTGCTGCTGGTGCTAATCAACAGTACCATCCATGTGCTGGAGTCAAAGGCTTCCCTTGCGGCGCAGATTCTGGAAGATCCTCAAACAGTCACTGCAATTCCAGCACCAACTGATTCGAGTTCGACCCTTCCAGCAGCCACTTCTCCTTCCGCTCCCACTCCTGCACCAGTTCCGACAAATCCTCCCGATGTGGCTTCTGCTCCCGTGACGAGTCCAACACCGACAACTCCTTCAACGACCACAAGCTCAAGTGCTTCTTCTGAGACAACTCCTCCTGATGCGGCTCCTATTCCTGCAACTTCTCCAGCAACTCCGACTTCGCTGCCTCCTTCGACAGTGATTCCTGCGCCTGTTGTTCCGGAACCCGTGCCTCTAGCACCGCTTGCTCCTCTTTCTCCACCTGCACCATCTTCCGAGAGCAACCAGCAACCAGCAACCAGCTCTGGCGGCTCTATCGTCATCACCCCTTCTCCTGCACCATCCATCGCCCCAACACCTGCTCCTGCCCCATCTGCGCCGCCAGTATCAGAAATTCCTGCGCCGGTAACAGTTGCTCCGCCGACCACGGAACCTTTGAGCTCACCCGTGACTCCTGAGAGTGTCCCAACAAGTTCCGGCAGTTCTCCACCGTCGCTTTTGACCGTACCACTTTCGCCAATACAAATCGTTGACCAAATCGCCGATGAACTTCAAAAAAGAAATCTCGCGTGCAAGGACGCAGAAGGGCGAAAGGATGTCATGGTGAATGACAAGGTTTTTGCCGACGCCGTGCAGGTCACCTCACGCGTCGGGAAAAATGCCTGTCCCGATTCCTGCAAAGCTGAAATTTTCTTTGATCTCGATCCGAGCCAGCAACGAAAGGGGCTCTGTAGAAAAATTGAAAGCAGCTGTTACGACGGCGGCGATGATGGCATCAAATTCAGCTCCTTCGAATCCTGCGAGGCCTACTATCAGACCAGAGTCTTCAGCGGCGATTTTCAGTCGAGAAAAGAAGACGAGGACTTCAAGAAAGCGAAAAAAGATATGAAAGAAAAATATACAGAATCGAAAAATACCTGCATCATCCAGGCCGCCATTCTGTGCAAAAACAACGACAAGGAAAATCTGCAAAAATGTCTGCGACAAAACGTCCTCCCCTGCTTTGACTGGGACGCCTACTTAAACAGCATCGAACCGATCAAATCGTTTGACGCACTTTCGGAGCTCGGCAACAAGGTGCTCCAGTGGAGGAATGAAAGCGGGAGATAAGTATCTTCTTAATATTAATTGATTTCGATCTTTCGATAGCGCTTCGCTTGTATGTCTTTCTGAGCAGAGATGATGTTTTTTATCAATGCTGCTTGGAAAGAGGGATTCTTGAAGGACATATTTGCCCCAACAGAATCATTCTTGAGGCGTAAAAGTACAGGGATATAATCTCCCTCTTCTGTGGTGAAGAAAAAAATCAGTCTCCCGGGAGCGCTTCGTCCGGTCAGGTACATTTTAATCAGCCTGCTTCTTGGAGAGGGCGAACCACGGAGAATGATTCCAAGACCTCTCTTAGCTTTCTTCGCAGCCGTGAGAATATCTTCAAGCTGAAAATACTCACGGAGTGGATCAAATTCTTTCTTTTGAATCATTTCACTGATGAGCAGCATGCATCTTTTTTACAAGATCAGAAAGCGTATCCATTTCTTTCTGAACGTCAGGAGTGACTTCCATGATTTCCATCTCCGGCTCGTCAGAGACGAAAGAAACACCGAATCGTATTTTTCCATTTACATACTCTTTGATACAACTGTTGAGAAGAGTTTTCATGGTCACCCCATCCATACCAAGCTTTTTGAGAGCCTTAGTTTTAAGCTTCGGATCCGTTCTGAAAATAACCTGCGTTGTCATATAGCTAAAGTTATCATATAGCTAAAATAGAGCTACAGTATATACAAAAAGTTTGAATAAGTAAAGGGATATTTCCCTTCACAGCGTGAACGGAACCGTGAGCGTATTGTTATCCTCGTTGCTTTCTTCGATCTGATTATTGCAAAAAGCCTGAGGGCATTTATCGACGGAAAATTCATAGGTGCCGGACTTTCCGATCAGCGCAGGGAGATCGAGTTGCTCCGTCAAATGCTTTTGCTTTCCAGCCTCAAGACCTCCCGGGACGGAAAGTCGAAATGACACGCTAGAGCTGGGCTGCTCTTTCCAATTGCCGGTCAACGCGAATTCTTTTCCGGCGTTGCCGATTCCTTTATTTTCAATCACCATATCCAGAGCGATGGTCCCCACCTTGGCATCGAGAACGGAGAGCTTGGCGGAATTGATGACCAGATCCGAGCCGCTTCCTCCCCACTGACATCCGGAAAGAGAAAGAAGACAGGCAAGCCCGAGCAGAGCCGAAGCAGAAAACTTCATCATACAGGAGTGGGATAAAATGATGTGACTGAAAGAGTCTATCCGAAGAAAAGCCGAGTTGCAATAGCATTCGACTCCACTCGAGTATTTTTCACTTTTTCCTAGACTCCACTCGAAATCTAGAGTATACTGGTATTATTGATCTATCATGATGAATATATTTTTTGAGACGCAAGAGCGCTTACTCCAGGAAGTCCCCACGGCCTTTCATCGGTTTTTGTATGCAACCCTTGATTTCAAAAGTCGTCTGATCGGCATCGTCGGCCCTAGAGGAGTGGGGAAAACGACTCTGCTCCTGCAATATTTAAAATCCAGGAAAGAGAAGGGCAGGAATGTTCTCTACGTGTCTCTTGACGATATTTATTTCAGTGAGCATACCCTCTCCGAGTTCGTGCGGCAATTTGTGAATGAATACGCCGGATCGCTCTTGATCCTTGATGAAGTCCACAAGTATCCTTCCTGGAATCAAGAGCTCAAAAATATTTATGATGCTTATCCAAAGCTTCAGATTATATTTTCCGGCAGCTCAAGCCTCGATCTCATCAAGGGAAATTATGATCTCTCCAGGAGGGCTGTCATCCATCATCTTCCGGGACTTTCCTTTCGGGAATATATCCACTTGACCCTGGGAACGCAGCTTCCAAGGCTCTCTCTTAGTTCGATCCTGAATCATCATCACGAAGCATCTGAAGATATTGCAAAAAAAATTCATCCTCTGAAAGAATTTAAGGATTATCTTGAAAGCGGATATTACCCTTACCGATCAGAATCAGGGCTGATGCCTTATTTTCAAAAAATCAACGCCACGATTGAAAAGACTATCTATCTGGATATTGCTCATTTTTATTCTTTGAAGACTTCTTCGCTCCCTTATTTTCAGAAAATATTAACCTATTTGGCCCTGATTCCGCCAGGGAAAATTTCTTCGAATAATATTGCCAAAAACCTTCGGATCGCAAGTGAGACCGTAAACGACTATCTGGAGTACCTTCGGGGCACGTCACTCATTCGCTATCTTCCGATCGATGCACGGGGAAGTAAACATATCCGAAACGCAGCAAAGGTTTTTCTCGACAATACCAATATGGCAAAAAGCATTGCGAGCTCACTTGACCAGCCGAGTGATAGTGGTCAGATACGGGAACTTTTTTTCTTAAATCAGCTTCAAAATGCCGGATTTTTCCCGAGCTATTCCAAGGAAGGAGACATGCGATGTCAAAATTTCACCTTTGAAATTGGAGGTCCGAAAAAATCATGGGAAAAATTCAAACGAACCTCGGGAAATTATATCGTCCGAGACTCGATTCTCTTTGGAGAAAAGCAGATCATCCCCCTCTTCCTGTTTGGATTTTTGTATTGAAGCGGTTGCTTCATCGAGCAGTTTCGACTTGCGCACTTTACTTTATTTATACAAAAGATCGAAACGGGTTGTTGGAAAAATCACTCGACATCGAGTATATATAGGTAAGGTGAAAACACTGAATTCTTTTCAAATGGGTCTTTTCAAACAGAGAAAAATATGCTATGATGAAGGGAATCAAATAAAAATTCATATCAAAAAAATGAAAAAAAAGCTCCTTCTGTTGATTATTTTTCTGAGCTTATTTGCGTTGAGTGGAAACATTCCGAAAGCCCAAGCAGCGGATATCAACTTCGGAGCAGCGTCGGCGCAGACTTTCGGGTCGGCCATTACGACCAAAAACCCTCAAAGTATTGCTCGTCTGGATGATACTCACGTCGTGATTACGTATGTTGAGAGCTATACAGGAAAGGCCGTCGTGGGAACCATCACCGGTACGCACATGAGTTTGGGAACGCCGGTAACTTTCACTACAAGTGACATTGGTATATCCTCAAAGGTTGTTGCTCTCAGCAGCACAAAATTTGTCGTTGCCTATAGAACGACTGGTGAAAGTTATCGCATTTATGATCGTGTCGGTATTGTTTCTGGAAATTCCATTTCATTTTCCGGGAGTGCTGAAGCAACCATTGTCCTTACCGGGGCTGCAGAGAATTATGGATTTACTACTGAATCCACCTTCACGCTGGCAGCCCTTGACAGCTCTCTCTTTTTTGTGGCATGGCAAATTGAAGATTGGGCCTCAGGTTTTCCTATCGGACAGTATACTCGAGGACGAATTGGATCAGTTTCAGGTCAAACGATCACTCATGGTACTGCGGTAGATATCAATTCATCGACGAACACGACCTATACTGGCGGGCACATGTTATCAGCCACCCCCCCTGTGCTTCTTGCGCAACGCGATTACAATGTCAATGGAAAATACGGCATTGCTTCTATCTCGTAAGAATGTTGGAGGTGTTTTATTTTATTTTATTTTATTTAAGTCTTTATGAATAAGAAATGGTGTCGGAAGCCTCTGGTTTCCTTTTTGTTTTTCTTTTCGCTCTTTTTCATTCCTCTTGTATATGCCTTGAGCAGTGTGACCCTCAACAACGGCACCACCTCAGTGACCACCGGAACCGATGTTACTTCCCAAACGACAAGTCTTTCTCCTGATATCGGAGCCTATAAATGGACATATGACAGTACAAAATTCATGGGCTTGAACACTCCATTTAACACCGGATCAACACAAACTGATTTTTCCGGAAATAGTCTCAATGGAACTATCACGAATGCCGGACAAACCCCTGCCTATACTTCAACCGGTTGTAAAGTCGGTGGTTGTATGGACTTCAGTACGAATAATAATGGAACAAATTCCGGAGGCTGGGTCAGCGTTCCTCATAGCACAGCACTTACTCCAAGCGCCATCACAATTGAATCCTGGGTAAAAACAACGAGTACTGATCAGAATCAACTCATTGCAGGTAAAATAGAGGGATGTCTCGCAGCAGGATATGCCGTAGGAATTAATCCTAATGGGCTAGGAGTGGGAAAACCGGCAGTTCTTTTTTCTGGTGACACCTGGGAAGTTGCTACTACTGCCGTCAATGATGGCCTTTGGCATCAAATTGTGGCCTTGTATGGATATGATTATGGTGGTGCCAACCAGAAAGTATCTCGTCTCTATGTTGATGGAGTACTCGAAAAAGAGAGTTCTTATTTTACCACTAATCTCAATAGCACTCGAGTATTCGCTATTGGTGGCAACCCGGGATTTTGCGGAAACTTTTTTGTTGGCTATATCGACGAAGTGAGAGTTTATCCTCGCGCTCTTTCCGGTGCTGAAATCACGCAACTCTATACGGACGGCAATGCTGGACTTGGAGGACCTACAATTATTAAAACCGGAGAAACGAGTGTTGGCCAAGTATGGGATCTCAGCATTACTCCGATTAGCAGTAGTGGAACAGTTGGAACCCTCGTCGCTTCTTCAAATACCGTGACGATTGCGGCGGCTGGAGGAGGGGGAGTCTCCGGCACGTCGACCCTTTCAGCAGCCATCACTTCAAGTGCCTCACTCGGTGTCACGTTCACGGGAACTGTAACTCTTGCTGGTACCGTTACATCAACCGGAACGGCCACAGCCTTGACCGGTAACCATACGGCTACC
>OBEQ012521650.1_pt1 | contig 19080 bp, 19 predicted proteins | sample 1670901 | NCBI WGS metagenome assembly OBEQ01 (sample SAMEA104232315, study PRJEB22302) | groundwater metagenome | biome: forest; feature: aquifer; material: groundwater | place: USA | collected 2011-08-07 | depth 5.4 m
CTTCAATTTACGATTTTCCACCGCACATTCTCTTAAATAAAGATTAATTAAACTCTGATATGGAATACCCATTTCGTCTGATAATCCTCTGAAGTAATCAATTGTAGGTTCATCAAGGCGAATCGTAATTTGTTTTTTTAATAATTTAGCGTAGGGGTTTTTTCTCGAATTTGAAAAATCATATTCTTTACGCATAGCGTTCACCTATTCATAAAAGGACGACTCTGACTTGTTAGCTTTTCTAGCGGAGATAATTCTAATCACTCCATCACAATCTCGATAACAATGACAAACAACGAGTAATTTTAATTGAGCACTTATCCCCAGAAGGATGAACCGTTCTTCTTCACCCGAGCCTCATTGGATAATTGAAATTTTCTATTGGTTTGGCTTTCTGTCTGCTGCTGCCATAGCGATTGAATGTTGTTCTGATACTCAACATCAGAGAGTTACATAGTTCTATATGCTTCTCGTGTCTCTAATAGTCGTAGAACAAATTGATTAAGGTCTTGAGACTGAGCAATAGCCTTGAACTTATTCTTACAGGTGAGAGATTTTTTAATTTCTGATTGACCAATAATTTCTTTAAGGTCGAGGGGAAGTTTATATCTAAAATAATAGATACCACATCTGCGAACTAGCATAGAGGTGGACCAGTTTGTGTACCATATCTAGCAAATATGGAGTAACTGGTTAACTAGCTTATTTATTTACAAGGAGTCAGATTATGCATGGTACCAGTGGCCGGACTCGAACCGGCACGCTTTTAAGGGCAACGGATTTTGAATCCGTCGTGTCTACCAATTTCACCACACTGGCAATAATCTTTCTTAAACTTCCAACTTACGAACTTAAGCCACCAGAAATTAATTTGAGGTACTCTTTTAAGTTTTAACTTAACCTATTTGAGTATCTGCCATTAACCCACTGTAGATTCTAAGTCCTTGTGGAAGCGCGCATTATATCAGTGGCGTTGCGTAGGTCAACACAGAAAATAGTAGATCTAGTTTTAATCAGATTAACTGACAACGGTGGCTTGTGCTGATGTTTTCCTATACCCTTTGCCCCCCGATCAACTCTTATAAACGCACCTGCAAACTGCCTAACAATAGGCTTTTCAAAATTGCATCAAAAAACGCTATGAAACGTAGTTTATTTGATTACACACTTCCGAGTGAATTAATTGCGCATTACCCCGCAACTGAACGTACTTCTAGCCGTTTGCTTAGTCTCAATGGTGAGACAGGGCAGATGACACACGGGGTATTTCATGACCTGATAGAGAAAATTAATGCTGGCGATCTGCTGATATTTAACAACACCAAAGTAATCCCTGCACGGGTTTTTGGCCGGAAAGCCACCGGCGGCAAAATTGAAGTGCTGGTGGAACGTGTTATAGACCAGCATAAGTTGCTTGCGCATATTCGTTCGAGTAAATCGCCCAAGCCTGGTTCACTGCTGTTATTGGGCGAGAGTGACCCAATTGAAGCGATTATGGTTGCGCGTCGCGGAGCGCTTTTTGAGTTGTCCGTCGCGAGTCACAATGTGTTAGATATGTTAGAAGCCATTGGGCATATGCCATTGCCACCGTACATTGAACGACACGATGAGCAAACAGATTATGAGCGATATCAAACTGTCTATGCGAGAGAGAAGGGCGCTGTAGCCGCGCCCACCGCAGGCTTGCATTTTGATAATCAAATGATTGAAATGCTGCGGCAGAAAGGTGTTGAAATCGGTTACGTCACTCTGCATGTGGGTGCAGGTACCTTTCAACCTGTTAGAGTTGATAATATTCTGCAGCACGAGATGCATTCTGAGGCCTTGCAAACTTCGGCAACGGTTTGTCAACAAGTGGCGACAGCCAAGCGCAATGGTAAGCGGGTGATCGCAGTGGGCACAACAAGTGTGCGTTGTTTAGAGACTGCTGCGCGTGAGGGAGAGATTAAACCTTACGAGGGAGAAACCAATATTTTTATCTATCCGGGCTATCAATTTAAAATTGTTGATGCATTGATTACGAATTTTCATTTACCCGAATCAACACTGATTATGTTGGTCTCCGCGTTTGCGGGTTACCACAACACCATACGGGCTTATCAAACCGCAATTGCAGATAAATACCGATTTTATAGTTATGGGGATGCGATGTTTATTACGCGCAATCCCCAATCTGAAACCGAGGATGATTTACGTGTTATCTGATAACAGCACACAGAACTCTCACACACTTGCCGCTCGCGAATCCTTTATGCGTTTTGAATTGGCTTGCACCGATGGTGCTGCGCGACGCGGGCGCCTGCAATTTCCACGCGGTACTGTGGAAACTCCGGCGTTCATGCCGGTGGGTACCTACGGCTCAGTAAAAGCTATGTTGCCGCGAGATATCAAAGAAATCGGCGCACAGATTATTTTGGGCAACACATTTCATTTGATGTTGCGCCCAGGTACAGACATAGTCCTGCAGCATGGTGATCTGCATGATTTTATTCAGTGGCACGGACCCATATTGACTGACTCAGGCGGCTTTCAAGTTTTTAGTCTGGGTGATATGCGTAAAATTACTGAAGAGGGTGTTACGTTTCGCTCGCCGATTGATGGCAGTAAAGTTTTTCTCAATCCAGAAAAATCTATGCAAGTGCAGCGGGATCTTGGCGCGGATATCGTGATGATCTTTGATGAGTGCACGCCTTATCCTGCCACAGAAGAAGAAGCTGCTGATTCGATGGAGCTATCATTGCGCTGGGCGTTACGCAGTAAAGCAGCACATGGAGACAATCCTGCGGCGTTATTTGCAATTGTGCAAGGTGGCATGTATGAAGGCTTACGTCGTCGATCGCTTGAAGGATTGCAATCAATTGGATTCGATGGCTATGCCATTGGTGGATTATCTGTCGGCGAACCCAAAGAAGAGATGATCGCAGTATTAGACTATTTGCCTGCACTAATGCCAAAAGATAAGCCGCGATATTTAATGGGCGTGGGTACGCCCAGCGATCTTGTGGAGTGCGTTCGCCGAGGTATTGATATGTTTGATTGTGTGATGCCAACACGCAATGCGCGCAACGGTCATCTCTTTACTTCTCAAGGCGTGGTAAGAATTCGAAATGCTAAACACAAAAATGATACCAATCCACTCGATAGACAATGTGACTGTTATACCTGTCAGAACTTCAGTCGAGCCTATTTGCATCATCTTGATAAGTGCGGCGAGATGCTCGGTGCTCAACTGAATACGATTCACAATTTGCGCTACTACCAAGTGTTGATGGCCGATCTGCGTCAGGCGATTGAGGTTGGAAATTTAAATAATTACATTGCGCAATTTTATGATCAACAGGTGGGTAATACTGCGTTATCTGAGGAATGATTTTAACGATTCTAATTTTTCAACTTTAGGTAATTAAATTTGTTTAATTTGATAAAAAAGTTTCTTTTCGTTGTGGCTTTTCTTATCCCGACAAAAGCTTGGTCTGAGTGGTTTTCTGAAAAACAAGCGATAATGGGCACTGAAATCTCTGTGGAGCTTTGGGCTAAAGATTCTGTTGAAGGCAGAGCAGCGATTGCTGCTGTCATGACTGAAATGAAACGTATTGATGCATGGTTGAGTCCGTACAAAACCGCTAGTGAACTTTCGCAAGTAAATCTGCACGCGACGAAAGAAGCATTTAAGATTTCTCCTGAATTGTTCCAATTAATCGAAAAATCCAATCACTACTCTGAACTCAGTGAGGGCGCTTTTGATATCACCTTTGCAAGTTTGGGCAACCAGTATGATTATCGCTTAGGTATAAGACCGAGCCAGTCCGCAATAGATAAACAGCTCAAGGCCATTAATTATCGCCACATTAAGCTTGATCCAGTTGATCAAACTATTTTGTTTGTGCACCCTGATGTCAAAATTGATTTGGGTGGAATTGCCAAGGGTTATGCGGTAGATCTGGCTATTAATCTCTTGCTGAAACGCGGCATAATCTCCGCTATGGTAGCCGCAGGTGGAGATACCCGAATTATCGGCGACAAAGAAGGTAAGCCTTGGATGGTAGGTATCAAAGCGCCGCGCGATGCGAATGGCGTTGCGCTGGTTATCCCACTGGACAATTCAGCTATCTCCACTTCGGGAGACTATGAGCGATATTTTGAGAGCGGTGGTGTGCGTTATCATCATATTTTGAATCCGCATACGGGCGATTCTGCACGGCTACTGCAAAGCGTTTCAATCATTGGTGACAATGCTGTTGACACAGATGCGCTCTCAACAACAGTCTTTGTTTTAGGATTAGATAAAGGTATGGCGTTGATCAATCAATTGAAAGGTTTTGACGCGATTGTTATCGACAATCAAGGCAAACTCTATTATTCAGATGGTTTAGCAAAACCCTAAGCAACAATACAGGCATTACCCGAGCAGCGCTAAATAAGCCCTTACTGCATTCGCTAAACCTTGGTCGATGGCATCTACAATTAGCGCATGGCCTATCGAGACTTCGAGCAAATTGGGAATAGCAGCAAACTTACCGAGATTTTTTAGATTCAGATCGTGTCCCGCATTCACGCCTAAACCGAGCTCGTTCGCGGCTTCTGCGGCAGTGTAGAATTGTTGGAATACTTCATCTGCGTTCTGATTGCGTTCCACAGCATCAGCATAAGGTCCGGTGTAGAGTTCAATACGATCTGCGCCAATTTCTTTGGCGAGTTTTATCTGCGCGACCACTGGATCCATAAATAAGCTAACACGCACACCTAAATCGTGTAGTTTATTAATTATGGGTTTTAGTTTTTCGCCAGCGATCATTAAATCGAAACCGTGATCAGAGGTGAGTTGATCACTGCTGTCAGGCACTAAGGTGCATTGATGTGGTTTCACGGTTTCGACTAACGCCATAAAACCTGGGTAAGCACCGAGGGACTTGGCAAAGGGATTGCCTTCAATATTGTATTCTATGGTTGGATATTTCTTTAATAAACTCGCCAAATCATAAACGTCAGCGGGGCGAATGTGGCGTTGATCGGGTCGCGGATGAACAGTAATTCCCTGCGCACCGGCTTCAATACAGGTTTTTGCATGGGCCACCACGCAGGGATATTTCGTCTCCCGCGAATTGCGGATAAGTGCGATTTTATTTAGATTAACACTCAGCGCAGTGGCCATGGCGAAAATTTTTCCTTTTATATCGATTTATTTATAGCCGTGTGGCGGTTTTCACATGTATGGGTTTAACCGGCACATTTTGAAAAGGGCCAACCGTTTTAGTCGCAACCTTCACGATAGCATCAACTACTTCTAATCCTTTGGTGATTTCACCAAATACTGCATAACCTGGATTGCCAGCACTTTGATCCAAGCTGGTGTTGTTTACCACGTTCATAAAAAATTGTGAGGTAGCGCTATTGGGATCATTGGTTCGCGCCATAGAAAGCGTGCCGCGCTTGTTCTTTAAGCCGTTGCTCGATTCGTTTTTAATAGGTGCCTGAGTTTTTTTCTGTTTCATTTTGTCGTCAAAGCCACCGACCTGGGCCATAAAATTGGGGATAACGCGGTGGAAAATAATGCCAATATAAAAACCGCTATCTACATAGCTGAGAAAGTTTTTAACGGAGAGAGGTGCTTGGTCGGCATAAAGAGTCAGCTCGATATCGCCCATATCCGTCTTGAACAGCACCTTGGGATTAGCACCACCTTTAGTCAATGCAGGAGTATCTGCCATAGCAGACTTACTGCTGAATCCTTTGATGACCAGTAGTACTACCACCAAACTGATTACCACAGCGCCGGCTAAAATTGCGTATCCTTTGATGCCCATATTGTCTTCCTATCGTTATGGTGAGTTTATGAATGCTATTGAAACGCCGCGCATCACCAGTAATCCGCTGCTTTGCGTCGTGGCTTAAACCAAGGGACAATGATGGCAATCAACGCGCCTAAACCAACGGCACCGGCGCCAATCATAAACCATTCACTGTTGCTGTTATCCTGTAGTCGAGAATTTTCTGCCTTCAATACGTCGATATCAACTTTGAGTTTTTCGTTTTCTTCGAGTAACTCTTTGTTACTCTCATTCAGCGCTATTGCATTTTGTGAAATGGCGCGAATACGAATCAGCTCTTCATGCAATTTTGCGTTGTCAGCCTCAAGTTCACTGCCGGGTGCAGGGTTTATTTCGCCATTTATTAGTATGGGTTCTTTTGACGAATTTGGCGTAGTGCTACCTGGTTGTAATGCTTTGATCTGAGCTTCCAAGAGTTTGATTTTATCTTCCGCTTCATCTAGACGCACTCGGGCGATGGGTTCATTAACGATATATTGAGCCGGCACCCAGCCTATTTCATTGTTGGGTGTAGATACTTTCGAAAAACCATTCTCTGGTTTACGGGAGAGGATGGTCAGTTCAGTGCCGCTTTTAACCAGAACTTGGCGATCTTTTTTGTCGCGGACGATGGGATCGCTTGGGCCTGGCGTCGCTCTGAGTGGCACAAAAATAATATCGTAAATATAGGCTTTTTCTGCCCCACTGCTATTGCTCCAATAAAGGCTGGTGAACAGAGCAAGAGTGATCGTCAATAATTTTGCTAATTTCACTTTGAATTCCTGTTGTCTTGCAAATGAACAGTGGAATGTCGCGTTATAAAAGGCATGAGTTGATGCCAAGTATAGGAAAATTTTTCTATTAGGTCATAGATGATGTTTCAAGCACAGTCTTTGATCCTATTTATCTGCTTAAGGTAGAACTTTTTTGAAAGGCTTTACCGTTACCTTACGATATACCCCAGCTGTGATATACGGATCTTTATCCGCCCAACCTTGCGCGTCCTCAAGCGAGGCGAATTCTGCGACCACCAGACTTCCGGTAAAGCCAGCGTCACCAGGATTGTCACAGTCTATAGCGGGGTGTGGTCCCGCCAAGATTAAGCGACCTTGCTGTTTTAATTTGTCGAGTCTTTCGAGGTGGGCAGGTCGAGCAGATTTGCGAAACTCCAAGCTGTTTTCTACATCTTCACTGATTATGGCGTAGAGCATTAAAACGATTCCTTGGTCAGCAGCAAGCGCTAATATATTTCCAGTTCAATTGGAATTGTCGTCTTCTTTGAGATGGGGCGTGATCATTAAGACTGAAATGACGATGGGGATAATTGTAAACCCAATCGCGCTGAACATTTTGTAACTTACCCAGGTGTCTTCACTAAAGTTGTAAGCAACAAACAAATTAAGCGCTCCAACGATGACAAAATTAACGATCCATGTATAGTTCAAGCGGTTCCATATTTGTTGAGGTAACTCAATTTGGCTGCCTAGTGCACGCTCGATCAGATTTTTTGTACCGATAAATTGGCTAGTGATAAGTGCGAGTGCCATTCCCCAGTTGAAAATAGTTGGTTTCCATTGAATAAATCTTTGATCGTGAAATACTAGTGTGGCGCCACCAAACACCACAATAATGAGGAACGTGTAAAGCAGGCGTTTTTCGACGTGTTTTGTGATGAGCCAGGTCAATATGATCTGCACGCCAGACGAAATGATCAGAACCCAGGTGGCAGAAAATATGCCATCCAGTTCATACGAAAAACCACCGAGTGATACGATGCTGCCCTTCAGCTTGTAGGTGATGAAAAACAGAATGACAGGGATAAGATCAGCAAGTTGTTTCATAAAAAGTTTATTACAGCAAAGTTAAGTGTCTAGCAGTGAATTATCTGGTCACTCTACTCACAACTAGTGTAGATTGAACAAACTCTAACGCCTTTTTTAAACTCTCGAATTATACACATCCCCACATGGTTTACGACCTGCATTGTCACAGTAACGCCTCAGATGGCGAGTTAAATCCACAAGAGATCATCGCGAGAGCGATATCCCGTGGCGTAACGACTTTATCGATCACTGATCACGACACAGTGGCAGCCTATTCAGCTGAGCTAGATTATAACCAAGAGCAGCTCAAGCTGATCTCTGGGATCGAATTATCGACGGTCTGGCAAACCCGCGGTCTCCATGTTGTCGGTCTTAATATTGATCTGCAATCGGCAGAGTTGTTGGAGATTGTACGCCAGCAAGAGAATGCCCGTGTGGAGCGTGCTAAATATATCGCTGATAAATTATCGAAGCGTGGCGTTGTTGATGCTTATGCGGGCGCGCAAGCTATTGCCGGAGACGGTGTCTTAGGACGGCCGCATTTTGCGCAGTACTTAATCGATATCGGCCGAGTGAAGTCTATGGAAGAGGCTTTTAAGAAGTATTTGGGCAATAGTCAGCTGGGGAGTTTAGATGATTGTTGGCCTGGTATTGAACAGGCTGTGGGGTGGATAAAAAAAGCCGGTGGCGTTGCGGTGGTTGCACATCCCGATAAATACAAGTTAACCCGCACCAAGTTATTTGCCTTGCTGAAAGAATTTGTTGCCGCCGGAGGCGAGGGATTCGAAGTTGTTTCTGGCAATCAAAACAAAGACGTTACCGATAAACTGATGCAGGCCTGTGAGCACTTCGGGCTCTACGCCAGCTGCGGCAGCGATTTTCACTCCCCCCGCCAAACGTGGACTGATCTGGGAAAGTTTTCCCCTCTTCCTGCACGTGCCAAGCCTGTCTGGTCATTGTGGGAAAAGTAGCTCTGCTTAGTCATTTTTGCGTTACAATGTGACTATGGGATTCGTTCCACCTGTGACAGCAAATAGAGATTTCCTTGAGATCCCCTTGAGAAAGATATGAGCCAGTATTTTCAAATCCATCCCGAGAATCCGCAAGCGCGCTTGATCAAGCAAGCGGTGGAGATGATTCGCAAAGGCGCCTTAATTGCTTATCCCACAGATTCTGCCTATGCATTGGGTTGTTCTCTTGGCAATAAATCAGCGCTCGGCCGCATCCAGGCCATTCGCAAACTCGATAAGAAACACAACTATACACTGGTGGTGCGCGACATCGCCGAATTGGCCACCTACTCAAAAGTCGATAACAGTATTTTTAGGTTGCTAAAGAAGCATACCCCAGGTGCATACACGTTTATCCTTAAATCGACCCGCGAAGTTCCGCGCGGTGCAATGCACGAAAAGAAAAAAACCATTGGCATCCGCATTCCAGATCACCCAATTACTCACGCACTACTCGCCGAATTGGGTGAGCCTATCGTGAGTTCCACCCTCATATTGCCGGGTGACGAATACCCAATGACTGACCCCTATGAGATCAGGCAAACGTTGGAGCACGCACTGGATTTAATTATTGATGGCGGTTATTGCGGCCTTGAACCCACCACGGTGATCGATCTCTGTGAAGATCAGCCGTTACTGTTACGGCAGGGAAAAGCTGATTTCGCACCATTTGATCTTGCTTGAGTCTGTATATTAGATAATCTTTTTGATTGTCACTTAAAGTGCTGAAAATTAACCGTCCTACCAACTTACCGCTTGGGATAATTTCCCCGACCCGCTCTACCCAAAGGTGAGAATACCGCTATAATGGCCTGCCAATAACATCCCTCGGTGGTTGTCTAATATTTATTCTTACATATTGAATGGAGACTTAAAGCGCTTTGCCTCAGCCATAAAAGCTTACACAAAAGCTATTTAAGAATTAACCAGAAGAGTTAGGATGACAATAGACGTTAATAGAGTGGGAAGAGACAACACAATTGCCTTCACAAAGTAAAGATACACAGGAAGTGGAATCAATTACTGATGATGCTCCTAGCGACCTCTCTGTAGAGAATTTGAATCCCGCACTGGATGAATCCGAACTGGATGAAGCTAAGCTGGATGAAGCTAAGTCGGATGAAGCTAAGTCGGATGAAACTGAGCTGGATGAGTCTGAACTAGTCAGCTCCCAAGGCAGCATGCTCGCCAAACTCCGAGAACAAGTGCGCGGTATCGGCCATCAAGAGGAAATGCCTTTTGCGGTAGTCATGGGGCAGGCCATGACCGAAATGCCCAAAGATCTTTACATTCCACCTGACGCATTAGAAGTTTTTCTCGAAGCATTCGAAGGGCCCCTAGATTTACTGCTGTATCTTATTAAACGGCAGAACCTCGACATATTGTCCATCAACGTGCTGGAAATTACCAAACAGTATATGTCGTACGTTGATTTGATGGGTGCTTTACAGTTTGAGCTGGCCGCTGAATATCTGGTGATGGCAGCGATGCTCGCAGAGATCAAATCCCGCATGTTGTTGCCGCGCTCAGAGGAACACGAAGATGATGAAGAAGACCCGCGTGCACAGCTGATTCGTCGCTTACAAGAATATGAACGATTTAAAGAAGCAGCCGAAGATCTTGATGAGATTCCCCGCGTCGGCCGCGATGTTTACATCGGGCAAGTGATGCCACCGGATCGCAGTGCCGCTCGCGCTGACCCTGATGTCGATTTAAAAGAATTGGTGCTGATTTTTGCTGAGGTGCTGCGACGCGCTGACATGTTTGAAAGTCACACCGTAGAAATGGAGAGACTATCGACGCGCGAGCGAATGTCGCAAATATTAGATAGTCTGCGCAAGGATCAGTTCGTACCCTTTGTGACACTCTTTACTGTTGAAGAAGGGCGTCTCGGTGTGGTAGTAACGTTTTTGGCGGTGATGGAACTTATCAAAGAACAATTGGTGGAAATAGTTCAGAACGAACCCTTTGCTCCCATTCATGTGAAAGCGAGAGCGCTATGAATCTAAGTAGAGAAAAGTTACAACAAATTGTTGAGGGTGCATTACTTGTTTACGGCCAACCGATGACCGTGGGCAAACTGCTCGAACTCTTTATGGATGAAGAGGGTCTCCCCGAGGGTGCCCCCGGCAAAGAAGAGATTCAAGCTGCGCTGGAAGACATACAATCCGAGTGTAAGAACAAGGGTTATGAACTGCAGGAAGTCAGCAGCGGTTATCGCTTTCAGGTCAAACAAGAATTGGCGCCCTGGATTAACAATCTTTGGGAAGAAAAACCGCAAAAATATTCGCGAGCTCTGATGGAGACCTTGGCGCTTATCGCCTATCGTCAACCCATCACGCGCGGTGATATCGAAGAGATTCGTGGCGTTGCCGTTAGCTCAACCATCATCAGAACATTAATTGAAAGAGAGTGGGTGAGAGTCGTTGGTCACCGCGATGTGCCAGGACGACCGGCGCTTTATGCCACGACCAGACAATTTCTCGATTACTTTAACTTGAAAAATCTCGAAGATTTACCTCCCTTGGGAGAAATTAAAGACCTCGATCAAATGAACGGTGAGTTCGAATTTAGCGAAGGCATAGGTATTGCCACGCCTGATGAAGAAGTCGCTACCGAAAATCCGCAGATCATGTTGCCTATAGGTAATGAACCCATAGAAGAACTGGGCGCAGCAGAGCAAGAAGAAATAGAGGCACTTGAAGAGCAAGAGCAATCTCATCCACAAAGTGACGAAGACCAAGCGATTGCAGAAAAAGATTTAATCGATCCTGAAACTGATATCACTCAAGATAGCTCGAGCGATAAAATGGACGACAAAGATATCGCCAATAAAGCGCGAATGAGTTTTGCCGCGATCGTGCAACGCCGTTTTGCAGGTGCGCAAACACCGTTAGAACCCAACGAACAAATTTCTGCGCCGGAACAAGAGGGGCCAGCACAAAGCAGCAAAAATAGTGATGTAGATAGTTCTGATAACAGCTCTGATAACAGTTCATCTAACAACACCGATGAATTTTTCGACGTCGAAGAAAGTATTCTGGAGCAAGATTTAGAAGATCCCTTTACTGAGAACTTCGACTTTGTAGAGATCACTGAAGAAGATCTTACCGAGATCACATTCATTTCAATTGATGCTGAACCTCAATCTGATACACAAAAATCAGATGACATTATAGAAGATGAATTCGCCCTAAATCCTGAACTCACACTTAACAGCATTGAAGAAAACCGCTAATTCCTGGAGTTTTATAATTGTGCCACAAAAATTTACTTTGGCTAAAAATCTGTCCCACCTGCAATTGTCTCATTTGGTGTCCGTTTAATGGATGAAAAATTGCAGAAAGTTTTAGCCCGTGTCGGCTTAGGTTCGCGACGCGAAATGGAAAAGTGGATTGAAGCCGGACGAGTACAAGTCAACGGCAAGACAGCGACGCTTGGCGACAGAATAAAAGGCTCCGACAATGTTTTAGTCGATGGCAATAGTATCAATAGCCGTTATCAACACGCCTCTCGCACTCGAGTGCTTCTCTACAATAAACCCGAAGGTGAAATTTGTACTCGCTCCGATCCCGATGGGCGAGCAACCGTTTACGATAATTTACCGAAGTTAAAAGGTGAGCGCTGGGTATCTGTAGGCCGCCTGGATTTCAATACCAGTGGATTATTACTGTTTACCACCGACGGTGCTTTAGCAAACGCACTCATGCATCCGTCGAATACTATTGAGCGCGAGTATGCTGTGCGCATCCGCGGTGAAGTTGACGACGCAATGATTAAGCGCTTGAAAGAGGGCGTCTTGCTGGACGACGGCGTGGCAAAGTTTTCGGCTGTTCAAGCTGGCCGTGGTGATAGTGATAAGGCAAACCATTGGTACTATGTCGTTATCATGGAAGGGCGCAATCGCGAAGTTCGACGCCTGTGGGAATCCCAGGGCGTCGCTATCAGCCGGCTGAAACGAGTGCGTTTTGGCAATATATTTATACCCTCTAAAGTCAAAGTCGGTCAATGGCTGGAGTTTAGCGCCGAGGAAATTGAAACCCTCTTAGCTATGGCTGGCACCACTGATGCTATACCTGCAGAATTGCTTCCAGAGGAACGCCAAGACATGGAACGGCAGGAACGCAAAGCGCGACCGCGGCCGGCATTAAAAAAAGCGCATGAAGGTGAGCGTTATGAGAAAGAGAAACCTGCGGGAAAACATACAGAGAAACGCTTAGACAGAAACAGAAATAAAAAAGATGAGATTTCAGATCGTAGAACAGACTCTAGAGTTGGCGCTAAAACAGGTGTTCAGAAAAGTGATCTTAAGCCGAGTTCTGATCGACGTGGTAGAGCGGAGAAAAAGCCCGGTACTAAGACTTTTGCAAAAACCCCAGGTGATTCTTATTCCAAAACCTCAGATTCTCACGCAAAAAAATCATCTGCAAAAACTAGCAGAGATTCCTATGCTTCAACGGATACTAAACCCTACCCCAAAAAACGTGGTGATGCCGCGGCAAAAAGTCATGCAAATGCAGACATAACAGCCTCGACAAAAACACCGGCTTCAGCAAGAACCAGAGCTAAAGTAGATAAGAAACCGGCCACCGATAGAAAATCGACTTTAGAGAGAAGTCCTGCAGCGAAAAAACCATTCACCAAATCAACGTCTTCGACGGGCCGCGATTCTCGCGGTGGTTCACGGGGCAAGAAATAACAAAGCCAGTCAACTGTGAAGGTTTTTTTTCTCGTTCCCATGCTCCTGAGGGTGTCGTAAAAGTAATTTGGTGGGCAGTGCCCACCCTACAAGTAGTGCTAATTCGCAATACTTGCCTCTAATGTAGGGTGGGCACCGCCCACCGTTAGACTTTTGCGACAGAGCATGGGAACGAGAGATTAAGAACGCTTTGCGTTTATACGACGATAAGTAGCAGCCAACATTAAACAGAAAGCAGCGGCTCAGATCTATTGTTATCCCTGTTTGGGTTTGAGTATTCCACACGATTTTTGCCGTGCTTCTTGGCGATATAAAGCGCCTGATCTGCACGATTGATCAAGTGGTCGGGATACTCGCTGGTAGAAAGGGTTGCCGCGCCAATACTGATAGTTACCTGGGCAGACGTATCATTTAGAATTGATTCATCATTGGCGATAAAAGACCGAATCCTTTCGGCGATGACACGTGATCCTTCAACGTCAGTTTTACTCAAGATAACCAAAAATTCTTCACCACCATAACGGAATACCATGTCGGTTTGGCGTGTTACCGCAACGATTCCCTCGGCAACGCTTTGCAAAACCTTATCGCCTGCCTGGTGTCCGTAGGTATCATTGATTTTTTTAAAGTCGTCGATATCGATCATCAGAATTGAAAACGGATGCTGGTGGCGATGAGCTAATTGCAGCTCGCGACGGATCGAATTATCCAGCGCCAATCTATTGCCGGCACCGGTCAAGGGATCTTTCAAGGCGGCTTGCACAGCTTCGCGATAGCAGAGTGCATTGCGCAGCGAAGCGACCAGATAACCGATCAGTGATTCAAAGAGTTTAAGTTCTTTTTCGCTGAAGCGATGGCCGCGAGTGAAAAACAACTCGCCGAGAAAATCCGCTTCGGTAAAGATACGATAATCACAACGATTTTCTGCCTCCATGCCAAAATTAAGATGGACATTTTTAGCTTCATTGCGATAGGTCATACTGGCACAGGGAACAGTTGCCTGCGCCTCTTCAAAAAACATTTTGAGGATTTCTTCCAATTCGAGAGTGGAGTGCAGTAAGCCAGGAAGGTAAACCGCAGGATCGATAATCTGTTTGCCTTTACCCAACTTTTTAGTGGGTTTGATCATCGGGCTTATGAATGCCACTGTATTTGCCGTGTGCATGGAAGACATGTTGTACCTCGGTCTCACCTGAGGGTTCTCGCTCTTATGCGGAACCAATTCCTTTAATACTTGCTTTAGCCTGTTGTTGAGTTTGCAAGGGGTGGTAGAAACTCACATTTTCAATAAAGCGATAACTGTGCCAAGTATTGAACCAACTTCATCCACATTAATAGTTTCAATAGCTTAGAGCGTAGTGTAAGGGAAAAACTGTCTTGATGTTAGTCTATTGGTTCAAAATTGCGGCAAAAAAGTGGAGGCAAGGGCAAATAAATTGGCGATCATTTGCCGCTTCTCATGTAGGAGCGTCAAAAATATTACCGCCCTTCCTTAAATTGGTTTGATAGTAATCAGCCTGAGAAAAGTTTGAATTTGAAAATTATCTGGATAGATCATGTGGACTGACAGTCAAACCGTCGGCCTGATACCTCCTTGCTATCAACGCCCATCAGGTAGAGATAAAGGGGCATGATCTCTGTCGGTGCGCGCACAGTCTGCGGATCTTCGGCGGGATAGGCAGTGGCGCGCATGGCTGTCCGAGTGCCGCCGGGATTAAGGCTGTTGACGCGAATATTACTCACGCCCTCCAATTCGTCCGCCAGAGTTTCCATTAATCCTTCAGTCGCGAATTTGGAAACCGCGTAGGCACCCCAATAAGCACGCCCTTTTCTGCCAACACTTGAGGAGGTAAAAATAATCGAGGCATCGGCAGAATTTTGCAGCAGCGGTAAAAAAGCTTGAGTCAGCATAAACGGCGCATTGAGATTCACTTGCATGACTTGCTGCCATATCCCTGGGCTATAGTTTGCAATCGGAGTACGCTGCCCGAGAATACTGGCGTTATGCAATAGTCCATCAAGTCGGTCGAACTCATTGCTGAGCATTTCTCTCGCGCGGTCGTAATCGTCGGGTGTGGCAGTGGCGAAATCGAGCGGTAAAATCGCCGCCTGAGGATGACCGGCAGTAGCGATATCGTCATAGACTTGTTCAAGTTTTTGGATGGTTTTGCCTATCAAGATAACCGTTGCACCATGGGCAGCGTAGGTTTTTGCCGCTGCTCGGCCAATACCGTCGCCTGCTCCAGTAACAACGATAATGCGGTCTTGCAATAGATTTTTTGGCGCTTGATAGTTTTGCATTGGATAGTTCCGAATATAGATTGTTCTGAATTAAGCTCAAAATGAGCTTTCGTAGGATGGGTGAAACGAAGTGTAACCCATCGTTTTCAGCCTAATGAGTTTGATGGGTTACACTTCGTTTCACCCATCCTACAAAAAAGTTTTTCTAGGTTAAAGCTTGGAGAAATTCATAAATATCACTGGCTGATTGCGCGATAAAATCGGCATTCCAATTGGCGACAGCATCATTCGCTTCGATATAGCCGTAATCTGCTGCAATGGTTTTGAGGCCGGCGCTTTTTCCCGCTTGGATATCTCGCACATGATCGCCCACATAAATGGCATTGTGCGGCATTACCGACAGTTGTTTACAGGCCAGCAACAGAGGTTCCGGGTGGGGTTTGGTGTGTGTCACGTCGTCGGGACAGACAATTACATCAGCCGCTGGTTGTAAGGCCATTTTTTCCATCAACGGAATAGTAAAACGCCGCGGTTTGTTGGTGACTATGCCCCAGTACCATTGTTGCTCGGCACAAAAGTTCAAAAGTTCGATGATACCGGCAAAGGGTTTGGTGTTGTCGGCGAGGTGTTGATCGTAGAGAGTTAATAAGCGTTGTCGTAAGCGTTCAAATTCGGCATCGCCATCGCGAAGATTAAAGCCCAAGGTAACTAGAGCACGTGCGCCGGAAGACACAGTCGAGCGGATCACATCGTGCGGTAACGCATCTCTGCCTTCTTCTGTTAAAAGTTTATTGAGTACAAAAATAAAATCCGGTGCTGTATCGAGGAGAGTTCCATCTAAATCGAACAGCAGCGCTTTGCGAGAATTTGTCATGAGGAAATTTTTGCTCGGTTGTCTTTTACTTGGAGGATTTATTTATTCAGGCTGCTCTTTATTTTATTCAGGCTTTTGGGCATGAACCAAATAATTAACGCTAACGTCGTTAGGGTCAAGCTTGTAGTGTTTAGTTAGCGGGTTGTAGGTCATGCCAGTAATTTCTTCCAGCACTAATCCTGCTTGGCGAATCCAGGCGCTCATTTCAGATGGACGAATAAATTTGCCGTATTCATGAGTGCCTTTGGGCAGTAATTTTAACGCGTACTCCGCACCAATAATCGCGAACAGATACGATTTGGGATTGCGATTAATCGTCGAGAAAAACAGATGCCCTCCGGGGCGGACTAACTCGGCACAAGCGCGAATAATGGAACTCGGCGTTGGTACGTGTTCCAGCATCTCCAGGCAGGTCACTACGTCGTACTGGCCCTTGCGCTGTTGCGCCAGATCTTCAGCGGTGGATTTGATGTATTCAACCTTCACGCCGCTTTCAAGCATATGCAGTTTGGCAACGCCGAGTGGCGCATAGCCCAAATCGATACCAGTAACCATCGCGCCGCGTTGCGCCATGGCTTCTGAAAGAATGCCGCCGCCACAACCGATATCGATCAATTTTTTTTCTGCAACAGCCGCGCGTTGGTCGATAAAGTTAGCCCGCAACGGATTGATATCGTGCAGCGGTTTAAATTCGCTGGTCTTATCCCACCAGCGACTGGCCAGCGCTTCAAATTTAGCGATTTCTGACTGATCGACATTTGCTGTGGAGTTCTCTGGCGTGCTTTGACTGTTCATCGAGTTGTTTCTCATTTAGATATTAATCGCGGCTAAATTTGCGTGTTAGATTTTATCTTAACCGCCGCGAATTTTCTCGCCCCACCATTTCGCTTTCTCCAATATCTCCACGTAACTGAGTGTTTGCAGTTGACGATTTTCCAGCAACAGTTTGCCGTTCACCCAGGAGTGACTGACCCGAGTTCCATTGCCCAGATAAACCAGGTGGCTGGCCGCATCATACAGCGGTTGAGATTCGATATGGTCAACATCAACCGCGATCATATCCGCCAGTTTGCCCTGCTCAAGGGTGCCGAGCCGATCAGCCTGGTTTAATGCTTTGGCGCCGTTAATGGTTGCCATACGCAGCACCGAGTGTGCGTCGAGCGCGGCTGCATCCATGGCGACGCCTTTGCCCAATAAGGCTGCGACATTGAGTTCATTAAAGATATCCACGTTGTTATTGCTTGAAGCGCCATCTGTGCCGAGGCAGACATTGATATTGGATTTCTGCAGGCGGTCAACAGGGCAAAAGCCGCTGGCTAGTTTTAAATTAGATTTGGGGCAGTGAACCACATGGGCAGCGCTGGCCTGCAGAATTTCGATATCGCGGTCATTGATCTGCGTCATGTGCACACATTGAGTTTTTTCAGACAGTACACCCAATTTATGCAGTCGCTCTATGGGTCTGGCACTGTGAATCTTTTCCGATTCCATAACCTCATAGGCGGTTTCATGCAGATGCAGTTGAATACACAAATCGTGTTCTCGACTCAACTCAACTACTTTGGTAAAAGTGTCGTCTTCTACGGTGTAAGGCGCATGGGGGCCGAGAATAATTTGCGTCAGCTGGTTTGATTTGAATTGCTGATACACATCCATTGCTTTCTGCAGATACTCAGCGGCGTTATTCGCCCAAGGTGAAGGGAACTGCAAAATCGGACTGCTAAACTGGCTGCGTATACCCGAGGCAATCGCACTGGCTGCGGCGATATTGGGGAAAAAATACATGTCGGAAAAACTGGTGGTGCCGTTCAAAATCATCTCGGCAATTGCCAGCTCGGTGCCGTCTTTCACGAATGTTTCAGAGACCCATTTACCTTCGGCTGGCCAGATGTACCCCTCCAGCCATTCCATCAGCGGCAGATCGTCCGCGTAACCGCGAAATAACGCCATGGCGGCATGACCGTGTGCATTGATCAATCCTGGCAACAAAATGTGATTGTCTAAATTAAAAACCTTGCGCGCGTGGTAGCGCGTATTGGCAGTAGCTGAAGGTAATATAGCGATGATTTTTTCGTCATTCAGAGCGACGGCAAAGTGCTCATAAATCGTATTTTCAGGAATGATGGGAATCACCCAACGCGCGTGTATAAGTTGGTCGATTTCCATCGGGTGTTGAGTCATTTGATTGTCCATCTTCTGCCCAAAAATTAGCTGATCAAAGAGAAATAGTTACCGCGTTGAGCCGCAGTATAACGTGAAATTTTTCGAACTCTAGTTCTTCCAGATCAAGCCCGGAAAAACTTACCAGATTAGCGTTAAATTCAAGTATTTCGTGTGGGTATATCACTGATTTATGATATGATTCGGCGCTCGTGTAATACGCACTTTCGGCAGTATTTGTTAGGGCAGTTTGTTAGGAAAGTTTATTAGGACACTTCCAAAAAAGGGAATCGCAACAGTATGGGTGAATTAGCCAAAGAAATCCTACCCGTTAATATCGAAGACGAACTAAAAAAATCCTATCTTGATTACGCGATGAGCGTCATTGTTGGACGCGCTTTGCCCGATGTGCGAGACGGCCTTAAGCCTGTGCATCGCCGCGTATTATTCGCCATGCACGAACTCA
>OBEQ011673184.1_pt1 | contig 19076 bp, 14 predicted proteins | sample 1670901 | NCBI WGS metagenome assembly OBEQ01 (sample SAMEA104232315, study PRJEB22302) | groundwater metagenome | biome: forest; feature: aquifer; material: groundwater | place: USA | collected 2011-08-07 | depth 5.4 m
CTTTCGTAAAATTGAAAAAACTTTGCAATAAACTATTAAGAATTTTATACAGTAACAAAACTTATTATTTTTCCCGGGATATACACAATTTTTTTCACGGATTTACCAATCAAAAATTTATCCGCGATCGGATCCATCAGTTTGCCAAAATCACTGACCAGATGATATTTTTTGGCAATATACCCATCGGCAAAATCCGTCAGACACGCCAGAATAAAAAGCAGCGTTGCCGCCACGACAAAACTTAAGCCGTCTTTCGAGATAAAATAGATAAAAACAAAGGTGAGAATGATTCTGGTGATGGTCAGTTTGTTGGGAAGGTTCACAGGAGTTCTCCGGCAAGATCATATTCCAAAGTGTCACTCACCTCGACTTCCACAAAATCGCCGGGCTTCAAAATCCTTTTGGAATGAACATAAACCATGCCATCGACCTCCGGGGCATCAAATTCGCTTCGTCCCAGGTAGATATCCGTTTCATTTTTTTGTTTTTCGTCAATGAGAACTTTTAAACGTCTTCCCAAAAATTGTTTTTGAATCTCTTTGGAAATTTCTTGCTGGGTTTGCATTAAAAGGTCAATCCGTTTTTTCTTAATCTTTTCGGGTACCTGATTGGGAAGATCATAAGCTGATGTGCCCTCTTCTTTTGAATAAACAAATACTCCGGCCCGTTCAAATTGTGTTTGTTTGACAAAGGAAAGCAGTTCGGAAAAATTTTCTTCTGTTTCTCCAGGAAAACCGACGATAAAGGTGGTGCGCAAACTCCCGTTGGGGATCTGGGTACGGATTTTTTTAATCAAATCCAGCGTTTGGTCTTTCGTGATACTTCGGTGCATGCTGTATAAAATAGGATCGCTGATATGCTGTAAAGGCATATCGATATAATTACAAATTTTTTCCTCATTCGCCATTAAATCAATCAACTCATCGGTCATGTGCGCCGGGAAGGCGTACAACAAACGAATCCATTGAATGTTTTGAGTTGCCGCGACGACTTCCTTTAAAAGCCGCGCCAGACTTTTGGTACGATATAGATCCATTCCGTAGGCGGTGATATCTTGGCCGATGATATTGATCTCTCGAACACCTCGCCGATCAAGCGCTTTAACTTCTTCGACAATTGATTCGATCGTCCGGGAAGAAAACTTTCCTTTGATATGGGGAATCGCGCAGAAACTGCATTGATTAAAACAGCTTTCACAAATTTTGACATAGGCCAAGTGCGCAGGTGTTAAGGAGTACTGAGGAACCGCGCCTTCTTTGGGCAGGCTTGGTGTTCCTACAAACGCGTCGACCTCTTTAAATTCTTCTGCCAATTCTTTTCCATAACGCTGGGCCAGACATCCAGCGACGATGACTTTCTTGATCTTTCCCTTTTTTTTCAATTCCAGCAAATCCAAAATCACATCCACCGATTCCTGCCGGGCTTCTTCGATGAAAGAACAGGTATTGACAATCATGACGTCGGATTTTTCGGCGTCGACGATTCTGTGTCCGTTTCGTTTCAATCGTCCCAGAATCATCTGGGAATCAACGAGATTTCGAGCACAGCCAAGATTGATCATGCCGACCTTGGAAGGGCCACGTTGCCCTTGAGAACTGCGCTCAGTTAAGAAATCAGCCGTTGTTTTAGCCGAGTTCTTAAGCGATCTTCGTTGAAGACTATTTTTTAACCGATAAACCATTTTTTGTAATGACCACTTTCTTCGCCTGGCTGTCTTCCCGTCCGAGGGAGCCGATCATTTTCCCGTTGACTTCAAATTCCAATTGATTGATATTCTTACCCGAGAGTTCGATCTCTTTTTGCGCGACCCAGGTTTCGGCCACACCTTTTTTTAAAATCGACTCAAAAACAGTTGACCCATCGACTTTGACCTGCAACCAGGTATTTTTTTGTGCCCGGACTGATAAGAGAACATTCTTGTGACTTTCTTCTTTCTCTAAGGAGTCAGAGGCGGGCATCCCCGATGGCTGCGCTTCAGTGGTTGATTTTGTCAAGAAGAGATGATTTTCTTTGACGATTTTTTCTTTTTTCGATTTACCAGACTGTGCGATCGCGGAGGATTTTATCGAAACTGGTTTTTTATTTTTAGAAAATAATTTCTGCGATACGAACCCAGTGGCTTTAAAAAAGATTAAGATAAAAATCAAAATTCCTAAAACTTTTCCGGCTAAAATCAAGCGATCTCGGTTAAAAAATTGGCTGGCCGTTTTTGAAAAAGGAATTTCTTTCAAGTTGAATAAAGGTAACGGCGATGACGTCTTTGGTGAAGACGGATGTGATTTCTCTTTAGAAAGAAATGATTTTTGGGAGGTCGAGGGATAATTACCTCTGGCGTTAGAATCCAAAACTTCTTTAGGCTTAAAATCACTGAGGAGATCCCCCACGTCACATCCTAAGTATTGAGCATAAATTTTTAAGAAACCTTTTTGATAAAATGGCGAGAGCGTCCGGACGGTATAGCCTTCTTCCAAGGCGCGCAACGCGTCGAGGGGAATTTTGGTATTCTCATGCACCGTGTCCAGGGAAATCCCTTGAGCCTGTCGGGTTTTTTTTAATAAAGCGCCTTTTTCGCTTAAATTATCCATTTTCTTTTTTGTTCATGTTTTGCAGCAGCCATTCTTCCCGGTCGACCAAAAGATCCCGTGGTTTGCTTCCCGAATACGGTCCGACAATTCCATTTTGTTCCATCAAATCAATCAAACGTGCCGCCCGGGTATAGCCCAAACGCATGCGTCTTTGGAGAATGGAAACTGAGGCCTGGTTGGTTTCAATGATGAGGCGCACGGCCTCATCGTAAAGTTCGTCTTTCTCTCCCTCCACTCCCGCGCTTGAAGTGGTTTGTTGTTTGAGGATAGAATCGTCGTAAATGGGATTCTGCTGAGTTTTTATAAAATCAATGACCTTTTGAATTTCATTATCCGAAACATAACTGCACTGCCCCCGGTTTGGTTTGGCGTCACCCGGTTTCATAAAAAGAAGATCTCCTTTGCCTAATAAATTTTCAGCGCCGTTCATATCCAGGACGGTGCGCGAGTCCACTTTGGAGGCGACTTTAAAAGAAATCCTCGCTGGGAAATTTGCTTTAATCACGCCGGTGATGACGTCCACCGAGGGCCGTTGGGTGGCAAGGATCAGATGAATCCCAACGGCCCTCGATAACTGCGCCAAACGCGTGATGGCGCTTTCAATCGTTTTGGCCGAGACCTGCATCAAATCCGCCAGTTCATCGATGATGATAACAATAAAGGGGAGCTTGTGGCCTTTTTCATGGTAACCTTTGATGTTGCGCACCCCTGCTTTAGCCAACTGCGAATAGCGGGATTCCATTTCTCCTACCACCCAATTAAGGGCGGCTGAAACTTTTTTAGGATCGGTCACCGCCGGACATAACGCGTGCGGAATCGCGTTGTAGGGGGTCAGTTCCACCATCTTCGGGTCAACCATCAGGAATTTTACTTCATCAGGCGAGGCATTAAAAAGCATCGACATGATAATGCTGTTGACGCACACTGTTTTTCCGGAACCGGTTGTCCCGGCAATCAACAGATGCGGCATTTCGGCCAAGTCCGCAATCAAAGGCTTTCCGGAAATATCTTTTCCTAAGGCTAGCATCAATTTTGAACCGGAAGAACGAAAACGGCTTTGAGTGAGAACATCTTTGAGATAAACCGCGCTGCTAGCACCATTAGGAACCTCTACCCCAACGCGGTTTTTGCCTGGAATAGGAGCAACGATTCTGACCGTCTGCGCCCGCATAGCTAAGGCGATATCATCACTCAAGGTTGTAATCCGTTGAACTTTGACTCCCGGCGCCGGTTCCAATTCATAGCGCGTAATCACCGGCCCCCGCTCAATGTCTGCCACCCGTACAACGACGCCAAAATCAGCCAGCGTCTCTTCCAGCACCCGGGCGCCTATAACCAAATCGTCCTGTAATTTTTTAGAAGAAACTAAAGGGAGGTCGTCCAATAAATCTAAAGGCGGGATGTGATATTCTCCCAGCATGATCGGTTTTTCAATTTTAACCGGGACGGCTTCTTGCGGCTTCTGGGATTCAGTTGGGGTGATGCGAATCTGCGGCTTAACGACCTTCTTTGCGGATTCTTCTTTATCTTCTTCTTTTTTATTGGTCTCGGGTGATTTCTTTTCTTGCTGATTTTCCTCGTCACTTTCCTCCGACGATTTTATTGGTTTTTTAAGGAGCTGGCGGATCCGTTCTTCTTTAGAGGGTTCATTGGAAAGTTCATTGGAAAATTTATTGGAAAATTTATTTTTCTGCGGATGTGAACGGACGGTAAAAACCCTTTGTTGATGTTCAATGAACTTACGCTTCAGGAGAAGAAACAATTCTTTTAACTTTTCTATCGATTTCAAGAGAACCGGAGAAACCAAAAATTCTCCAATTAAAATCAGCGTCAGCGTCCCAAGAGTAAAAAGAATAATGGTCGATCCGGTTCTACCTAAATATTGAACAAGAAAGTCCGAGAATAAAAGCCCTACCATCCCCGAGCGTCCAAACCGCGCTGGTAATTCCTGCTGTCCCGTCATGCTAAAGAACGCGCTCAAGGTACAAAACAGAACACCAAAGCTGATCAATTTAGAGAAACTTAGGCTTAAGGTACGGGAAGAAAATTTGTTCCAGCTCCAAAAAACTAAAAACAAAACGACGAAAAAAGCGCTGTATCCAAAAGTAAAAAGTAAAGCGCCGGCGGTGTACGCGCCGACGATGCGGATTAAATTTTTAGCAGGATCATTAGGATGGGAAGTATACCACGGGAGGTCTTCGGGGACAAACGATAAAAGACTGGCCAGCAGAATCATGCCGATCGACAAGACAATGATGGCCTTTATTTCATCAATATGTTGACGTTTCATTCGGCCTGTTTTTTGCTGAGATTGACCCTTTTCATTTGATCGACCTCAATAAGCTTGACCTTGAATTCATCACCTACTTTAACGACGGAGTTGATATCCTTGGTGAATTCCTTGGAAAGCTCAGACACGTGAACCAATCCTTCTTTACCGGGTAAAAATTCAACAAAGGCCCCAAAGTTCATCACGCGCTTGACTCTTCCCGAATAAATTCTGCCGATCTCAGGTTCTTCGGTCATGCCGTTGATAAATCTCACGGCTTTGTCCACGGCTTCTTTGTTCGAGGAAGCAACCAATACAGTTCCATCATCTTCGATGTCGATTGTGGTAACGCCGGTTTCTTCAATGATCTTTCGAATCATTTTTCCGCCTGGGCCGATGATTTCGCCGATTTTATCCGGGCCGATCCTTAGCGTCACGATTCGGGGGGCGTAATTCGAAAGTTCCGGGCGAGGCTGAGAAATCGCCGCGTGCATTTTATCGAGAATCACAAACCGCGCTTCTTTGGCTTGAAAAACCCCTTTACTCAAAAGATCCAAACTGATTCCTTTGATTTTAAGATCGAGCTGAATGGCCGTGATTCCTTTGCGGGTTCCGGCAATTTTAAAATCCATATCCCCGAAATGGTCTTCGACACCCATGATATCCGTCAATAGAATCGATTCTTTTTCGCCGGTAATAAGACCGATTGAAATTCCAGCGACAGGTTCTTTGATCGGAACGCCGGCATCCATCAAACACAACGTGGCGGCGCACACCGTTGCCATACTCGAGGATCCGTTGGATTCCAAAACCTCTGAAACCACGCGGACAGTATAAGGGAATTCATCTTTGTCGGGCAAAACAGGGGCAATCGCTTTCTCGGCGAGCGCGCCGTGGCCGATTTCTCGTCGGCCGGGTCCGCGCATCGGTTTTGTTTCTCCGACACTAAAGGAAGGGAAATTGTAATGGAGCATAAATGTCTTGTAGGATTTTCCACCGAGAGCTTCAATCATTTGTTCATCGCTGCGGGTACCGAGTGTTGCGATGGACAAACTTTGTGTCTGCCCGCGGGTGAAAAGACCTGATCCATGCGTCCGGGGAAGAACATTGACTTCACAGGAAATATTTCGGATGTCTTTAAAACCGCGTCCATCGGCCCGGCGGTGTTCTTGAAAAATAAGACGACGGAGCTCTTCATATTCAATCTGCTCCAAAGCCATTTTAATGTCTGAAGCTTTGATTTCACGGCTGGTTGTTTTGTAGGCGACAAATTGGGTTAAATCGCTGGTCAATTCCTTTAATAAAGCGTTGACACCCTCTTCGCGTTTTTCTTTTTCCGGCAGACGGTAGATTTCAGCAAGACGGTTAGCGCATAATTTTTTAACCCCTTCCACGAACTGAGAAGAAATTCCAAAGAGTTCCACTTTTGTTTTTTTCTTACCGATCGCTTTGATGAGTTCGAACTGCATCGCCCTCACCGGCTGCAAGGCTTTAAATCCAATCCCGATCGCTTCGAGCACTTTTTCCTCGGAAATTTCCTTGGTCTCTCCTTCAATCATGACAACACCGTCTTGAAGCCCAACGATCATTAAATCCAATGGACTTTGTTCCCGCTGTTGATAGGTGGGATTAATGACAAATTGCTGATCCACCATCCCCACCCGAATCGCTCCGATCGGGCCCTCAAAAGGGATATCCGAAACGCTCAAAGCTGCCGAGGCGCCGATGACTCCCAGCACGTCGGGATCGACTTCGCCGTCGCTGCTTAAAACCGAGGCCACCACCTGCACCTCATTGTAAAATCCGGATGGAAAAAGCGGCCGGATGGGACGGTCAATCACGCGGGAGGTCAAGATTTCTTTTTCGGTTGGACGGCCTTCTCTTTTAAAGAAACCGCCGGGGATTCGTCCGGCGGCATAAGTTTTTTCCTGATATTCAACCATCAAAGGAAAAAAATCCGTACCTTCCTTCGCCTGATCAGACATACAGGCGGTAACTAAAACAACGGTTCCACCGCAGGTCACCGTGACCGCGCCGTTGGCTTGTTTAGCGAGTTTTCCGCTTTCAATAATTAGATTCTGGGCCCCGAAGGGAATTTCTACGCGCCCTAGGTTCATAGTTTCTCCTTACTTACGTAAATTAAGCTTATTTAATGTTTCTTCGTATTTTTTGGGATCTGTTTTTTTTAGGTAGGACAAAAGATTTCTTCTTTTGCCGATCATAACCAAGAAACCCCGTCGTGAATGGAAATCTTTGCGATGAGTTTTAAAATGTTCGGAAAGATAATTGATTTTCTCAGTTAACAGAGCGATCTGTACCGTGGGAGAACCAGTATCTTTCGAATGGATTTTGAATTTTTCCATGATTTCATTTTTCTTTTCCTTAAGTAATGCCAACTCTTCTTTCCTCCTTATTCTGGAATTGTTTTATTTTCGTTGTAAGCGTCGGACATTATACTATCGGCCTTTATGCTAGTCAAGGCGAAAGAATTAAGCTAATTCAACTCCTGAATAATTTTTCTAAGCTCTTCAACCTTGGCCGTCAGAGAAGAGAGACGCGTCTTCTCTTTTTCGATGACCTCAGCGGGCGCTTTCTCTAGGAAGGATGGATTGTTGAGACGACCAGATAGACTTTCCAAGGCGGTTGTGTGTTGGGAAAGTTCATTGGAGAGGCGCGTCTTTTCTTTTGGAATGTCAATCAACCCTTCCAAAGGAATAAAAAATTTTATCCGCCCAACCACGGCGCTGGCCGCGTCTTTTAATTTGGTCAGCTTAGAATCAATGGTTAAGCTATCGATTCTGGCAAATTTTTGGATAACCGCAGAATGCCGTTCGATAAACGCAATGTCGTCTTTTTCCAGGCAAACGAAAATGATATTCGATGTTCGGCCGGCGGCGATATTCCATTGGATCTGCAAATTGCGGATCGTTGAGATCAATTCAATGAGAGTTTTCATTTCCTGTTCAACAGCGGGATCGATGAATTTCTTTTGTGTCTTCGGCCAGCTCTCTTGAGAGAGTGGGCGGCCTTCGGCCGCCCTGATTTTGCTATAAATTTCCTCAGTGACAAACGGCATAAACGGATGAATCATCCGTAAAGTCTTTTCCAAAACACTAAGCGCCACAGATCGTACGGCAGAATCCGATAACTTGTCTTTAATAATTTCCAAATACCAATCACAAAAATTCCCCCAAAAAAATTCGTAAATAAACGTTTCTGCCTCGGAAAAACGGTATTTTTCAATGGATCGGCTCACCTCGGCCAGCGTTGAGTTCAAGCGTGAAAGGATCCAGCACGAGTAGAAATCTAGTTCTTTTAAATTTATCCTAGAATTGTCACCCCCGAATGTTTTTGTCGGGGGTCCAGTCGGATTCCCGACAGAAGCATTCGGGAATGACAGAATTAAACGCGAGGCATTCCAAATCTTATTGGCAAAATTTCGTCCGATCTCAAATTTCTCCTTCGAGATAAAAATATCCTGACCTGAATTGATAATCAAACTAAAACGCAGCGCATCGGTACCGTATTCTTTGATGATCTCCAGCGGATCGATGGCATTGCCTAAAGACTTCGACATCTTTTGACCCTTGGCATCACGGACCGTTCCGTGGATATAAACTTCTGAAAAAGGAATGTCCCCCATGAATTCGAGTCCGGCCATGATCATGCGTGCCACCCAGAAGAAAATAATTTCTGAAGCGGTGAAAAGAGTTGAAGTGGGATAAAAATATTCTAGTTCCTTTTTATTCTTAGGCCAGTTAAGAGTCGCAAACGGCCACAGCCACGAGGAAAACCACGTATCAAGGACATCTTCGTCTTGTTTGAGATTTCGCGATCCGCAGTGCGGGCATTGCCTTGGCGGTGTCCTGGAGACGATCGGTTCCTGACATTTCAGATGGCAGACGGTATCGCCAACGCAATACCATACCGGAATGCGATGCCCCCACCAGATCTGACGGGAAATGCACCAGTCCTGGATATTTTCCATCCAGTTTAAGTAAACCTTGGTCCAACGTTTCGGAGTAAACTTTATCTTTCCTTTTTTCACAACAGCGATCGCCGGTCGGGCGAGTGGTTTCATTTTTACGAACCACTGCTTCGACAAGTATGGTTCAACGACCGTGTCACAGCGATAGCAATGACCGACGGCATGAGTGCACTCTTCGACTTTTTCTAAATTTCCGTATTCTTTCAACTCTTCCACAATCTTTTTTCGGGCGATGAAACGATCCAATTCGGCAAAGCGTCCGGCCTGTGCGTTCAAACGTCCATCGGGATGCAGGATATTAATAAATGGAAGATTGTGTCTTTTGCCCATCGCAAAATCGTTGGGATCATGGGCGGGCGTCACTTTCACAGCGCCGGAGCCGAACTTAGGATCAACAAAATCATCCGCGATGATCTTTATTTCGCGATTTACCAAAGGCAGAACTAACGTTTTACCAACGAGTTTCTTATACCGTGAATCTTTGGGATTGACCGCAACCGCCGTATCACCGAGCATAGTTTCTGGACGAGTGGTCGCGACCACCACACTTTGATTCGGATTGTCTTTGAATGGATAACGAATATGATAAAGCGCCCCTTTGACTTCCTTGTGTTCAGCTTCCTCATCGGATAACGCGCTCTGACAGCGCGGGCACCAGTTGATGATCCGTTCTCCTCGATAAATCAATCCCTTTTCAAAAAGTTTCACAAAGATCAGTTTAACGGCTTCGCTATATTCCTCATCCATGGTGAAGCGCGTGCGGTCCCAGTCGCAGGAGGAGCCGAGCTTTTTTAATTGATGAAGGATCGTGCCGCCGTATTGTTTCTGCCAATTCCAGAGTTTTTTTAAAAATTCTTCGCGACCGATGTCCTGGCGTTTTTTGCCTTCCCTGGCGAGCTGTTTTTCAACAACGTTTTGCGTAGCGATGCCGGCGTGATCCGTGCCCGGCATCCAAAGGGTTTCGAAACCTTTCATGCGTTTGTAACGAACCAAAATATCTTGAAGGGTATTATTTAAAGCATGGCCCATGTGCAGAATTCCCGTGACATTGGGCGGCGGGATCACAACGGTGAATGGTTTTTTATCGGGATTGACTTCAGCGTGAAAAAGATGCCGATCTTCCCAGATTTTGCACCACTTGTCTTCGGTTTCTTGGGGGTTGTAGCGGGAGGGCAGATCGGTCATGGGCGCATTCTATTTTTTGTCTTTCAATAATTTATACTCGATACTGTCAATCAATGCCTCGTAGCTTGCTTCGATGATGTTTTCATGAACGCCGACCGTCGTCCAGGAATCGGTATTGTCCTGCGATTCGATCAAGACGCGCACCTTCGCCGCTGTCGCGGCTTGCGTATCTAAAACACGGACTTTGTAATCGGATAAATGCATTTCACTTAACGCGGGATAGAATTTCGTCAATGCCTTTCGAAGTGCTCGATCTAGGGCATCGACCGGGCCGTCTCCTTCAGCGGCGCTGAATTCTTCCTGACCGTTGACCTTCAGCCTAATCGAGGCTTCAGCAAAAATTTTTCCATCATAACGTTTTTCGGCTGTAACTTTGAAACCTTCCAACTTGAAAAACGGTTTATATTTCTTCAATTGACGCTTCAGAAAAAGTTCAAACGAGGCATCAGCGGCTTCAAACTGATAGCCTTCATGCTCTTTGAGCTGCAGCGCCTTTAAAAGCTTGATGGCTTCGGGAGATTTTTTATCCAGGTTAAAATTCATCTGCCGGGCTTTTAAAATGATCGGCATTTTTCCGGCGAGTTCGGAAGTGATAAACCGGCGGTGATTGCCGATCGTGGCCGGATCAACGTGCTCGTAGGCAATCAGGTTTTTGAGCATAGCATCGATATGGACCCCGCCTTTGTGGGCAAAGGCCGAATGCCCGACGAAGGGGTGATTGTCCGCCAGCTTGACGTTGCTGACTTCACTTAAAAAATAAGACGTCTCGGTGAGATTTTTAATTTTATTTTCCGGAATGGATTTCAGTTTCATTTTGGCATGAAGAATCCCAATCAGCGTACACAAATCGGCGTTCCCACAGCGTTCTCCTAAACCGTTGAATGTTCCTTGAATCTGCGTTGCCCCTTCCTCGATGGCCGCTAAACTATTGGCCACCGCCAGGTCCAAATCATTATGCGTATGAATTCCTAAAGGGACTCGCATTTTTGTTTTTACTTCACGAACAATCTTTCGCACTTCCTCGGGCAGAGTCCCTCCGTTTGTGTCGCAGAGAATCACACAATCGGCGCCGGCGTCCTGCGCGGCGAGAATCGTTTTAAGCGCGTAGCCGGGATGGCGTTTGTGGGCATCAAAAAAATGCTCGGCATCATAAAAAACTTCGCGCTTATTTTTCTTAAGAAAATTCACGGAATCAGAAATCATCTTCAAATTTTCATCGAGCGTTGTTTTCAAAACATCGGTGACATGCAAATCCCAACTTTTACCAAAGATTGTAATGGTCGGAGTTCGTGAATGGATGAGCTCCCGTAAATTTTTATCCTCAGCGGTGGGCGTATTGGCCCGGCGGGTCGAACCAAACGCGGCAAGGACCGAATTTTTCAGCTTCTTTTTTTTCATGGCCTGAAAAAATTCGCGGTCTTTTGGATTTGAGCCCGGCCAGCCGCCTTCGATATAATGAACTCCCAGGTCATCGAGTTTCTCGGTGATCTTGATTTTATCGTTGATGGAGAATGAGATTCCTTCCGTCTGGGAACCGTCTCTGAGTGTTGTGTCATAAATAATGATGCGCGTCATGGATTTTTAAGTCCCTTCCAGATTAAATTTTTTGTGCAATTTCTGCACGGCCATATCCGAATACTTTTGATCAATGATACAGGAAATGCTGATTTCCGAGGTGGAAATCATTTCGATGTTGATGTGATTCTCGGCCAGAGTTTGAAACATCTTCGCCGCCACGCCCGGGTAAGAGCGCATGCCGGATCCCACGATTGAAACCCGCGCGATATTTTTATCGTCCAAAACATCTCCAGCCCCGATTTTCTTGGCCACCTTCTTTGTCACGTCCAGGGCTTTGGTCAGCGATGATTTTGGGACGGTGAAGGAAATATCGGTCTGTCGGGTATGGCTGACATTTTGGACGATCGTGTCAACGCTGATGCCGGCTTTGGAAACTTCGGTGAAAATTTTTGCCGCCACCCCCGGTTTATCCGGCACGCCGCAGACGGTCAGTTTCGCCTCTGATTTATTACAGGTGATGCCGCGCACCACCACCCCTTCCATTTTTTCATCTTCTTTGACAATCATGGTTCCATCTCCCTTCGAAAAACTTGACCGCACATGAATAGGTATATTGAATTTTTTAGCCACTTCAATGGAACGTGGCTGCATGACCTGCGCCCCCAGCGATGCCATCTCCAGCATTTCATCGAAGGTGATCATCGGAATTTTTTGGGCTTCTTTAACAACCCGCGGATCGGTTGTGTAAATGCCTTCGACGTCCGTATAGATTTCACAGACATGGGCGCTTAAGGCTTTGGCTAACGCGACCGCCGTCAAGTCCGATCCTCCCCGTCCGAGGGTTGTGATATCATCATCGTAGGTCACGCCTTGAAATCCGGCGACGATCACGATTTTATTCTGCGCCAAAGCTTTCTTGATACGCCGGGCATCAATTTTAACAATCTTGGCTTTGGTGTGGGATTTGTCGGTTTTGATACCGACTTGTCCACCGGTAAACGAAATGGAATCATATCCTTTTTCTTTAACCGCCATAGCCAAAAGCGCGCAAGAAATCTGCTCGCCGGTCGACATCAGCATATCCATCTCGCGCTCCGCCGGACAGGAAGTGATCTGAAGGGCCAGTTCTTCCAGTTCATCCGTCGTATCCGCCATCGCCGAAACCACGACGACCACGTCCTGACGATGATTTTTGTAAGAAACAATCCTCTCGGTCACCGCCTTGATCCGCTCGATGTTGGCGACGGAAGATCCTCCGTATTTTTGGACAATGATGTGTTTGCTCATCATCCCACTCGTACTCGTATTCTATATGTAACCTTTACTTCCCCGTCTTTGGGCACGTTGACATCATATCGAATCGTAAAGGCATCCAGTTTTTGATGGGGATGACTTTCGCTGATCACCTGCCAATCACCCGATAAGGGTTCAATGATTCCTACCATAGTATCTTCCTGTTTGTGATTCCGTAAAGTCACTTCCCATTCGCTTTCATAAACCTGATTGGATATCAGTTGAAAATTCATCTGCCGGCGCTCCGCCACGACATCAAAGGCCTCTCCTACTTTTAATTTCACTTCTTCGTCTTTGGGCGTGTGTTCAATTTTGTTTTCCCCGATAAATTGCAAACTCTTCGCTGAATCCTCTTTATACAAACGAATGATGCCCCCCGGCAGCGGCATTCCTAATTGATTCTCTTTTGAATTCTTAAACTTGATATACACATCCACCGGCTGTTTAGGATTTTCTGGACGATAATAGGCGGTGAAATAACTTTTGACTCCGTACACTAATAATTCTTTTTGAATCTTAATACCGTTGGCTTCCAGCAGGCTGATTTGTTTGGTCTCTTTGTCTTTGATCGTCGTCCTTCTGGCTAAATCATAGATATGATATTCAAAAAATCCTTGTTCGCTAAATTGCGGAGCGGCCGCTGGAGCACTCAACACACGCAGCATATCCCCAGCAATCCCTCCATTTGCTTGTTGCATAGTTTGAACTTCACCGGCCACAAGTTTTAATTTTGCCTCTTTGTAGGCCGCGCCGCTTTGATTGTCAACAGTTACCCAACCCGATAAATCACCCTGCGCGTCTTTCTGGTCGACCACTAAAACATAATCCGCCTTCCAGCTCAGGTTGTTCGTCAGATAAGAAACTTCCAACTGATGCGGCTGGCTGCTCGTATTGTTAAAAAGCCACATCAAAGTGGGCTTGGCGATCAAATTTTCCGGCAGCTGCGGCAAAATTTCCACTCCCGGATGGCCTAAATAAATTTCATTGCCAATTTCATAAACCTGGCCGTTGTTATTGCTGATCAGTTTCGCATCCACAATCTCCTTTTTATCCTGATACGGGTTCCAGTTCAGGATTTTGATTTTCTTTCCTACATATTTATCGAGGAGTTTGTTCTGATCGATCAAGTCATACTCATAATTTTGTTCCAGAACCGCAAATTTTTCTGGAGTATTGAGTGATTTAGCATGGACAGTGACCGGATTAATAAACGCAGCCACATCCATAAATTTCAACTCACCTTGGGCCACGGGTAGAGTCACTTTACGCGTGTCTTTGATCAAACCTAAATTGTTATTGTAAACGGTGACCTCCACATTGGCCTGATCTTCTTGAGTGCTGGTCAAGGTCTCGGCTGAAGCGATCATCCCTGGAGAAAAAATAATTCCTAAAATAAAAATACTGATTCTCATCTTCATTAAGTCCCCCCTTTCTAAAGATTCCCCCGGATAAAAAATTCCATCAACTCTTCCCCGCTTTTGAATTTCAATCCCCGTTCTTTCGCAGCGGGCTCGGTGTATTCGGTTGAGCCGTCGGGAACGATGCCCCGGCCAAACATCACAAAACCGACCGGGCCGCTCACGTGGCATCGCTTTTCAACCGGAGTGGCATGATCCGGCAAAACCAGCATCCGAAAATTCTCTTTTTTAGCGCAGTGTTTCAAAATGGTCCCGATGATTTCTTTATCAATTTTTTCGATGGCGCTGATCTTCATTTTGATGTCACCGTTATGTCCGGCCTCATCGGGCGCTTCAATGTGGATGTAAACAAAATCTTTTTTCCTGAGGGCATTCAAGGCATACTCGGCCTTCTTTAAATAATTTGTATCATAGTAGCCGGTCGCGCCGGGAACTTGAACCACTTCCAATCCAGCCAAGCGGCCGATCCCGTTGATGAGATCGACGGCGGAGATAATCGATCCCTTCAAACCGAATTTTTCCGTGAACAACGGCAGGTTGGGACGCGTGCCCTGACCCCACAGCCAGATCATTGTGGCTGGATTTTCTTTTAAATCGAGGCGCACCTGATTGACCGGATGGTTGAAAAAAATTTCTTTGGAAGCCTCCATCAAACTCACCAGTTCATCCGCCAGCGCTCCTTGAGGAAGATAATTCTTGATATTCTGCCCGGCGATATCATGCGGCGGGGTGCATTTGATCTTTAATAATTCCGCAATCGCATCGGACTTGACAATCAAAAGATGGCGGTAATTTTTCCCGGGATAAAATTTAAGCTTCGATGATCCCAATTTTTTATTTAATACCTCGATCAAAAGACCTGCTTCTTTGGTGGAAATGTGCCCGGCGCTGTAGTCCGCCATTTGACTATTGGAAACAGTCACGAGGTTGCAGCGAAAGGCCACCTCATCGTCTTTGAGCATAATATTCAGATTGGCCGCTTCCAACGGCGCGCGGCCAAAAAAATATTTACGCGGATCATACCCCATAATGGAAAGATTTCCGATGTCTGATCCAGGGCTCATTTGATCCGGAATCGTCTGAACCAAGCCGGTCACTCCATGTTGAGCCAAATAATCCATATTGCTCCGACGGGCGACTTCCAGCGGCGTTTTATAGCCGAGGATCTCAATGGGATCATCTGCCATCCCATCCGGAACCACCACAATATATTTCATTTTTGCTGACATACTGACTTTCCTAAAAAATAATGAGACACTCTGGTGGTCAGTATCTCGACCTACGTTTCTAAGAAATGTTTATCTATCGGTTGTACGTAGGTCAATAATATTTTTGCTAATCCTAACGAAATGCTTGAGCGGCTTTTTCCCTTAAGCAAGACATTCTGTTGTTTGTCCAAAATGTAACCTTGATAGTGTTGGCCCCCAAAACTGTTGGCCACCACCAGATCACAGTTTGCTTTTTTAAACAACGCGGCCGCTTTTTGCTTCAATTCCTTTAAATCAACATCCATTTCCAGTTTGAACCCAACCAAAAATGCCTTGGGATTCAAACGTTTGATCCAATGAATAATTTTTTCAGTCGGGACCAGTTGTAAATGAACGCGCGCTCGATCGGAATTTATTTTCTTTGCATAAGAATTCTTTAATCGATAGTCAGAAACAGCGGCGGCATGAATGATGATATCGTATTTCTTTTTCAATTGCTCCTTTAGGATTCCAACGAGCTCGTCGTAAAATTGAAATTTAATCACCTTCATGGATTTCAAATCTGCCGCGTGCGTGATGGGCCCTTCGAGCAGAGTAATCTGTGCGCCCAAGCGCTTTAAATCTTTCGCAATGAGATGCCCCATCTCGCCCGTCGAACGGTTGCTGATCACCCGCACAGAATCGATCGGAACCCACGTCGGCCCGCAGGTGATCAAAATTTTTTTATCTTTCAAAGATTTTGTTTTAGAACTCATCTCAAAACTGTCACCCCCGAATGTTTCTGTCGGGGGTCTAATTATAGCCTCGTCTGGATTCCCGACTAAAACGTTCGGGAATGACAGACTTTTAAAGGCTTAGGATAACTTCTAATAACCAATGTGTTTCAAGATTGCTTTCAACTGTGCTTTAACCACAATAGGTTTGTGAATCTGCTGTGTGGCGGTCTGCGGATCTTTTAATCCGTGGCCGGTTAAAGTACAAACAATTTTGCCCTGTTGATTTTTACTGACTTCTCTAACAATATTGTTGTAGTCAGTACTGATCTTCGCTCCTTGATTCTTAGAGATATTATTTTTGCGAAGGTCTGTGAAATAGCCGCAACGGTGTAATTTTAAAATACCCGCCACCGACGCCGCGGAGGCAAGTTCAACAAAGACGCCATCATGACCGGCGAGCATTTTATAAGCCTGAATGATCTCTCGGTCGGTGACCGAAGCAATCAAACCGTTCGATTCATCGCGAGCGGCTTCGGCCAATTTCCAACTCGCTGGATTTCCGATTTTAATCGCGGTCGCTAGAGTTTCGGGATGCTTGATGATCTTTCCTTTCACAATCGGGGCTGCCCCGGCCGCCTGAAACCCCAGCATGCGAGGGATCGTCTTGGATTTTCCAAGGTGTTTATATTCTTGATATCCCTTCCAGTAAGCGGTGATGTTGCCGGCATTGCCGACGGGAATCGCGTGAAATGCCGGGGCATCCCCCAACTCATCACAGATTTCAAACGCCGCGGTCTTTTGTCCTTCGATGCGATAAGGATTGATCGAATTCACCAGCGTCAGCGGATATTTCGAAGCAATCTCTTTGACGAGCGTTAGCGCTTCATCAAAATTTCCATGAATCGCGATGACTTTGGCCTGATGGATCATGGCCTGAGCCAATTTTCCTAGCGCAATATTTCCGTCGGGAATCAACACAATGCATTTCATCCCGCCGCGCGCCGCATACGCGGCCGCCGAGGCTGAGGTATTGCCGGTTGAAGCGCATAGGACCGTCTGGCTGCCCTCTTCTTTGGCCTTCGAGATCGCCATCGTCATGCCGCGGTCTTTGAAGGAGCCCGTCGGATTTAGTCCTTCATACTTGAGATAAACTTTGAGTCCTATTGTGGAGGTTAAAAAATGGGAAAGAATTAATGGGGTGTTCCCTTCACTCAAACTCACAACCGGAGTTTTGTCGGTGACGGGCAGGAATTCCCGGTATTCTTCGATGATTCCGCGCCAACTCATGAAAGTTTTTCCATTCTGATCGCGACCGGCCTGCTTTTGACAACCGATAATTTCGTGATCTGTTCGAGGGAAAGACGCAGCATTTTCTCTGGGGCAGGGTCAGTCAACATAATGACGGGGGCGGCCGATGACTTTTGGTCCATCTTCTGAGTGACGGAGGCAATGCCGATACCGTGTTTTCCTAAAATCCCGGTGATTTTAGAAAGGACACCCGGTTTATCGATCGCCATGAACCGCAGATAAAATTTCGTTTTAATCTGATCAATTTTACGCAGCTTAAAGCCGGAAATTTCTTGAAATAAATTTCCTACCATAATCGAAGACGGTGAATTGTTACGGGCCGCGAGGTTAATCAAATCACTCATGACGCCCGAGGCCGCCGCCATCTGACCGGCCCCCTGGCCATAAAGTAAAATATCTCCCAAAGGATCGCAGTCAATGAAAAGAGCGTTGAAGATCCCGTTGACGGAGGCTAAAGGATGATCTTTGGAAATGAGTGTGGGCTGAACGCGCACTTCAATCTCGCGCTCGACGCGTTTGGCGATCGCCAGGAGTTTAATGGCCAGCCCCAGGCTTTCGGCGTGCTCGATATCCACGTGGGAAATATGCGTGATGCCTTCAATATAAATATCACTGAGCTTGATGGATTTTCCTAAAGCTAAGAAAACCAAAATGGATAATTTGTGGGCGGTGTCAATGCCGTTGACGTCCAGCGCCGGGTTACGCTCGGCGTATCCTCTTTTTTGCGCTTCTTTGAGCGCTTGAGAAAACGTCCAGTTGTTTCTGGTCATCTCCGTCAAGATAAAATTGCAGGTACCGTTGATGATGCCGTAAATGCGATTGAACTTGTTGCCCGCCAGACCCTCGGTAATGGTTTTAATGAGGGGAACGCCGGCTCCCACGGAAGATTCAAAATAGATGCTGCGGTTACGCTTCTTGGCTTCCCGAAAAAGCTCTTCGCCATCCTGCGCCAAAAGTTCTTTGTTGGCGGTCACGACATGTTTACCGTTTTTGAGCGCCCCTAAAATAATTTCGCGGGAAGGATGCATCCCCCCCACCAGTTCAATAACGACGTCGATTTCCCGGTCATGAATCACTTGTGAAATGTCGGTCGTTAAAAGCGTTCCGCTCAAACCCCGGGTATTTTTAGAATGGATACTGCGATCGCAGATGGCCTTGAGTTTAAATTCGGTGTTGAATTTATTCCGGATGAAATTGTCTCTGATTTTTAAAAGCCTGATAATTCCCTGGCCGACGTTTCCGTAGCCGATCAATCCTAAAATTAATTTATTCATGGGCTGTTCTTTTTCCTTCTTTAAAATATTCCACAATTTTGTTTAAAACAAATTCGGCCTGCGGCGTCAATGGCTCGAAGACTAACCGTGTTTCATACACCAGATTAGGAATCTTCTCTTGGGATTCTAAAACGGATCCATCCAAATGAACGGTCCCGGCTAAATAAGGAGTTTTTAATTCAATCCCGATTTTCGTTGCGGGGCTGCAATAATTTGAAGTTATAAAACAGCTTCCGCCCAGACTGATATTCTTGATCTGGGACACTTCATGCCTGATCGCTGGATCCTCTTTGCTATAGTAGGAAACTATA
>OBEQ012022773.1_pt1 | contig 19074 bp, 4 predicted proteins | sample 1670901 | NCBI WGS metagenome assembly OBEQ01 (sample SAMEA104232315, study PRJEB22302) | groundwater metagenome | biome: forest; feature: aquifer; material: groundwater | place: USA | collected 2011-08-07 | depth 5.4 m
AATTCCTTCGGCTCCGGCTTTTCGTAAATCAGGAATCAACTCACGCACAATCGCTTCATCAATAATCGTATCGACGTCATACCAGCCATCGCTGGACAGCGATGAAATGGTCGGTTTTTTAAGCGCCGGAAGAAGCTTGATAACCTTATTCAAATTGGCTTTCGCAACGTTCATTTTGAGGCCTACTTTGGACTGGGCATTGATCGCGCCTTGAAGCAATAAAACCAGATTGTCAATTTTTGCTTTCTTGGCCGGATCTTTGATGCTTTTTTTATTTGCGATAAATCGGGTTGTAGAAACTAAAACGGTATCGATGATTCTGAGATTATTGGCTTTCAAACTGGAACCGGTTTCGGTGGCTTCCACAATCGCATCGGCCAATTTCGGTGGTTTCACTTCCGTAGCGCCCCAGGAAAATTCAACTTCCGCGCTCACCTTCTTGCTTTCCAAATAGCGCTTCGTGACGTTGACCAATTCCGTGGCAATTTTTTTACCTTTGAGATCTTTAACGGATTTGAATTTGGAATCATTGTGAACAGCCAACACCCATCTCACGGGCTGGCTCGTGGCTTTCGAATATTTAAGCTCGGCAATTTCTTCAACATCCGCTTCGTTTTCAACGACCCAATCGTAACCGGTCAAACCACAGTCCACGACTCCGTCTTCTATATATCGCGGCATTTCCTGCGGCCGGTAAAGAACGATTTCCAGGCCCGGATCATCCACAGCCGGATAATAGGAACGGGAATTCGTGACAATGTTGAAGCCTGCTTTCTTAAAAAGCTGGTACGTGGCTTCTTCCAAACTTCCTTTTGGCAGCGCAATTTTGAGTGTCATGAGTTGATCTCTTTAATCCTTTTTCAGAAATTGACGGACTTGATCATGATTTCCAGCAAAAACAAGATAATGGCAATTTTTTTCCAAACGAGTTAAAACACGAACCTGCCCTTCTATATAAGCTTCCCAGATGGATTCCCTCAGTTTTTTAAAAACGAGGCGATAATTCCTTCTGCCATGTTCAAATACATAAGGATCGCCTGAAATTTGAACACCAGACTGAAAATAACTTAGGAGAGCCAGCACTACAATACCAGCAATATGTCTTTCTTTGTAGCCTAATTTTTTGAGACACCGCTCATAGCTGGGAAGATAAAAGAGTAGAAAAGGCATTGATTAATGAAGCCCATGCGCTTTCTTTACCCAGTCTGATTTTACGGGTTTAGCCGAACTCTTCTCTTGCTGGTAGGTATCTTCGATGAGGTGAAGATCCTGATTAGAAAAAACCCTTTCTACCGGATCAATGGGGGTAAGCACAATATGATTTCCCTTGATTTCCGCTTTAAAATACCGGTCTTCACCTAAATTAAGCAACGAAATAAAACTGGACGGCAAATTGATCTGCCGATTACGGTTCATCTTAAGCATGGTAGCCATACAGCAAGGTTACCCGGTTTTAATAGAATTGTCAAATTAATATATTATTAATTTATCCATTTGGTATAATCCTCTGCAAATGGCCAATTATAAAGAAGCATTAAAAAAGTTTGAAAAATATAAAGATTGGTTCAAGCCTGGGACTCGAGAAGAGAAATTAAGAAGATGGATAAAAGTTTCAGCAAAAGAAAAATTAGAATGGCTGGAAGAAATGCACGAACTGATTTTAAAACATGCTTCAAAACGGGAATTAAAATTAATACAGAAACTCCGGGAAATAAATTGATTACGCGGCTTGAGCGGCGAGGGCCTGGCGGCGAGAACTTTCAAGCATTAATCGGACTAACGCGGTAAGGGCCCGAATGTGTTCATCACTTCTTGCTTGCAAGTTTCCATCATTGAGCGGCACTAAAGCATTGGCTGTTTTTTCGGAAAGAGCAACGTAAGCAAGTCCCGCCGCCAAAAATCCGGCAGCAATACTTTCTTCATTTAAATTAACCGGTTTCCCATCGGCATAACGATTTGTGAAAAGCGTGCGCTCACTCGAGACTCGATCTAAATCAGTTCCGACTCCAATAACTGCTCGGCTATCCATTTGTTTCAGAAATTCTGAGTTTTCTGCATTACCGAGGGTAACCGTTAAACCCGGCTGTAAACGTCTCACCTTTCCATTGTGAGGCAATGGTATATTAGTCAGCCGCACTGCTTCACGGGATGGAAGTACGAGCCGGACAATAATAAATTTATTAGTCCCTACCGCATCCGCTGCCGTTTCCGTAATTTCAGTAATGATACCGGCCCTTTTTTCGGGCGCAATCGACTCAAATTCCTCTTTGGTAATCCGGTGCTCAATCACCGTCACCCGATCGATTTGAACAATCGCATTAAAAATTGCTTTTGCAAGGTCTGCTGCCTCTTTAGAAATTACTGCTTCAGCCGCTTGCGGCTTTTGATTCAAAAGTTCAGCAATTTTATCTAAACTGTTGTGAATTTCTTTATCTTCGAATGGTGTTTTGAGAATGGCTTCGGAAAAAAGTCCGGAACTTTTCATTGCTCTTTGAACCGCTTCCTGAACAAGCCCCGCATTTGCTGTTCCCTTGCTGCGTAAATCAAGCAGTTCTGCTTGAATTTTCTCGGTTACGGGACCGCGTTCTTTGCCAAGCTGATCAACGGTACGGTTGAGCACAAGCGTCTGAAATTCTTGAATCTTTACTTCATCCGACACAACCGCACGGACTTGAATTGCGAAATCGCCAGGATTTATTTTTTCGCGGCCAAGAAGATGACCTGAAAGTTTATTCGCTACGTCCGAAATCCTCACCTCAGCGCGGGTGGGAAGTGACTGAATCATTAAATTTTTAAGAATCGGTTTGACGGTTTGTTCAAGTGCGTCTGGGTTTTTCCGGATCAAGATACCGGCTGTAAATCCGGTATCTTTTTTTACATTTCGGTTAAGATTCCGGTAAAGCCGTCCAATATCCTTTCGGTTACGGATCAAAAGATTCTCTTCATTTGAAATTTGAACCATGAGGTTGAGAATTTTGATGCTGAATGTAGCAATCCCCAAAAGGGCATTTAGCTCCTCAGACTTTTCAACGCCTAAGCTTCTCAGAATAACCAACTTGGGCTTAAGATTATCTAAAACACTATAACCGGCAAGTGGAGGATGCTTCACAATCGCTTGAGCCAGATCTGATTTTGAAATACCAAGTTCACGCTCAAACTCATCCATCTTAGCTTCAGGTACATTCGTCCGCACCTCGGAGCGGGGGTAATAAACTCGGAGAGTAATCCACTGATCTCTGGAGATCGGTTGGTTTCCGAAAGCTTGTCTCGCTTCTTCTAAAGAATATGCTTTGTTTCTAATTTTGAAATGATCGATTTTGGGATCAGTCAAATATTTGTTTGCTACATCATCAATGGTAAAACCCGGCCGAATTCCAAATTCAATGACATCAAGATCGCCTCGCGACTCGGCACGAACATCTTTTTTCCAAAGACCTTCGGATTCGAGATACCTTTTTTGTAGGGTCCCGTCAAAAAAATCAAGCGCATTAATACTCTCCATGAAATCTTTTATCTCAACCAAATCCGGCATACGTCTCATGATTGCATCTAGGACTTCTGTGGCAAGTCTGTGTTTTTGATTATCGGTAAACGTTCTCCACGAAGCAAATAATTTATCTATGAATTCTGAAGTTTCGGCATCTTGAATCGTAAATCCCATTAGACGAAAGAGAACGATGAACGGCAGAATTCTGGCCATGTAAATATAGTTGGTGTCCGGTTGGTCGATTTCCTTCCAATTGAATTCCTGCGGGATAATGAGGCGCAATCTTCTTTCGCGGATGTCCTGAAAAACACCTTTTGGTCCACTTAATAAATAACCGTTTTTTGTTTTGACAACTTTGATGGCGTTAAAAGAAAGGTCGACACTTTTTTCCCGGAAACTTTCATAAAGAATAGGGTTCATTTCATGATAGGATATGGACAATTTTTTGGAGAATTCCAACTTTAAACTCTCCGCAACAGGTTGGGTGAGCAAATTGGGATGAATCAATCGTCCGTCGACATCGCTCAAGCCCAAACCTTGGGCTTCTTCCGGACCTAAAATTGCCGCGATTGAAAAAACACGCGCGACACCACCGACCACCTCGAAACGCAAACCCATGTCCTCTGCGGTTTTAAAAATCTTAAGGATGTTTTCCCCTACATTTTTCTGAGCATCAGAATCAGCAATTTCCATTCTATCTTTCTTCTCGCGTTGCGCTTTCTTCTTTAAGAGATCGCGAAACAGAGGCAAATAAGTCCGCGATCCAAAGGAATCTTTTATCGTCTTTTCTCCTGGAAGTTGAAGAACCTGTATCAACTGTCCCAATATAATAAGGGCATGAGTATCAAGTCCAAGATCCGGCCTTATTTGATGTTGGTTAAATCGTTCAAGAGCATCTCGATCTTCGACGAGTATTGCGCGCAACAGTTTGTCAAATTCTTGTCGGAATTCAGGACTATTTCTAAAGTGTTCTTGAATCTCCTGGGCAAATCGATTGAAATCTGATCCGCTGGTGCCGAAAAATAATTGCAACAAACGTTCGGGTGTTCTTTCAATCCGCGCTTCGGCGCGGGGTTCAAGTTGGCTTTGCTGCGTGGGTTGGTTAAATTCAAGTTGAATTTCATTTTGATCCATTTTGGTTCCATCTACGAAGATTCCATTTATCGCGCCGGCATCCACCAAGTAATAATCTTCCCCTCTTTTCTCGATAAAAGCGTGCCGGCGGGAAACATTTTCATCTGACAACTGAACATCATTTTGGTTGCCATCTCTTCCAATGGTCACTGGCGCTGGTTTTTTTGCGATAACGCTTTCATCGTGAATATCGATAATCACAATTTCACCATTGTCTAATCCAATTCTAATTTGCTGCTTGCCAAACCCAAAAATACGCGGATCAAGATTGGGCTGATTGCTCCAATGAATTTCTTTTATGAACCCCCTCAGATTATCCGCAAAATTGGGTTTTCCATTAAGCTCCGCGAGCTTGGCCAATTTCTCCAAAACATCAACCCGTTTGCTGTTTACCGCAAGCCGTGCATAAAAAAGCATTAAGTTCATGCCCATGATTGATTTTCGTTCGGGCAGTTTCAATATTAACCGAAACCTTTTTTCTTCACTCAGATCGGATCCGTATAAAATGGTTTGTTCTCCGTTTGGATAAACCAGCTTAATTGCATCTATCTTTTTTCGTTTCATCAACCAAGCAACTTCGATGGGGTTGAGATTTAAAAATAAAACGGTGGCATTATCCTGAGCCTGGCCTGGAATGGTGGTATGCACAAGTACGTTTTGATTACCTTGTGCCTGAACTTGCCGGATTAGCTGATCGAGATGTTTCTTTGCGGCTTGAGAATTAAGAATTGTCGCTTGGACCCCTGCGGGCAAAATAATATCTGCCGGTAGTTTTCTTTGATTTCGCGATTCCGCACGCTTTTCGACCGAAAAACCTTGGATCAATTCAAGAGCATTGGGTTTTAAAAGAAAATGGTTACCTTTAGATAACCTAAAATTGGAATCTCTAGCCTGCTTCTCATCCAGGGGAACAATATAGAAGCCGTCCTGTCCTTTCACCTGAACAGGTTTTTGTCCGATCGCATGTACAGCTTCTTCCAAAATATTCCGCATATACGCTTCAAGTAATCGCTGCCGGGAATCTGTGCCTTCGATCGGCCGCAGCTCGATCAATTCGAACCCATTTCGAAAAATGTCATTCAAATTCCAACTTTTGCCTTCGACTCCAAAATTCCACTCGATTTGTTTGGGTACGGCGGAACTCAAGGAGGCCTTAATGTCAACGGGGGTAATTTGAATCGTGGGTCCTTCTTCTTCGTTTTGAATTTTGATGATCATGATGTCGGGCCGTGTCAGGCCAACTTTTTTACCTTCCGCTACAAGATCCGTATCCGGAAAGGCAAGATAAACATTAGGATTGTTCAGAAGTTCAAAAAATTTGTGGTCTTGACTCAACACAAGGGAACGAAGTCTTCCCAAAGCCGCATCGACGTCCTCCTTAGAACGATTCAGTTTTTTGAATACGCTCAGAATATTCAAAATCCCGGCTTCAAGCTGAGCCGCCTGTCTCATACTTTCAGGCTGGTTCGTTTGTTGTTTCCCCCGCATCTCTGCGCGGGCTTCGGGACGCTCGCTGGTAATTGGTGAATCTGTTCGAGATTCGGAGCGGGCGGCGTTCCAAAATTTTTGAACTAATCGGTAAGTATCAGGTTGCTTTTTTAAAAATCGATCAAGAGGTTTTTGATAAGAATCCAATTGTGAAACTAAATCTTCTACCGCCAGCACGAGGATCTGCTCGCCACGGCCAATATTTTTTGACTCTTCAACTTGCTGGGCAATATCCTCGGTATGCTGAATAAAAACGCCAATTAAATCGCTCACCTCGGTGGTTAATCCATTCTTCCCGCTGGTTGCAGCTTCGATCAAATTTTCCAATTCACCTTTAAACGCTTCTGTCATGCGCAGGTTTTCTTTTGCAAACAATTCCGAATCGTAAATGACTAAACCAATCAAATCGTCATACGATCGCGCTTCAGCGCGGTGGACAAAATTGAGTTCGAAGATAACCTGCGGATCAGCCAGCATCACGCGTTGGATCAAAAACCCATCATGACCATCTATATTTTCGTAGGTCACGAAAAATAATCTGCCATCCAGAGAGGAGAGTCTCTTCCGAAGTTCTTCGATTTTTTCTGCGCTTTGCGCTTTAAGCAAAGGATCTTCTTCTGCCTGATAATCCATGATGGTTTTCCTAATCAACTGAATCTGGCTCTGATTTGCCTGATATATTCTGGGGTCCATCACAAGTAGTCCATTGCCTCTTTTCATGTTAGTTTTCGGCAAACTCCATACCCACCGACGCGGCAGATCAGCGCTTGTCAGTCGAATGTATAAATTACCGGCTTTATCCAGGTCAAATAAATATTGGTCCGAAGAAGGACGTGAGATCAATTCGGTCAAATCTTCGGCAGGCATGGCTCCTAATGCCTTCTCTGAAATCTGGCCCATGGTTTCTTTCCGGGGAATCCGGATTTCTAATGAATAACCGGTCTTTTGGGCGCTCTCGAGCAAGCTCGATGGAATATGCGTTTTGTCTATGTCAGATTCAAGTTGCGGCAACGGAGCAAGCACATCCATCCGCACCTCGGCGCGGGAAGTGGCGAATTGGATTTGATCAAGAATCCTAAGAAAGTCCTTGAGTGTCTCATGATGTTCAGTAAAGGGTCCGTTTGTGCCGTAAAGTTCCTCAAGTTTTGCGCGATAGTTCTTAAAATCGCTCCGTCTCAGCATCTCCGAAAACTTATTCCATGAAAGCTCGCCGTCGCGATATTGCTCGGCAAGATATTGAATATATTCAAGATCTTGAAGCCCGCTATGCGTGCTTCCTTTCGTGGGCCTCCAATATTCAGAAAGGTCTTCATATAGACCACCAGCTTCTATGATGAAGCTGATCAATTCCTCTTGGCTAATCTCCCGCGTCTCGGCTCGACCGGAATCGAGGGAAGGAATTATGAGATTAGCGCTTTGAAAATATTTGGTAGCCTCGTCAAATCGATCGTTTAAATATTCTAATACGCCGTCTAGTTTTCTTGAGTCTTTATTTTTAATTAGGGTCCGAACCCATTTTTCATTGGCAAGAAGAATCTTCATCGCCCTTCTGGCTTTCAAAGCACTTCGATTCAGCCTGCGTTGTTCCTTTGGTTCAAGAAGGATTTGTTCTTCTTGTATACTTTTCATCAGTGAATCACTCAAGCCCATCAGTTCTAAAGAAATATCTGAAATGCTCTTCAAAGTATTCTCAATACGAGTTTTCAGGAGCTCAATTTTTTCTAGGGTCTGGCTTTCTTGGTTATTTTGGCGCCAGAGTTCAATTAATCTTGAAATATTTCTCATCATGCCATTTGCGATTTGCCGAGGATCACGAGGAGAATCAAAAAATGCACGTAGCCTTATTGCTCTTTGATGTTCTTCCAAGAAGTCCTTAGTTTCCTTATCTTCTTTCTGCGCCCTCGCCTGATCGGAAAAATTTGCCAGAACTCGCGTGAAGACAGCGATAAGACCCAGGATTCCGCTCATGACAGCCATTATGATGGTGCCCGCGAAGGGATGTTCTAAAAGTTGGCGAACTTCGGCGCGGGCCGGAAGCAACTGATTTAACTGTTCGTAAAATGCAGTAAATAGCTGTTTTACATTACTTTGATCTGTCCGCGCCTCCGCGCGGTCTTGGCCACGGTTTCTTTTTGCTGCATCTATAAGTTTCTCTAAAAATTGAGAATCCTTTTCTAAAAGTTTGTGGAGCTTGTCATAGAGCGCCAACGAACTGCTTGTCAGATTTTCAAATTCTGGCTGCAACTTCTTTAATTCATCAAATTGTTGGATGACGTCTAAGGCCTTACGTTCTTCAATGGCTGCCATTTGAACCAAAATGTTCTCAAGTTGTGTCTTGCGCAGTTCTTCCTGCTCATGCATCTGCGCATAATGGACAAGCAATTCTTGTAAATCCGTACGCCAATTTTTATCTCCTTCAAGATCCAATTGATCAAAGGCTTGCTGAATTTCTTCAGTCGAAAACTCTTTGGTTAGACTATTTAGGGCCTCAACCCATCGGTGCGCATTTTCCTGTTTTTGTCTCAATTGCTCCAGTTTTATCCCCCTGTTTACCTTTAAACTTCTCAGTGCAGACGCGGAGACAGCCTCGGGCGTTCCTATTAATTCTCTATGACGTGAATATGCGGCGGCATGCAAGGTTTGAATTTTCCGGCCAATTTCTAATTTCTGCCAATTGTCTGGGAAAATATTTTGCAGGCGTTGTCTTAAAGCGCCGAGTGAGATCAGTGTTGAAAGTAAATCAGGTAGCTCATTGAACGGAATTTGATCAAGGCTTCCTTTTTCATTTAAAATTCTTTGAACTGATGCGATGTTTGCATTGCTTTCAAACTTATTCGTAATGTTCATGATTTCTTCTTGTTGATTCCGCGTCTCGGCGCGGCCAGTGCTTCCAAGATTTTCAATCTGACTGAATTGTGCTTTAAAATTTGGGATGTTCTTAATGCGCTCATTCAGTTCTGTTGGAGTAAGGTTTAAAATTTGCTTCTGAGAACCCAGCGATTGTTCAAATAGAGTGATCTGATTTTGAATATCATTTATAGGCCCTGAAATTTTTAACCCAAGCAACAGATTGTGTTCGTTTTCGCTTAAGCTTCGAGTCTGATCAAAGTCTGCTCGGTTTGCTTTATCAATAAACGCATAAATAGGCGTGGCATCCGGTGAATAAATTACCGCCACCAGGTTTCCTTCAGAAAATGATTCCAAGGTCTCGTGAATTCGCCTGATCAAAGTGAAGATTTCCGTTGCCGCTTCTTTCCGTCGTTGAGGTTGCTCTGTTCTTTTCAAAACGCCCAAATAGCTAGAAATGGCGCCCAGTCTATTCCCAAGTACGTGGTTAAGTCCGACAACAATCATTTGGCCTGGTTGATTTTTAATCGCTTCGGTCAATGGATCCGGCTGTTTCTTAGCGCGCGCCTCGGCACGAGATAAAGACAAAGGTTTTGCAACATCTATTGATGCTTTCGGTTTAGCGTCTTTGCGAACAGCGATAAGAGTTGAAAATACACCGATATTAATTTTCTCAAAATTCCATTCTTCATGCCCTAGAAGCCCTTCAATTCCTTCTGCGTCTGGTGCAAAGCCGCCTGAAGCAATGATAACGGCCGGTTTTCCATTCTTTAATATGCTATCGCGCAAAATTGGAAACCCGGAATTGTAACCGGGATTGGTGACCACCACTGCATCGTCAACATTTTTGTTCATGAGATCCGAAAAATTGTCTTCATGCCCCGTCAGAATTTGATAATTTGTTAGATTATTTTGTTCGGCGTTCTGTCGGATGACGGGATGCTTCCATTCGGCCAGCTCTTCAATAAAGATAACTTCGGAAGGATGGTCCGGAATGACGGATAACCCCAAAATCCCTGTGCTCGCTCCAAAATCAATGACTTTTCTGTTCCTGATAAGATCTCTTGTTAATTGAAGACCAAGAATAGCACCTTGAGTGGTGCTGGGATCGTAATGAAGTGGATGTATATTAGCCATATTGATTATATTTTTAACGCCAGCCGGTTTCTTTGTGCTTTGGAAGCGGAAAGCGGAAAGATCCAGAAACAACGTGTCTCCTACTCTAAACCGATAGGCCCCCTGTCCTGGAAAATGTTGATACTCCAGCAGAATTTTTTCGTCTCTAACTTTGACTTTCGTTCTTGTTCCGAAACCAATCCTCAGAATCTCCCAAAGCAAACCAATCACCGGTGCCGCGAAGTTCAACTTACTCAACTTTCGTACAAAAGACCAAATATTTGCAATTCGTCCACTGTTAGCGGTCCGTGTCTCAGCGCGACTAGAAAGACGATAAGAACTGTAGAGTTTTTCCATAGCAAAATAAAAATCATCGACCATAATTTTCATTGCATCATCATTTTGAACAGCTTTTTCTAAGCCCGGACGTACATTATCTAAGCTCTTTTTTTGTTTAATCATTAAGTCGGTAAGCTCCGCTTCGGTCAACTCACCATCATAAAATTGCTGTGCCATATAAAGCCAAATGTAATCGAATAGTTTTGTAATAAGATGATTTTCACCGAAACGCGTGAATGAGAACTGGAGCAAGCTCTCGCTAATATTCACCGAAATAGCAAGCGGGCCGTCCGGGTCTTGAAACGTCTGTCCTCCTGCCTCCCGCGTCTCGGCGCGCTTGGCGTTGGGGGTTAATCGAAGCGTAGTGCCGACTAGATCAATTCCCATCGGGAAAGTTTCGTCGACACCGCGTATTCCAATTTCCTGCTCGCGAAACACTTTGACTCTCTCTCGAACCCAAGATGCAACTTCAGAACCTTCGGCGACGCTATAATGCACACTAAGATCGCCTCTGGAACGAATGTCTAAGGTGCCAATGCGTTTACCTTTTGATAATTCCCGGACTTCTGTTTCGAGTTCGTTTAATGATTTTTCGAGTTGATCAGCAGATCCGACGATTTTCATCGGTGCTTTTTTAGCTGTTACAGGAGCGGGCTTCGGTGGAACGGGAACGGAAATGGGTTGAAGTTGAGGAGTCACTGCTTGGGATGCGGCTTTTGCTTTTGTTTCTTTTTGAAATTCGTTGGCCAAAGCTTGATTGGTTTGGGCAACGGCTTGATTCGGAACGGGCGTTGCCCGATAATCAAGCCATTCGGTTTCATAAATGACTTGTTTGGTTGTCGGTTTTCCATTTTCTTGGACGCTAATAAATCCTGTTTCACGGTCAATCGACACAACATAATGATTGGTTTCACCTTCTAGCGTGCTCGTAAAATTAAGCGTTTTATTTTCTTCATTGGTTTGAACGCCATCTTTTTTCAGCTCTAACCTGTCGCCCACTCGAATAACATCAAAGATCGGGCCGATCGTTCCCTGGAAAGGAATGGAATTTTCGACAATTTTATAAGAACGTCTTCCAATAAAAGGATTGATATCTCTGAAATGAGCCAACGAATTAACTGGAAGCCAGTATAAAACGTGCTCACCCGGTGCATCACCTGCCCAATTCGGCGAATATAGACTACGCCGCTCGGGTGAAACGTAACCTATCGGATGATCACGATGAATTGAAATAGTTCCTTCCGGTGTCATCTCCAAACTCAAGGCATTATCGGTGCCGTCTTGGAAGCGCGTCTTGGAAAGTTTGAAACTGCCGTCCGGCTCACGGCTCAGAACAGTTTCTTCGCTGTTGTGGTTCCACATGTCAGAAACAGACAATGTGCGCTCACTGACTGCGCCTAAAATATTGCCAGCTTGGCTTAATTGTTGCTGCGGATTCGCAACATCAAATGCATCAAATTTAAATTGGACTTCAACGTCGGTTCCTACCTTCTGAAGAAGCGAAATCATTTTGGGATTAATCACACTCGTAAGCGTCAGCTTCATATTTCTTTGTGCCACATCAGCCGCTAAAAGTTGAAAAACGCTTTTGGCAAGCCCTGGTGTAGGTTTCACGTCCGGAAGATCGGTCGTAAATTGATGAATTTCGCCCTTGTCTGTCTCAAACTCAAAAAGAAGCACTGGATTTGTATCGTCTTGAAGGAAAACGCCGAATTCACGACTGTCAACTTTTTTGATTTTCATCACAGTTCCGTCTTGCCGTGTCCACGAGTTGCCCGTTTCCGCCAGCCAAGCAATCAGCGAATCGCTCCGCGTCTCGGCGCGGACATCCGCAAAACTCAAGGGCTTAAGCATGCTAATTTGAATCGGAATATTCGAAAACGTATCAGTAAGTTTCCATTTTTCCCTAAAAGACTTAAGGTCTTTTGCATTAACCGGAACTCGAATGACGCCATTTTGATGAAAATAAGCAGGCCAGATCTCATCGCCGCGCATGATAGGTTGTCCCAGCCGGTCAACCTCATAGAAATCACGGTAACTGAGTTTGATGGGCTCTGACGGTTTTTTTGCTGATTTAGCATCAACAACCTTTTTTAAATTTGGCAAAAAGACGGGAGTGGCGCCTACTGTCGAATAATCGGTTGCTGCAATCGTCGGCATGTTGATCTCTCCGCCCTTACTCATGCGGTTCAGACGATCCGGAATATAGCTGACACAAGCACCAAAACAAGCATTCGTAATAATAGGCATGTTGAGGCTGAATTTTTCCGAGGAGGCCGATCTTTGCTTTTGTCCCTCAATAATCGCCGCCGTCATTTCCTCAAATGTGATGTCAACATCCTTTGCCAAACGAATACGATCCGGCCAGCCATGCGTATTCCAATAATTAACGACTCGTTTACCTTGCCGTGAGATTTGAGTCAGGTATTCAAGGTAGTTCTGTTTGACTTCCTCGGACTTGATTTTGTCGGCCCTGCCGGGTTTGCCCTCGAAAACGATAATGTCGTTAACGCCTATTTGCTTCAATATTTCTTCTAACTTTTCCAGGTCCTCAGCAAAATCGGGATAGCTCACAATCACAACGGAACTACCTGGTTCTAAAATAATTTCGTCCGCTTTCTTTTCCCGAATAGAAATTAAAACTTCGAGCGCATCTAACGCGAACTCCTTTTGTTCTTCAACGCTCAAGGTATTGAGTTTGTCTTTGTAATCGCCTAGAAACCGAAGAAGAATCAAATTGAGATCATCATATTCATCGGAGAGTTTAATTCCTCTTCGCGCGGCATCTTCGTGGATTCGGTTGTATAATTCGACCGCGAAAACATAATCGATCTCTGAAATCATTCGAGATTTAAGATCAATCAGTTGGGCAATATTTAAATCGTAAACCGTTTTAACTCCATAAATAGCCTCAAATTTTGGGCCCGAATTTTGAGACCGGGATCCAACGATAGTTTCGTTAAATCGATTGAGAAATGACAGCGTAATCGGAATTTTCCTTTGTCTGATGAATTTAAATATGAGAGAACGAATAATAGGATCGCTGCTTTTAAGCTGGTCTCCGAAAAATTCGAGATCCAGCTTTACGTTGTCTTTTTCTGCCTCTTGAATCGCTAAAGCCACATACTTATATTTATCTGTGTTGATCAAGCCTATCGAGGACGACTTAATGGGCGCGCTCGATGACGCTTGTGAAACAGTGACGACCGGCGAGATCGACGAATTGTTATGCCACTGATAACCCAGCGCAGCAATCCCTAGTATTGCAAATGAAATAAACGCGGTTTTGACATTCCGCGTCTCGGCGCGGCCGAAGTCCTTTTTATATAATCCAGGTGGTCCTAGAGTCAGAAGTTCGCGATCGTCAATATGTTTTCTTCTAAATCCATCGCTAACGCCAATATCAGTCATAGATATGCTGTGGAATATGATTCCATCTGGTTTAAGAATTCTGAATTCCTCTTCTGCAATTTCCGCAAGAACTTGGTCTCCTCTTTCTTTATTGAGAAAGGCACTTCGATCGAGACTCACCGCATAAATAAAATCAAAGACACCGTCCGGAAAAACACGTTTATCCAACCCAGATGCATCCGCATGATAAAGATGTAATCGCCGGGCAAAGTCAGATTTTCCTTGGAAATGTTTTTTAAGTTTTTCAAGCTGTCCCAAATCGATATCAATAGCTGTAACTTGAGTTTCAAGTCCGACATTCCTGAAAAGTGTTTTTAATTCAGGAACGGTGGCGCCAATAATAAGAACGTTCTTTAAATCCTTAAATCCGATATATGGCCGAAGAACTGAAAAAGTCCGCCGAACTTTGAATGGCTGCTGAGTCACAAAACTTCGGTAAACCTCCTTGTTGCCAATCAAATCCTCAATTTCCAATTTGGAGTGGCTGCGTGACTTCAGGAGTCGGTAAAAGAACCCTACAAACGCAGCGACTCCTACCCTTACGAGCAGACGCGTCTCGGCGCGGCCGATGTTGGATTCTGTTTTTAACTGGCGTATGTCATTCATTTTTTGGCGTAGAATTTTTTCGACTGCGCGGCGTTTGGTCGATTTGAGCCCACGCCACCAAAGCGTTAGAGAATAAGTCATTAATGCAGCAATTGAAATCGCTAAGGAAGTTGCTATTCCTCCGAGTATAATTTTGGCGACCGGGTTGAGTAGTTGCGGAAATCGAACGGCAATCGGAACGCCTAAAAATAAATTGATGATGGCTACAATTAAAACTGTTCCTACTCCGACTGCCAGATACATACCCAAACGAATCATCGGGGACATTGATTGATTTTCTAAACGTTCTTTAGTTCCCGCTGAAATTCCTTCACCAAGCTGATCATAAAGTTGGCCAAAAAATGGATCGTTTGGCTTAGTAACAGCACTTTCTTTTTCTCCGTCTATTTGAATGGTCAGCAAACCCTTTTCAAAAACAACGGGAAGGCGGGTTTCGTTCTGAACGCTGAGCAAATTTTGGAGTATTTTAGCCCCCTTTCCTTCTTTCGCCCAATCTCGAGTCGTAATGAAATCTACATCGACACTCCGCGTCTCGGCGCGAGCGGAAAATTTATTTTGCAAAATACGCGCAAGTGACAATAAGCGAGTTAATCCGAATTCGCTCTGCTTTTCTTGATCATTGCTCGTCCAGTCCTGAATCATTTGAACCCGCCGCGCAATCTGCCGCAATTCCAAGACGGCTTTGACAATTGAACGAGACGGTTTCCGGTCATAAAACTTAATTCTTTTTTCAATCTGTTTCAAATCTTTTAGAACTTGTTCTTCAGATTTATTGGAGTAACTGAGTTTTTCTTTGGCCTGTTTCTTGACTGCCCCGTCCAGGTCAGGTGTGCCGGATGCAACCTTCGCGTTGACACCGTAGGATTTCACCAAATCCAATTCCAAAACGGTTCGCATCGAGGATTTTGAATCATCTTCTTCGCCGAATGTCTTTATATCTGGAGGGCCCAACCAATATTGTCCATGCACCTGAACCAAAATTTTGTCCTCTTGATCCCGGTATTGGACTTTAAAATCACCCTGCTTAATCGCTGGAGGAGCTATCTGCTTAACCACCTCCCGTGTGATTTGCTCAATCACTTGATCACGAATGAGCTTGTCGATCTTAACTCTTTTTGCTCGCGTCTCGGCGCGAGGAGTGATTTTTTGATATCGACCTTTAACTAATGGGCTTCCGAACTCACCGTGTGGAACACGATCACCGTCCCGGTTGACCAAGAGAACAAAGTTATCTTGGACTTCCGAAACAAATAAATAACTTTCCCGGCCTTCTTGTATTTGTGAATCAAAAACAATATTTCCTACAGAAAAATCTGAAAATCTAATAACGGCCTCCCGGTGTGTCAAAGGATGGCTTTCTAAGATTTTCTCAAGACTGACATTTGCTTGGCTTAAGGCATTCTGAAATTTCCTACGGACGTTGTGATCGTCTGATGCGGGATCAAATTGGCCAAGTAACGGCGCCACGCTTTTGATTACATTAAATTCATCTTGGATCCGCGTCTCGGCGCGAGCGGATTTTTTTGCGGCGTCTGCTTCTTCCATCGCCTTGGCCGTGGCCAAAATCATGTCTTCCTCATTAAACCTATCAAACTTCACGGGCGGCAAGCCATCCGGAATCTCTCCACCCAAAACTTTTTCTATATCTTTTATGGCGTCATTTGCGCGAGGACCCTTGGCTTTGATGTTAATTACTTCGCCCGCCAAAATGCCATGTGTAGTCAGATCAAGAATCGAATTGAGGTTTAATTGATTTCCTCTTGCAAATAATTTCAATTCTGTATTGGGTTCAAATTTTTTGTGAATTTGTATTAGAGAACTTGCAATGGTAAGATGAACTCCATTTTTTGATGTTACCGGAACGTTCTTTTCGATCCAGTCGGAACTAGGTTGCTGCAAAGTACGAGTTTCGAGGCGGGCGGCTGCCGAAGCTTCTGACTCAACCTGAGATGTCATTACCGGCGAGGAGATCTTTGTCGAAGAAGCATCAACGGCAGCTTTTTCAGCAAACGCTTTATCAACTTCACTAAACAAAGCTTCAATTTCTTCATCTGGAACATTGTGTTCCTTAAGAGTTTGAGAAAACCGAACCGCATCTTTTAAGCCGGTTACACGATGCTGCGCTTTCAACCGGCTTATTTCCTCAGGTGTAAAGTTGCTTACTATTTCCGAAACGGCATCATGGAATTCCGTGGACTGATCTTTAAATAAAATCTCGGAAACTTTTCGGGCGGATTCTGCCCCTTGCATTGGTAAATGAGTTAGAACGAGTTGCACAGCAAGATTGGAAGTTTTCGCGGCATTGACGCGGTCGATCAGTTGGTTGATGGATTGAGGTGTTACCTCTTTCGTTTTCCAAAGTTCTTTGAGGCCGTCGCCGAAAACTTGGACTTTTTGTTTGAGAAGCGATTCAATCTTGTCAAAATAGGTGCTTAAGAATGAATTGAGTTCTTTTTGCAAGGCTTCTCTGATTTGGGCTTCGGTTCTGGGTTTTTGATTTTTTCCATCAAAAGGACTTCCCTTTTCAAATTCCTTTCTCAGCGCCTGGACCAGAGCGTCCACATATTTCGTATAAGAACCGGCTTCGGTGATTCTTCCTTCAGCAATCGAATTTTGAATGATCCGGTCGCGCCACCTTTTGAGGTTTGGCGACAGATCTTCTTCTTTGAGCGAAGCCGCGAGTTTCGAGGCGTAGTCCTGGGCCAACGCATCCCAAAGACTCCCATTGAAATATTTCATGAAACTGCGTTTGTCCTGCATCGCGTTTAAATAAACAGACCGTTCCGTAAATTGACTGATTTTGGGAGCAATCAAAACAAACGGCGTGTTTGATTCTTTGAGCTGATGCGTAATGCCGGCCACGTGAAAACCACCGGTGGACACTAAAGCCACTTTGGCTTTTTCTTTTTTAATTATGTTTGAAATATTTTTGAACAGGACTTTGTCGCGCTCATCCGCAAGTTGATAAAATTTAAAATGAGGATCAAACAAAGCATCAAATTCAGAAGCCGAAGATCCAATCGATGATTTCAATAGGCCGCTGGGTTTTTGGCTCTTAATGAAATACCAATCTTCGGGCAGGACCTCGAGGCGTGAAAACTGACGGAGCATCTGAACGTAATGTTCATCATTTAAAATTTGCCTGCCTTGCTCCGTCTCCGGCAATTTGTTTCGCAAATCTTGTTCCAATTTTTTGAGCTCTTCGAATATCTGCGTGCCTTTGATGGCCGAAATGGTCTGAGCGTGACGGGCTGCCGGTTTCAAAACCTCAGGAGTCTCAAAGAAAAAATTCATTTCTTTCGCAACTTTCTCCAACTGCCCAATCAACATTCCCTCACCCAAATGACCGATCCGATGCATTTGAATCATTTGGTTGATTTCCATTTGCTTCGGCCTGGGAAGCTTGGGCAATATTTTTTTCTGAAACGTCGCGATTAATTGAGTCGTAGCCGCATCTACATCTTCATTCTTAAAACGCTTTTCGTTTTGCTCAGCATTCAGAATTTTGGCAAGCTCAGAATAAGCATTCGAAAATGAGGAGTCGTAGAAGCCGGACAAATATTTTAAATAGTCCATTAAGTCGATTTCTTCTTTTTGGAATGCCTCACTTTTTTCCCTGAATTTTAAAGAATTCTCGTTTAAGACTGATTTCGCCTTTTGATTCAATTCTTGTTGAATGACATCCAAACGGCGGGAAATTTCAGATTCTTTTTCGAGAGATTCCAAAAACGCTTTTTTGTTTTCATCATACAGCGCTTGGTTTTCGATTCCATAATATTGAGTGTCATGCTGATCAAATAAAATCGAAGCCGTCTCTCCGCCAGAAAGATCGCCTTTGGCAAGATAATCATTCAACAACTTTTCCTTCAGTTCTTTGTCCGGAAAAGATTTAAAGAACAGGTTATCAAGCTTGCCCTCGCCGCCTTCCAGTAAAACCAGGGGCAAATTTAATTCCTTCTGAAAATGCGCGATCAGGTCTTGGGTATTCCGTTCGGAATCAAGATTTGAATGCGCGTTCTGGACATAAACAATTAAGGTGTTGTTTTGATTGGCCGGATCCGGAATAAACCGTTCCTGAATCGTTCCGATATTCTCCGGAATAACCAGAGACTCGATAATCTTGGGCAGATTAGACAGATCAACGGCCGATGTTGGCGAGCCCGTTGGAATGATTTGCGCGTAGCTAAAACCTGTATTAAAGGTATTTAAAAGAGTGAAAGAACAGAGCACAAAAAAAGCGATGGATTTGGTCGCATAACTGTAACCATATTTTCCTGTACTTTTTTTCACGGTGAATTAAGCCGGTTTTTAGGGTCCTAAAAAGTATACCTGTAAGAAACCACACCTACAATACATAAGACGGAAAAGATTAGGAGAAAATTGACCCAAAAGACTTACTTAACTTCGTTAAGAAAGACAGAATAAGGAGATGAGCTCAATTAGCCGCAAAGCAAGTGGGCAAAACAGGCAGCGTTAAAACCTGAGTCAATATTGACTACCGCGACTCCCTGCGCACAGGTATTCAACATCGTCAAAAGAGGCGTAATTCCTTTGAACCCGGCCCCGTAGCCGACGCTGGTGGGAACCGCAATGATGGGTTTTGAAATTAAACCGGCCAAAACACTCGGAAGCGCACCTTCCATTCC
>OBEQ012038429.1_pt1 | contig 19073 bp, 19 predicted proteins | sample 1670901 | NCBI WGS metagenome assembly OBEQ01 (sample SAMEA104232315, study PRJEB22302) | groundwater metagenome | biome: forest; feature: aquifer; material: groundwater | place: USA | collected 2011-08-07 | depth 5.4 m
CCTGCAATGAATATGGTTCGGTAAAAGGTGTTATTTATCTTCAGATTGTCAAAGTCCACCTCTACATACGAGGGAGCAATGATGTCTTTGACTGACACGAGTCCTTTAGCAAAACTATACGGATTTGCTTGAGGAGCATGTACTACTCGAGGAGGTAGCGGGGAACCCGTTTTTGCAACCATTCCAATAGGAGCAGATGATGCTGGCGCAGGAGGGGTTCCTGAAGATGTAGGTGAAGAGGTGTTCCCCGCCGCGGGCGGTTGTTGTGGAGGATTTTTTGGCTTTGGTTTAAAAGAAAAAAACATATTTTTACGCTTGTGCCTGCACTGCCGGTGTCTCGCGAAGAGAAGTAACAATAGGTGTGGTAAAACCCTGTCCTTCGACAACTTTTTGATTTTCTGATTGAATCGGATTGTAAAGAGAGTAAAAAAGCTCTATAAGCTGCTGGGTGGAAAGCTGTTGTCCCCGAAGCCCCATGCGGCTCAATTGGCGCAGAATGTGATCCCTTTTTGGGAAAAGCGACGTCTTGGCCCGATTGAGAATATACTCTTTCGGAAAAGGAAGTCTGGTCGCTTTTTTTCCAAAGAGAGAAGGTGCTGCCTTGATGCCCAGTTCCAAAGGATAAAACGGGATGATAATATAAAACTTTTTTTCCAAGACTTTATTGTCTTTGACAATAGAGAGAATAAATTGATAGTACTTGCGAATTTGCGCCCGCATTTTTGCCGATGTCTGCCTCTCTTCCTCTTTAATAATAAGATCGAGATAGGATGAAACGTCCATGTGTCTGCTGATAATAGAAATTTGTATAGGGAAAGATAGGGAGTTGAGAAAAGCCGCGTAGGAGTAAATGATCGCGTCTTGTTCTTCTTCGGAAAGGAGCCCAAAATTTACCGCAGATGTTTCGACGACAAGGGAGACAGAACCGTCGATATGGAGAGCCAGATCATCGGTAATGTCCTCGATGTCAAGAAACTCTTGAGTGGTAGCCCGTATTGGGGTTATTTTACTGGCAGGCATAGATGTGTTTTATTGTGTTTTACCAAATATCTCGCGCATCAGTTGCTCGCGGTGGAGCTCTTTCTGACTCTTGGCCAATATTTCCAAAGGAGTCACCAAATCTCCTGTTAAAGTAATTTCAATTATAGCAAAGGTGTATTTTTTTTGGGGGTCATCAAATTCTATGGTGTACACCCCTTTTGGCAGAGGAGTTGATGCGCCAAATTGTCCGAGGTTATTGCTTTTTAACGCGCGTACCGGAGTATCATCGGTATCTTTAATCGTCACTAAAATATTGGGGAGGAAGATATTTTGCCTGTCCTTGATGATCCCTGATATGAGATTGGGAATAGATGGAAAATTGGGAAAGCCCATTCTCGATGCCATATCCGGTTTGATGATTTTTACTGTTTCTTCAGTCTTGCCATCGTGGACAAAGCTTGTGGGGCGAACCACGTCTTCTTTGGGCTTTTGTGCTAGTTGTTGGCGTAATTTTACGAGTTCAGCCGACAGTCGGTCTTTTTCGGCAAGTAGCCCGGCAAGCTGTTTTTCGAGCTCCCTAAACCGCTCCCGACCTTCTGTTTGCTCGGAAAGACGACGCTGAAGCTCTACAATTTGACTATCTACTCCTTCACTCTTTTTTGCCAATACTTCCTCATTGGTAGCTTCTTCTTCTGCCTTTTGAGGTTGGGGCTTTTGTTTCGGAAATGGAATGGAAGGTTGGGCATCCGTCGCTTGAGGAGAGGGTTGAGTGAATACAAAGGGAGGTAGCTCATCCCTTGTCATTGTTGGAGTCCGTGGTTTAGGCGGTGGGGTTTGAAAGAGAGCAAGTGCGGCAAATAGCTTACCTGATTCTTCCGTGTCCACCGCCTGCTTAGCATTTCTGGGAAGTGTAGACAGGTAGGCTCGGAGCGCTCTCCTGGATTGCTCTGATTGAGACATATGTAGGGCATTTAATTTTTTTACCGGTTGGATACGGGCAAGGTGTGCCGTGAGGATTGCTGGGGGCTCATTGGTTTTTCTCCATAAATATTGCGTGGGAGAGGTGATGCTTTTAATAAATGCCACCATCCACCTGTCGAGCGGTCGCTCTTGTATGGGCACAAAGGCAAAGCCAATGCCGGTGAGAGCGCACCCTACACCAATTGGCCAACCGATGAAGTTTGGCAGAGGGATTTTTACGAAAATTAGGCCGAAAATAAACCCCCCCAAGAGGTAGCCAAACTGCTTCACGGTCATGTCGCCGATGAGGTGAAATTGAAAGCCGGTGATGTTTCTCGGTACTGGGTGTTGCTCCATACTGCATCGAGCTTGTTTAATGCGCTACAATTGTATACCATTCCTGGTTGACTTTAAAAATCTTTTTATCTAAATATGCTGTCAAATCAACCGAAGAGGGGTTTATACCGACCGCATTTCAAGTGAGAGAAGTATATTCGTTGGATGGTCAGAGCGCAACTAGGGAGAACGGGTTTTTTTACTGATTAGTTATTTTATAAGGTAATAATGACAATAGCCGTTTTGGGCGGACGATTTGATCCCCCGCATTGGGGTCACTTTTGGATAGCACAGCAAGTTCTTGACGCGCGACCGGATATTGACGAGGTGTGGATGATACCTGCTTTTCAGCACCAGTGGAAAGCCTGTGCGGCTTCAGCAAGCGACCGATTGCATATGACAGCTCTTTTGCAAACGTCGAGAGTGAAAGTGTCTGATCTTGAAGTGAAGAGGGGAGGAATAAGTTATAGCGTCGATACGGTTAAACAAATCCTTTCCTTAGGAAATCACACCGTCTACTGGATCGTGGGTTCAGATGTCGTTTCGGAGTTTGCCCAATGGGAAAAAAAAGAAGAGCTTGCCAAGCTCACCACCTTTATCGTCTTTCCCCGCGATCCCTACCGGTTGCCGCCTGTCTTGCCTCCTGGGTTTGAAGCTATCCATTCTCCTTCTCTGGTGACGACAAATTTATCCTCGACCTTTATTCGCAATCGCATAAAAAAAGGAGAGAGCGTGCGAGGATTTGTGTCAGAGGGAGTAGAAAAATACATTATTAAAAAAAAGTTGTATCAGTAAAAGTGCTTATGATCCCAAAACTAACGCTTGATGGAAAAAGAGAAACAGAAAAAATTAAATCATTTTTGGAGAAAGAAGTACGGGAGAGAGGTTTTACGAAAGTCATGATTGCTTGTTCAGGAGGTATTGATTCGACAGTCGTTGCCTACCTTTGTGTAAAGGCATTGGGAAAAACGAATGTCTGTCCGCTTCTTCTTCCTTTTGGGAATCTTTCCAATGAAGAAACTATCGATGCACAGTTAGCGCTTGGGTTTCTCTCTATTCCACAGGAACATATCGTCACTATTGATATAAAACGAATGGTTGAATCATTTACTACCTCATTGCGTATTGGCGATAAAAAGATTGATAACGTACGGATGGGAAATATTATGGCTCGTGCTCGGATGATATGCCTGTTTGACCAAGCAAAAAAGAGAAAAGCACTCGTGGTGGGAACGGAAAATAAAAGCGAACATCTTTTAGGCTACTACACCCGTTTTGGCGACGAGGCGTCAGATATTGAAGTCATCAGACACCTGTATAAAACACAAGTCATTCAACTTGCCGCTTACTTAGGTGTTCCTAAAAAAATTATCATCAAGCCTCCAACTGCAAACCTATGGCTTGGACAAACGGACGAAGGGCAATTTGGGTTTAGTTATGCTCAAGCTGACCCAATTCTTTGGGGACTTTACGATAAAAAAATGAGTATGGAAGAACTTGTACGTCATGGAATAAAAAAGGAGCTTATTGAAAAAGTAAAACTCTGGATTAAAGCAAATAGTTTTAAACGCGAAGTACCTATTGTTTTTTCCCCATCAAAGGACAGGTGAGGGGATGATGTCCTTGTTCCGCATCGCAGCAGCGAAGTCTTCTACCTCTCTCTAGCAAAACTCTTTCCACAGGTTGCCCGGGTCGGAATACCAGTTGCCAACGATCATATTTCTGGTAGCCTTCCACCACTTTTTGAACATCCACGGTGTCATTCATGGTCAACTTTCCTATTCCAGTAGATCCAGAAAATGAATTGTAGACTTCATGTAAAGCCATCATAATTTCGTCTGTCGAACTCATCTCTTTTGTTTTCATGAGGTAGAGTGCCAAACGGTGAATGAGGAGAGACCCATATTCTTCACAGGCTTTATCTATAGCTATTTTTGCTTGCAACCGAAGATCTTCTACTTGTTCTTCTAGTTGAGATGAAGTGGTTGTCGGCGAGTCCTTGAAAAGATTTTTAGCAACTTGATGAATATCGTCCTCATGTCCTCGGGGTTTGTATGTAAATTCCTGTTTTCCGTCGAAGTAAGTGAATGATTGTAAGGGGGCAACTGAGATAATATTATTCATATTATTCGCATCCGCTTCGGTGCTACTTAGAATATCAACAATGAAGTTTCCACCTCCCTCTGGTTTTATTTGTAGTGCAATCGGCATGGTTTTGGGCAAAGCGTCAAGAGAAGCATGGGTTTGCATGCTGTTTAATCCTATGGCAGTGAGCAAGTGGAGAGATTCATGAACTGAAGCGTTATAAAGCGCTTCATTTGTATCATCTACTTCAGTATATAGCCACATTTGTGGAGCAGATATTTGTTCACGAACCAGCGTCATAGACACATTATACCAGTCTCTTTTGACAGTAGTCGAATCCTGTTGCTACACTAGGTAGTACAACCACTACTTTGTAAAGAAAGCTGGATACCCTTATGAGCCAATCTCCGGAAATAAAATCGGGAATACCAATCTTTGGACGTCTTATTGACGCGGTAAAGGGAGCATTGAATAGATTTGGGAAAAAAGAAGTAAAACAGTCTCCTCTGCCACCAGTTGCCGCGCCTGTCATACGCAGTGGGGAAAAAAGGCAGAATGTACTCCCTCTATGGATAAAAAATGCTCTTCCGTCGGATAACCTTCCTCCTGTGGAGGCACTTAAAGACTGCGCAAGGAAACTAATACCTACAAACGATGAACAAAGGAAAATTGTTTCAGTGATGCGAGTGGCAAGCGCCGCGGCAGCAGAAAATAATCTTACGGTTTTAGAGAAAGCCCAAACAACGCTTGGTGAGTTCAATGCCGTTGCAGGAGTCTCCGAGCTTGCACACTATGTTGAGGGAGCAAGACAGGAAGTAAGAGCAAAGCTGGCTTTGGAGCAAGCGGTAGATAGTTCAGTAAAAACTCAGCCTGATATACGCAGTGACAATTTGAGTCCGGCAGCGGACGCGGTTTCAGTTGAAGATCCAGAAATTGCAGCAGTTATGCAAAATATCGAAAATGGAGATCAAGGGCCTGATCAAATAACCAGCGCTCGGGCAAGACTCCTGCAGATGGATAGAGAATTGGTCGATGGTCTAAAAGGGATGTTACCCAATCGCACAGGTTTTACACCTAGTGTGGAAGCTATGAGGGCAAAGCACAGTCAAATCAATAAGGAGCTCAATCGGCTGGCTGAAATGAGTCCGGAGGTGCAGCAGAGGGGGAAGGAATTTGCCCAGACCTATAGAAGCGTTCATAAACAAATCAACGATTTTGATGAATTCAAAAAAAGAGTTGACCTTGCCTACAAAAGACCAGGTGTGTTGGATGAGTTATTTAAAAATGACCCAGACATAGGTCAGCATCTAGCGAGGCCTGAAAATTTTCGTTCAAGGGATTACCTTTTTGACAAGATTCTTTACAACGTGCTCAACCAACGCAATAGGGATTCGCGTGAGCTTTTTGACCTCTATGAACGATCCGACATGAGTACGTTTATGCGGTTTATCGGACAATTAGACCAACCACAATATACATCGCCGGGAGGAATGAGGGAGAAACCATTAGGAGGTATTCTAGTTAACTACTATGATGCACTCCAAGATGCCATTTTCCAATCTCATGATACGGATTACTGGGCAGCGCATGGGGCAGGGGACATTCGTCAGTTTCAAAATGCCACGTTTCTTTACAAAAACGAATATGGAGAACTTGCAGCCAACGATCCAGCGATCAATGCTGCCATGCGTGCGTACGAAATGGCGCTCCTCCATATACGGGATAGCCACAATGGGTATATTCCTCCTGCAGCTATTGGTTACGATCCCACCAACGAAACATTTTATTGGGATGATCTTGCAGAAGATATTTTTAAGGAATTTCTTGCCAATGGATCCATTCCCAGGGTCGCTCGCGATCCCCGATCAGGTTTGGCACTGCCGTTGAAAGAAAATGGGTTACTCACTATAGATAGAAATAATCCGCTAAATACTCAAGACCTTGATGAACTGGAGATCAAAAAAATTATGAAGCTGGCCAAAGGTTTTGGCATCATCTCCGTGCGGCTTTTGGAGATTTTTGCCAACTCTCGCGGTCCCGGAAGCGATCATACTCAATTCGGCGCGGGTGGATTTCACAGTATTCCCTATGAAGGCATTGCCCGCTATATGCAGCCTATGGTGCATCTGTTTACCAAGTGGAAGTTTGGCAATGACATTCATAGTGCGTTTTTCCAACAGGTACTTGATCCCAAAGGGCCAGTATGGACGTCACAGGATATGGTAAAAATTAGAGAGGCGGCAATTGAAGGGAGGCTCGAAGAAAAATTTGGTGAAGGAGCACAGAGGTTAATCGATGTTGACAACCTCAATAACTTTTCGGGCGCATTTGGCCCATGGACAAAATGGCGAATTAAAGACTCTATTTTAGGCTGGAATGATAGGGACAAAGAGGCTTTAGGAGGGGGATTGCGCTTGTCGTTGGCTAAAGATTGGGCGGAAGAAAAAGTAAAAGAGAGGATTAAAACATTACCAGGTGGAAAAAAGATCGAAGCCAATATCGAAAATCCTCAAGGTTGGGCGCGAATGAAGGATCAGAACCACGATCTCCACAGCATCGGTATTCAAGGAGACTATCAGAAGTATATAGAAAGCCATCATCATGACGCACTGGCACAAAAACTCGCGCGTGCGCACAACGCATATGTATGGCTTCAGATGGTGGAAAGAAACCCTATACTTATTGCCAGAAATTTAGTGCTGGAAAAAAGGAAAATGCCCAACGAAAAAACGTACGATTGGACTCTTCGACACAAAATTGTCAACGACGTGCTTGGCATCAATCTACTCGATGATGATTTCACCCTAAATAAGACTCCCACCGATGCGTCCCGCAGGAAGCTTAAAGCGATCATTTTAATGGAAGCCGATGTGGCGGCAGTGCGAGAGCGGCTCATAAACCTCGAAATTTCACGTCCCGTGGAAGAGCGCGATTTTACCGAAGTTATTAAAAATCGCTATGTAGATCCGGAGAATGGTTTACCTGGGGCAGTTGGCAATCTTACCGCGGATGAGCGAGTTGATAGGGCTAAACGTTACTGGGACATTGTGCATACGGAAATGACCGGTCATGGAATGGGTTGGGGAACTCCCAACCTACTCCATACCCAGGATATGCTTGATGAGTTGGGTATAGCCAATTTTACGCCGGATGGCAAATTCCGCTTAAATGACGCTGATTGGAAGAAAATTGAAAATATAGACAATATAGTTCATCACCATCACAACTTAGCTACACTCGTCCACAAAGAGTGGAACTGGCTCCCAGCAACAGATGATACTTCCTGGCGGCAGCTCGATTTACTCAATTTGGGTGCCAGGCAATGGATTAGGAGATCAGGGGATTTAGCGTCACACGCGGCAGGTATTGATCTGCAGACAAAGTATCTCGGCAGTGTGCTTACACCTAAGGCAGAAATGCGAGATTTAGTCAAAGCTCTTCAGGAAATGCGAGACGCGTTTGCCGGAGATGACATTTCTGTTGGATGGAAGGCAGGATACGTATTTGCCCTCGGAACAGGTAGGCTCTTTGAGGCTCCGTGGTGGGCAGATATTGGTCCCACCAAGCTTCTTTTGAGTGGTGTTAAAAACGCCTCTGTGATGGAACGGCTCTTTGGCAAAATGCACGCTCATCACTGGACTGCCAATGAGCGCAGGCGCTGGTCAGATATGATTTTGGAAGGTAGGGTGGTGCCTCCTAATGAATTGGACATTTTTGGCAGACGTTATCCTTTCAATGCGCATAAACTCCAAAAAGAGCTTAGGGGAACCGATTTCCAAGTCATTGTTGAGATAGTGACACTAGGTATTCTTGCTGCGCTCATTTTTACTGCTCTAGCTGCAATATACAAGGGGATTACAGAAGAAGAAGAAAAAGCTCATCAATAAATTATGCATGAGTTGCTTCTTTCTTAGCTCCCGGCACAAGACCCTTGGCCATATCCATAACATGACCCAAGTAGTAGAATTGACTGCCTGTAGAGAGGGCAGTTTGTGCTCCGGATACAAATGGAGCTACAGGTGCACCAATGCCGATTGGCAATGCCGGTTTAGCTTTCAGTACTTCTTTTATCCCTCCCGCCATAGAAGGAATAAGAGAAACAATACCCAGGCCAATGACAAATTTTATGGCTCCTGCTGTCCAGCCTGGAATCATTGGCGGCGTCCAAAAACCGGCAAATGCGCCAGTTGGCGTGATGGTGCTATTGATTGCAGCACCTAAAAGAAGCATAAGGACAACCGTCGGAAATACGGCAAGGTTTGCTATCAAATTTTTTAGCCACGAGGAAAAATGTCCGCCTCCGATGGGAAAAGCGTCAAAGAGTATTTGAATAGGACCAAAGATGACGCCGACGATAACTTGTACATAGGCATTGATGAGAAGGAAGAGAATGCGGATAAACATAAATAAAAGTCCGAGCCCAATAATAAAGTAGATGAGAGGCGTAAGTGCTCCCCCCGCAAAATTTTGAAAAATGTCTTCAAGCGGTCCTTGATAAGAGGCCATTGCTCCACCTGCAAAAAGAGCTGCTGCAACTGCTCCAATAGTACCTCCAGCGTTTAAACCAGGAATTGTGGAAAAAGCCGCAAAGACACCCAATTGCTTGATGCCATTAAAGAATTTTTCCATATCTATGAGGCCGAAAGTTCCATTCAGTATCGCAGTTGAGCCTCCGGTGAGATAAAGAGATTGTGTTGCTGCTAGATTGAACTTTCCGGCAGGAAACGCGCTCAAAATAACGGAAATCGATAAGAGAATTGACAGGTACATCAGATCAATTAAAAATCCGGCTATGGCATAAGAAAATGTAATTAGTAAGAGTGTGACAACAATACGTGGGAGTGATTGTTGAACGCTAATAACTGTGCGGGGATCGATTTTTACCTGAAACATGACCATAAGACCAATAATTAAAAGCATGATGATGATAAATCCATACGAGACATTCCTAAACGCTTTCCACAGTGGCAAGATAGGGGCAAGCCCGCCAAATCCCAAGCCCTGTGCGTATGCCGATGGCAGACCGAGGTGTTTACCTAAGTCAGCAAAGTAGTAGGCTGATGAAGCAGGGGGATAGGCGTATGTGGAGGCAATGAGTTTCGACGTAAAGCCTAACGCATTATTTTCTTTGAGCTTTCCTTGCAGCATCTTGTCGTTGGTACAGAGTTCAGGAGCATAGATTTTACAACTCACGTCGAACATGAAATTTGAGAAGTAGTAGGAACCGACGGATTCGGGGTTAACCATGTTTTTTGTTGTTGCTTCGTCTCGGTATTTTGCATACTCTTGGGGAGTACGATTAATGTAGGGTTCTGTTAATGTAGAGTTCGGTCTTGTTTGCGCTGCGTAAGCCATAGAGGGACTTAGAAATTCAGATATACAAAGAACCAGAAATAGGAGGAAGACAATTCTTTTAAAGGCAGAAACCATACTCTCTAGTATATTGCCGTGTTTAAAGAAAATTGTCAAATTTTACCCGGAAATTTATGGGCCTGGAGTAGGAATGGCAAAGTGAGTAAGATCGACGCCTGTAAAAACAGAGATCAAACGAATGATGATAAAAGCACCAACAAAAACAGTTATGCCAATAAACGCATAGGTCATCGTATTGCGTGCCGATTCTGTGGCTTTGGGGTTTCCTCCGCTGGTGAGGAGTTTCAGCGCGGCAATGACCAGCATGATAAAAAATGCAAGTAGTGCAATGCCGCTGGAAAAAAGGAGAATCCGCTTGAAAACCTCCTCAAAACACTGCAATGTGGCCACTTCTACACCATTGACCGTTTTAACACAGTCTCCCCAGGAATTTGCTGCATATACGGCTTGGGGAAAAGAAAAAAAACCTCCTGTGACGATTCCGATGGAGAGAAATGATGCCCTCATAATACCCTACACCTACAACACACCTTTTTTTAGGCAGTCTTGATGGGACTACGATACAGCAGTGGGCTAAAATGGTCGCTGAACATCAAAGCCGCCAAAGAACGTATAGCCCACGAAGTTCTGCAACAATAGAGTAAGAGCCCAAGCTGAAAATACCACAATCAGACCGACAATAGCATGGACAATTTTGTTGCGTGCTCCTTCCAAACCTGCTTTGTCTCCTCCACTCGTGATCCATTGAAGGCCTCCCAGGAGAAGAAATACAAAGGCTAATAGACCGGCCACAACCAACAGGAGTGCAAAACCTGCAGAAATGACACGGCCAATGTTGGTGATACGGAAACCGCTAGGTGGGGTGATGTCAAAATCAGCAGCGAAAACCGGCTTGATAAGCTGTATTGCCGTTGCGGCACTGACTGTAAGACCGAAAAGTTTGCCTTTCATATATCACCTCCTCTCAAATTATTTTAAAAAAATAAGTCCTTTATTCGATTATGGGTAGAATTTTTATGTTTGTCAATTAGTCATTAATTACCAAAATAATTTGTACATCCTGGCGGGCTCGGATTGCAGTCACCGCCAACCGCCATCCAGTTGCCATTTGCGGCGCCGCATATGTAACATTTTGAACCTCCCTCGACGACGCATTCTAGATGCCCATTTACTTCTGCAACTTTTTTGCATCCAATTACTCCTCCCTGACACCATACATCTCCACACTGTCCATTTGAGGTAAATGACCAAGAGTAACAAGCATACCCGCTTGGTTTTTTGCTGGCATAGCACATGCCATCAGTTTTTGGCACAAGACTACCTCCACCGGGAGTCGGTGTGCTAGTAGGAGCTGGATTAATTGGGGTTGGTGTGCTTGTTGGGGGATTGGGTCCTGGTGTATTGGTGGGTATTGGTTGACCGCCTCTGGGGAGGGGGGAGGTTGAATCAATTCTGGGAAGGGTAATGTTGGGGAAAGACATACCCAGGAAGCGATCAAGGACTAAAATCATAATTGCCCATGTGCACGCCAAGAGTATGAGTCCGATGATGGCATGGACGATGCGATTTCTCGCAGATTCAAGTGCCCCCTTGTCTCCTCCACTTCCAATCCATTGGATTGCACCAATCACTAAATTGGCAAACATGTACAGGCCGCCAAAAATAAGGATTAGCCCAAGGAGAGCGCTAATGATATTTCCTATGGCTTGAGTAGGGCCGCCATTTGTTTCACATAACCAAGCGAGTACCGGGTTGCAAATACCTGAAGTTTGCCCTCCTGCCGGTGCTTGCGTGCAGGAAGCATTGACGATGGTACATGTTCTGTATCCAAGGGACGTGCATGTATCGAGTTGAAAATCCAAGCATTTATTTGTGTTTGGATTACAGCAATTTTCTGCTCGAACCGGATGAGGAAGAGAGAAAAATAAAGTGGTAATAAAAAAAATACCACAGACTAATTTTTTATATAAGGCAGTGTGCATATGTTAGTTTTATTTGCAAACGGATTTGTCGACAATTGTCGGATTAAGCTGACAGGCAATTTTTTCAGGGTTTGTAAGCAGGATATCCAAACTAAATACGGTTGCCATCACCGCAATTATAGCGAGTGCTCCGGCCACCATAATAAGGCCAATAAATGCATGGATCATCCTATTCCGTGCTCCCTCTAAACCCGCTTTTTCTCCTCCGCTGCTTAACCACTGGAGGGCTCCCATGATAAATTGAAATCCAAACCAGAGACCGGAAAGAATAGTTATAAATCCCACCAGATTAGACAGGAGGGTAGAAATATTGCGAATCGTTGCAACAGCATCGGGACCGATAATATTAAAAGGCCCAAATCCTCCGCCGCCACCAATAGGTCCTAAAGAAGTTGTTGGTAAAGGGTTCATATTGTTATGGCGGGCAGACCGCGCCTGGTGCTCCGGTAAGTATTGGATTTAGTATTGCTGTCGGATTGCCAAAAATAACTATACCAATAATTGCCGAAATCAAAAATGCGGCAACCAAGACAAGGAGTCCTATAAACGACTGCCAAATTTTTCCCCAGGCACCTTGGATGGCTTTAGGATCTCCTCCGGCACTCATAAACATAAATCCGGCTAACAAAATATTGAGGAAGGCAATAAGTCCTGCGATGATGAAGAAGAGTCGCAAGATGTTATTTATGAAAGGAACAAGTCCCTTACAAAAACTTCCCCATTGGGGGAGGGGGTTGACAACTGATCCAAGTGAACACTCAATATCGCTCCTGCATGGTTTTGTGGTACATCCTACTCCTCCACAACTTCCGACACATTCACCTTCCGGTTTATTGTAAAAATAGCACACGCATCCTCCACTGGGACAGTTGGCCGCAAAGACAGACGAAGGAGCAGCGACGAAAAAAAAGTTAAAAAAGAGAGAAATTGAAAATAGCAAAACGATAATTATTCGATGCATAATTAAAAACCCGGGACATTTATACCCGTAATAAATTTTACAATCTGCACGATCCAATAGGCGGAAAAGATAAGAAGGAAGCCAATGATGGAGGCGGTGAATGCTTTTTTTGCACTCTCTGTGGCTTGTGCGTCACCGCTTCCTGCGCTTTGAATAAGCATGAAGCCACTTCCGATGACAAATATAAAAATGAGAATACCCGCAATCACCATGACGTTGGGAAGGAGTACGTTTACGAGACTTCCTATATCACTGAAATTTTTAGCGGGTGGAAAAAAATCTTGTATAGGTACATCAGCACGAACAGAAGAAGGAAGTAAGAAGAAGGAAGTAAGAAGAAGGGAGAAAATTGCTACAATATTTTTTCTGTCCATACTAAACCAGTCTAGTCAAATCTCTCTGATTTTGTCAAACAAGAGTATAATGTTGGAAGGAAAAACGGCTATGAGTACAAAATCTTTTCAATATGAACTTGTGGAGATAAAAAAACAAGTAGATACCTACCTTAAAGAGTTCATGGAAAAGAAAATAAAACGGGTCAGCCATACTCACCCTCTGTTAAAAAAACCGGTTGAAGATATTTTAGATATGACTATGCGTGGGGGAGATCGCCTGCGACCTGTTTTGTGCCTGTGGGGATATGAGGCGAGCGGGGGAAAAGAGAGGAAGAGGATGTTGCCAGTTGCCTGTGCTCTTGAGATGTTTCATACCTTTGCTCTCATTCATGATGATGTTATGGATAGAGGAGAGACAAGGAGGGGAAGAGAAACGATTCATGTAAAAATTGCAAAAGAATTCTCTCATCTTCCTAAAGAAAAAGCAGCGCATTACGGTTTGTCAGGAGCGATTTTGGCTGGAGATTTAGCCTACGCGTATGCAGACGAACTTTTTGCATCAACTAGCGAGGATCATTTAGCGCATCAAAAAGCTCTTGAGCTTTTTACTCTCATGAAACAAGAAGTTATCTACGGACAGTACTTGGATGTTTTTGGGGGGGCAAGTGGAGTAGATGAGGATGAAATACTTACCATTTACGAGTACAAAACAGCCAGGTATAGTATAGAGAAACCTCTGCTTATCGGTTGTGTATTGGGAGGAAGAGACAAGAGCGTATACGATGCGCTGTCTTTGTTTGGTAAATGCGTAGGCGTGGCTTTTCAAATACGAGATGATCTGTTGGGGATATTTGGCGACGAGATTTTGACAGGAAAATCAGGAGCAAGTGATGTGCGTGAAGGGAAATATACACTTTTAATGGTCAAAACGCTTGAGATGTTGAAAAAAAATGGTAATACGGCTTCTTTAAAAAAAATCAATACACTTTTTGGCAATAAGCAGAGTTCACTTGACGATGTGCTATGGTTGAAGGAGTGTATGAGTGATAGCGGAGCGCGTTTGTACTGTGAAAAAAAAGCACAGTCGCTTGTTGATGGAGCAAGAGTGGTTCTTGGCAAAGCGACCATCAATCCAAGAATAAAAGCAAATCTTCTCGAATTAGCAGATTTTGCCATACACCGATTGGTATAAAAACCGCATGATTGCGGATGATAAACCGACTTAAATGATATGGCGCTCACGGCAAAAGAAGTGACATTTATTCACGATATTCTTGCAGGTGATGAGCAGGCCTTGCGGGAATTTGCCCGAGCATACAGTCCAAAAGTCTTCGGATTCATCCGAAAAAAAGTAGGTCAGGATGCAGATGCCGAGGAAATTCTTCAGGATACACTTCTTGCAGGTCTGGAGGGATTACGGGATTTTGGCGGAAGATGCACTCTTTCTACCTATCTTTGCGCAATTGCACGTCATAAAGTTATCGATTACTACCGGAGAAGAAAACTTAAACAAATTGTCTTTTCTCAACTTCCTGAAGAAGTGCTGCCGGTTTTGTCAGCTTTTTTAGGTCCCGAGGGAGCGTTTGATGCTCATGAAGTGCAGGAGAGGATTGCTCTAGTATTCCAAAAACTCCGGCCGCGGTATCGACAAATACTCGTTTTAAAGTATATAGAAGACAGATCGGTAAAAGAGATAGCCCAAGAGCTTGCCATTACCACAAAAAGTGCGGAGAGTACACTCTTTCGCGCCCGGGTTGCATTTGCAACTTCATATAGCCGATCATGACTACTTCATCCTCTCTGGAAGCGCGAGTATTCCCGGCGCTTCGAAAGAAACAGTTGGAACTGGCCTACATTCCGCCCCAGTATATGGGCCGTTTTGACTCGTTGTACCATCGTCTTGTGCCGTATATGAAGGTTGCTCCGTGGCGAGTTATCGCTTTTTGGGCCATACTCGCTACCGTTTTTCTCCGCTTAGCTCTGGGATCCTCATTTGCTTCATTTGCTTCTTTACTGCAACGGGCCTTTTGATGCACGTGTAGATTTTATTGCTATGGTCCTCTTTTTCCTTTCATTTCTCAAATTACTGACAGATTTTTTAAAGTTAAGTGTGGGCGTGCTGCAATCGCCATACGAAACGTATCGGAAGCTCGCGACCACACAGGATGTGCGCTACCTGCCGTTTATTGGAGGGTTCATTCTTCTTTCCCTCTTTTTTTCAGGCCTTGCCAAGGGGGGTTTGGCAGCTCATCCACTCCTTTTAACCTCAAGCTTTATAAAAATAGTCAATGGCATAGCGCTCTCTTTTGCTGTAAGTGTTTTCTTGCTGGGATTTTTGGGGTCACTGGTAGGAGGAGAGAAAAATTGGAAAAGAATTGTTCTTTTGTGGGGATTTAGCTTGCTGCCCACCATTTTCTGGTTTTTACTAAGTTCGATCCTTGCCCTTTTTCTCCCCCCTCCCCGGACTATGAGTTTGCCGGGACAGTTGGCAAGCGGTGTCTACATCGCGCTTTCCTGCGGTCTCTTTTTTTGGAAAGGCATTCTTTACTACTTGACCCTGCGCTTTGCACTCAAGCTGGATTTAAAAAGAATCGTTGTGGTTTCAGCGGCGTTTATTCCCGCAACTTTTCTCTATGCAAGTGGCATGTACCGGCTGGGTGTATTTAGGATTCCTTTTATTTAAATCTATGGATATTCGACAATTTGCAACAGTCTCCGCCCGAAGAGAAGCGCTGGCAAAATACCTTGGGGTAAACCTGGAGGCAATCGGAGCATCTTCACTTAGTGATAAAGATTACCAGGGCAAGTGCGAAAATCCTATCGGAACGGTGCAAATACCTGTGGGTGTAGCAGGCCCGCTATTAACAAAAAGCGAAAAGCAAAAAGCGAAAAGCTATTATATTCCTCTTGCCACGACGGAAGGAGCGCTTGTTGCTTCTGTTAATAGGGGATGCAAAGCCATAGCAGAATCAGGAGGGGTCGATGTGGTTGTCGAAAATGTTGGAATAAGTAGAGGTCCTGTTTTTCGTGTAAAAGGAGCAAGGGAAGGGGTGGTATTTCGTCAATGGGTGAGTGAGCATGTAAAAGAACTGGATACTGTCGCTCGGCAGACCTCTTCTCATCTTAAGTTGGTTGATGCTCTGATAAAACAAGTTGGAAAGAATGTTTTTATCCGTTTTTCCTTTGATACTGCAGATGCCATGGGCATGAACATGGCAACAATTGCGACTCAAGCAATAGTCCAATTTATAGAAAAAGAGACGAGTGTGGCATGTATTGCCCTTGCGGGAAACTTTGATATCGATAAAAAACCTGCATGGCTCAATGTTCTATCCGGCAGAGGAAAGGTAGTTTGGGCCGATATTATAGTTAAAAAAGAAGTTGTTGAAGAGGTACTCAAGACATCAGGTGAAAGAGTAGCAGAAGTCGTCTACCGCAAAAATCTTTTAGGATCGGCAATGGCGGGATCACTTGGCTTTAACGCTCATTATGCCAATATCATTGCCGCAATTTATGCAGCCACAGGGCAGGATTTGGCACATGTGGTAGAGGGGAGTTTGGGTATTACCACAGCGGAAATGGAGAAAAACGGCGATTTGTATTTTTCTATCTACCTTCCCTCTGTAGTGGTAGGAACAGTGGGTGGAGGAACCGGCTTACCTACGCAAAGAGAAGCATTGTCTCTCTTGGGCGTTGCCGGGGGACAGGAAGGAAAGAATGCCTTAACCTTTGCATCTATTATCGGGGGTGCCGTACTTGCTGGGGAGCTGTCTCTTCTGGCTTCTCTTGCCCAAGGAACATTGGCCAAAACGCATGAACGATTCAGGAAGAAAGCGCCTAGGAGATAGCGTCTAGCGTTTAGTTAATTACTCATGTTACGCAGACCTCATTGTCATTCCCATGAAAATGGGAATCTATATAAATAATTTGTATAGATCCCCGCATGCGCGAGGATGACAATGCGTAAGGTGAGTTAATTACTAGACGCTAGTCACTAAATTATATGATTGGTATCGTTTCTTACGGTGTAGCGTTGCCCAAATACCGCATCAAAATAAGCGAAATTGCCCAGGTTTGGGGGAAAAATAGCCAGGATATAGAGTCTGGGGTGGGGATAGTGGAAAAAGCGGTGCCGGGAGTGGATGAAGATGCGGTTACTTTGGCCGTGGAGGCAGGAAAACGTGCTTTAGATGCTGCCTCATTTGCCCAAGGAGCCATTGGAGCAATTTTTGTGGGCTCCGAAAGTCACCCGTATGCGGTCAATCCGACGTCAACAATTGTCGGCGAATATTTAGGTGTTGGCAGAAATTATCTTGCATCTGACTTGGAATTTGCCTGCAAAGCGGCGACCACAGGCATGCAAATTATTGGGGGACTTCTCCTATCGGAAAAAATTGCCTACGGGCTCGCCATTGGAAGCGATACGGCACAAGCAAAGCCACATGATATTTTAGAATATACGGCGGGAGCGGGAGCAGGAGCATATCTTTTAGGGAGAAAAGAAGAGGAAATCATTGCCGAAATTGTTGACTTTAATTCATTCTCTTCTGATACTCCTGACTTTTGGCGGCGAGATGGCATTGCCTATCCTTCCCATGGAGGCAGGTTTACGGGGGAACCGGCGTATTTTGCTCATGTTGTAGGATCAAGTACGGTACTTCTGAAAAAGTTAAAAATGAAGCCTACTGATTTTGACTACTGCATCTTCCATATGCCCAATGGTAAATTTCCCCAACAAGTTGCCAAACGGCTCGGGTTTACCCCAGGTCAGTTGAACACGTCATACATTGCTCCGACCATTGGTAATCCGTATTCTGCTTCGCCTCTTCTCGGTCTTGCGGCGGTTCTGGATGAGGCCCGAGAGGGAGCAATGATTTTTTTGGCTTCCTATGGGTCGGGAGCAGGATCAGATGCGTTTGTTTTGCGTGTACGAAAAAATGGGAAAAAAAGACAGTCCATTAAAATTCGAGATCTTATGGCGCACAAGCAGTATGTGACCTATGCGCAGTATTTAAAAATGACGAAAAGAATTTAACCTCACCCTTCCCCTCTCCTTATAGGAGAGGGATAGGGGTGAAGTCTTAAACAAAATGAAGATAGCAGTTTTAGGTGCAGAAACGACAAAATTTGGTGAATTGTGGGATCGCTCACCTCGCAGTCTTGTTGGTGAAGCGGTTGATGGAGCACTTTCTCAAGCTGGCATAGACCGCTCGGCAATTGACGCATTATTTGTAGGCAACATGCTTTCAGGTATTCTTGGCGCACAAGAACAGCTCGGGGCACTCTTTCGTGAAGAGCTTGCTTTGGGAAGTATTCCAGCGGTAAAAATTGAAGGCGCGTGCGCATCGGGAGGACTAGCTGTGCATCAAGCGGTGTTGGGAATTTTGTCAGGATTGTATGAGACGGTTCTAGTGGTAGGAGTTGAAAAAATGACGGATCACGCGCCGTCTGAAGTAAGTAGAGCACTTACAGCTGCAAGTAGTGAAGGGGAGCGCAGTGCAGGTGCGACATTTCCGGGGCTGTATGCTCTTATTGCCCGAGCCCACATGGAGCAGTACGGGACAACTGAAGAACAAATGGCAGCTGTAGCAGTCAAAAACCATTTCCATGCGTCTTTGAGCGAAAAAGCACATTTTAGGAATACAATTACGCTTGAACAAGTGATGAAAAGCGCTAAAATTGCCGACCCCCTTAAACTTTTGGATTGTTCGCCAATATCTGATGGGGCATCTGCGGTTATATTAAGTGCCAAGTCAAAAGTCAAAAGTCAAAAGTCAAAAGGAGTGGAAATAGTGGCATCGGGTGTGGCGACGGATTCTATCAGTTTAAACGGACGCGATGAGCTCACGAGTTTAAAAGCGACAAAAGTAGCTGCAGAGATAGCCTATAATCAGGCGGGAATACATCCCAAAGACATAGATGTAGCAGAAGTGCACGACTGTTTTACGATTGCAGAGATTCTCGCCATGGAAGACTTGGGGTTTTACAAAGCGGGAGAAGCAGTACACCATATCAAGCAGTGGGAAACCCAACTTGGAGGCCGCGGGCTAATTGTCAATA
>OBEQ011982367.1_pt1 | contig 19068 bp, 16 predicted proteins | sample 1670901 | NCBI WGS metagenome assembly OBEQ01 (sample SAMEA104232315, study PRJEB22302) | groundwater metagenome | biome: forest; feature: aquifer; material: groundwater | place: USA | collected 2011-08-07 | depth 5.4 m
CCACTCTCGCCGCAGCGCGCATCGATCATCAGTGGATCCCGGCGCGGGCGCAGCCCCGGCCTGTCCTGAGCCTGTCGAAGGGCCGGGATGACGCTCACTCCGTGGTCGTGGCCGCCAGCACCTTGCCGCCCTGGGTCTCGAACTCGCAGCGGAAGCGGAACGGCACCGCGTTCATGCCCAGCGCGCGCTCGACCGCGCCGCGTCCTTCGAGCGTCGTGTTGGCGTTCGGCCCCGGCCGCAGCTCGCGGCCGTCGGGGTCGAAGGTGATTCGCCCGACCCGCGGGTACTTGGCCTTGAGCACCGCGGCGGTCGCGCTCTCGCAGTTGTCGGGCGAGAAGTTGCTGAGGTCGGGTTGCCAGGCCGCTTCGCTGCCGGCCCGCAGCGCGCCGGTCTCGCGGAACAGCACGCCCGAGGTCGCGCCGCTCTGGCTGTTGAAGACGCATCTGTAGCTGAAGTGGGTCGCGCCGCTGCGCCCGCCGTAGCGGCCTTCGCCCTTGACGTCGACCTCGGGACCCTCGCGCGGCGACAGCAGCCGCTTGGCGCCGATGAATTGCAGCTCCTGCGCCTCGGCGCCGCGCATGCGCCGCACCGTTTCAGCGACCGCCTCTTCGCAGCGCTCGCCCGCCTTGGCCGGAGCCTGCTGGGCGCACGCCGCGCCGCCGGCGGCGAGCAGCAGCAGCGCGACGGCGGCACATCGAACGGGCTGGGTCATGGCCATCACTCCTTGGTTTCGCGGGGCAATCCGCGTGCCGCACGCGGACTCTACTTTCGCACGTTGTCCAGCGTCGGTGGGGGTGTGTAAGCGAGCTCGCGGACCACCTTCAATCGAGGCTTGACGCAGGCTGCGCTGCGCTATACAACCCAGAGCCTAGTGCATCGCGCAGTCAGTGGTCGCAAGCTTCGAGAACACAAGAATGGACGACAGTTCGGGAGAAGTCGGCGGGTCTGCGAAGGTGACGATCGTCGACACCTGGCTCGAGCCCTTGGCCGATTCGGCGTGCGGCGACGACCTCGAGTACGACAACGAATTCCTCGAGATGACGACCGCCGCGGCCGGCAAGCCCGAGACCACCTTCGGTCCGGCCGAGCCGCCCGACTGGCGCCAGGTCAAGAAGCTGGCCGAAAGCCTGTTCGACCGTACCCGCGACGTGCGGGTCGCCGTCTACTGGGCGCGTGCCATGTTGCGCGTCGATGGTGCGGCCAGCCTGCCCGATAGCCTGCGCCTGGTGCGCGGCCTGCTCGAGCGCCACTGGGACGACGTGCACCCGCGCCCCGACCCCGACGACGGCGACCCCTACGCCCGCCTGAACTCGCTCAACGACATGGTCAGCCTCGAAGGCATGGCCGGCGACCTGCGCGAGGCCTCGGTCATCAAGAACCGTGCGTTCGGCGAGCTCACCGGGCGAAGTGTAGAAATTGCCTTGGGCACGCTCGAGCCGCGCAGCACGGACATGGTGCTCAACAGCAGCCAGATCGAGCAGATGCTGCGCGACGCCTCGGCCGAAGATCCCGACCTGGTGCGCCTGCCCACCGACGCCAAGCGCGAGCTCGACCAGCTGACCGAGCTGATGCGCGAGCGCGTCGGTTACGCCCGCACGCCCGACTTCAAGCCGCTCGCCGACTTCTTCGCCGGCCTCGGCAACTGGCTCGCACCTGCGGAAAACGCCGACACCGCGGCCGACGCCTTGCAGGAAAATGCCAGCGACGCCGCAGGCGGCCCCGACTCGCCGCGCCGCGCCCGCGGCAGCGGGCTCGGTGACCGAATCGACTCGCGCGCCGACGCCACGCGCGCCATCGAAATGGTCTGCGCCTATCTCGAACGCACCGAACCGACCAATCCGGCCCAGCTGCTGCTGCGCCGGGCCGGCAAGCTCATCAACAAGAATTTCCTCGAGCTGGTGCGCGAGTTCGCGCCCGACGCGGTCGGCGAAGTCGCGCGTGTCATGGGGGTCTCTCCGGAGGAGTTTTTCGGCGATCACTGATAGGCGAAGTAGGGGGGCGAGGCCCCTCTGTCTGAGCGTACATTTGATAACCATCGTCCACCGATACCAGGAGTCAGCATGGGAAGCAGCCAGAAATTCATCGCACGCAACCGTGCTCCGCGCGTCCAGATCGAATACGACGTCGAGCTGTATGGCGCCGAGAAAAAGGTTCAACTGCCCTTCGTGATGGGCGTGATGTCCGACCTGTCGGGCAAGTCCGAAGAGCCGCTGGCGCCGGTGTCGGACCGCAAGTTCCTCGAGGTCGATGTCGACAACTTCGACGCCCGCATGAAGTCGATGAAGCCGCGCGTCGCGTTCGCGGTCGAGAACACCCTCACCGGCGAAGGCAGCCTGCCGGTGGATATCACCTTCGAGAGCATGGACGACTTCTCGCCCGCGGCAGTGGCGCGCAAGGTCGAGGGCCTGAACAAGCTGCTCGAAGCGCGCACCCAGCTGTCCAACCTGATCACCTACATGGACGGCAAGACCGGCGCCGAAGAGCTGATCGCCAAGGTGCTGAAGGACCCGGCGCTGCTGAACACGCTGACGGCCGAAGCCAAGCCGCAGGAATGAACCTTTTCGTCGGATCGAGCAACTCATCGAACAATTGAATCGGAGCAATCCAATGGCTGAACTCGAGAAGCAAGGCTCGGCGCTGGCCGGTGTCACGATGGAAGGCAGCGACTTCGCGTCGCTGTTGAAGAAAGAATTCAAGCCCAAGACCGAAGAGGCCAAGAGCGCCGTCGAAGCCGCGGTGCAGACGCTGGCGCAGCAGGCGCTGGTCGGCACCACGGTCATCGCGAGCGACGCGGTCAAGACGATCGAGGGCATGATCGCCGCGCTCGACAAGAAGCTGACCGACCAGGTCAACCGCATCATCCACAACCCCGAGTTCCAGAAGCTCGAATCGGCTTGGCGCGGGCTGCACTACCTGGTCAACAACACCGAGTCCGACGAGCAGCTGAAAATCCGCGTGCTGAACGTCTCGAAGGCCGACCTGGGCAAGACGCTCAAGCGCTTCAAGGGCACGGCCTGGGACCAGTCGCCGCTGTTCAAGAAGCTCTACGAAGAGGAATACGGCCAGTTCGGCGGCGAGCCCTACGGCTGCCTGGTCGGCGACTACCACTTCGACCACACCCCGCCCGACGTCGAGCTGCTGAGCGAAATGGCCAAGGTGGCCGCCGCCGCGCACGCGCCGTTCGTCACAGGCGCGTCGCCCTCGGTGATGCAGATGGAGTCGTGGCAGGAGCTCGCCAACCCGCGCGACCTGACCAAGATCTTCACGACGCCCGAATACGCCGCCTGGCGTTCGCTGCGCGAGACCGACGACGCGCGTTATCTCGCGATGGCCATGCCGCGCTTCCTGGCGCGCCTGCCCTACGGCGCCAAGACGAGCCCGGTCGACGAGTTCGATTTCGAGGAAGACACCGCCAACGCCGACCACGAGAAGTACAGCTGGGCCAACGCGGCCTATGCGATGGCGGTCAACATCAACCGTTCGTTCAAGCAGTACGGCTGGTGCTCGCGCATCCGCGGCATCGAGTCGGGCGGCGCGGTCGAGAACCTGCCCACGCACGCGTTCCCGTCGGATGACGGCGGCGTCGACCAGAAGTGCCCGACCGAGATCGCGATCTCCGACCGGCGCGAGGCCGAGCTGTCGAAGAACGGGTTCCTCGCGATGATCCACCGCAAGAACTCCGACTTCGCCGCCTTCATCGGCGGGCCGGCGCTGCAAAAGCCGCAGGAGTACGACGACCCCGACGCCACCGCCAACGCGGCGCTCGCGGCGCGCCTGCCCTACCTGTTTGCGTGCAACCGTTTTGCGCACTACCTCAAGTGCATCGTGCGCGACAAGGTGGGCTCGTTCCGTTCCCGCGAGGCGATGGAAAACTGGCTCAACGAATGGATCCTGAACTACGTCGACGGTGACCCGACGAACTCAAGCGAAGAAGTCAAGGCGCGCCGCCCGCTGGCTGCCGCATCGGTCGAGGTCGAAGAAGTCGAAGGTTCTCCCGGCTACTACCAATCGAGGTTCTTCCTGAAGCCTCACTACCAGCTCGAAGGTCTGACGGTGTCTTTGCGCCTGGTGTCCAAGCTACCGTCGGAGAAGTCCGCTTAACAGCAGTCGCCCCAACGGGCTTGTTCTACTCAAGGAGATTAAATCGTGGCAGTCAACGCATTCGTCAGTTTCTTCGACAAGGCCGATGGCGAGTCGATTCAAAAGGGCAAGGAAAAGTGGATCGAGATTCAAGGCTGGGACTGGGAAGTCGAAGCTGAAACCAGCTGGACCAAGGGCGGCGGCGCGAGCGTCGGCAAGCCCAACCCCGGCAAGATGAACATCGAACACTACTTCGACACTTCGTCGACGGTGATCCTGGGCTACATCTGCACCGGCAAGGCCTTCCCGAAGGTCGAGCTGCAGATGATGAAGACCACCGGCAAGGGCAGCCCCGAGACCTACTTCACGATGACGATGGAAGGTGCCTTCATCACCAAGGTATCGAACAGCGGAACGGAAGAAGGCAACGTGGTGCAGAAGGTCGAAATGGTCTTCAAGACCGTCAAGATCGAATACAAGCCGCAGAACAACAAGGACGGCACGCTCGGCGCTGTCAAGACCTACAACTGGGACATTCCGGCGGGCACGGCTTCTCCGTCGGCCTGACCGAGTGGGTTTGCGGGCGGCCGGTGGCGGCCGCCGAGTCGCGGGCAAAGGGCGCCGCGCCGTCGAAGGCGTGTCGTTCCGGCCCGCGCCGTTGCGATTTGCGGGGCGCAGCGTGTTGACGCCATGGGGATGCTTTCATGAGTGGGTCCAACATATTCATGCAGCTCATCACCGCCACCGGGCCGGTGCTGGGCGAAGGCTTGCTCGAAGGCTTCGAGGGCTCGATCGAGCTGAAGGACTTCAGCTGGGGCATGCATGCGTTGAAAGACTCGACGCCGCCGCCGGCCGGCCTCGGGGCGCGGCTTGCCGCCGGCATGAAAGGTGCGGGGTCGATCCTCGGCTTGGGCACCACGGTCAGCATCAAGCTCGAGCCGCTCGAGTTCACCAAGCGCTTCGACACCGCGTCGTCGCAGATCCACATCTGCCTGGACAACCACCTGCCGGTGATCAGCGCGTCGATCACGGTGCTGCACATCAAGCAGGGCGGGCGCTTCATGCACCAGCCGGGCTTCGTGCTGCTGGCCACCAACGGCTACTTCTCCGAAGTGAAGGTCGAGGTCGTGTCCGACGGCAACATGGCCGAGGTGGTCGAGACCTGCAGCCTGAATTTCGAGAACGTCGTCATCACCTACCTGAAGACCTTCGGCAAGGACAACATCCCGACCGCGCCGTTCTTCTATCCCAACCCGATTTCGATCTGAGGTAGCGCGCCATGGACTCGGCCGAGGTATATCTGACGCTGCTGCGACCGAGCATGGTGCCGGTTTTCGGCGAAGCGTCGCCGATCGAATTCACCGGCCAGATCGAGCTCGCCACCTGGTCGTGGAATATCCACAACGAAGAAGAGTCCAAGCGCGCCGCGGCCAAGGCGCAGGCCTATGCCGACAGCGAAAGCAAGCTGAAGTCGAAGACCGACGCGCTCAATGCCGGCCCGTTGCAGCGCCAGTTGCTGGAACTCGAAGACACCCAGGCGCGCAAGGAACTGAAGGCGAGCATCAAGCAGATCCAGGCATCGGGCACCGAATTGCAGAAGAAGCAGCTCTCGACCTTGCAGGAGCAGCTCGACCACTGGGACGCGAGCAAGACCGAGAAGCTCGCCAAGTTCGACAAGGAGCTCAGGAAGACACTCGGGCAGGCCCAGCAGGACGCGGCCGAGCTGGCGCTCGAAAAGAAGAACAAGGAGCGCGACAAGGCCATCGACGACCAGAAAGCGAAGATCGAAGAGGCGATCCGCAACAAGAACTTCGAGTTCACCTTCAGCAAGCGGGTCGACGTGGCGACCACCCAGATGCTCAACTCGATGAAGGCCGGTGACGTCTTTCCCACCGCCGTCATGACCATCCACCAGCGCTCGTCCAATTCCGGCCTGAGCCTGATCTTCACGGTGCAGAAGCTGCGCCTGCTCGACTACGCGCTGAAGTGCGAAACCAGCGACACCATGACCGACATGCGCGAGGAGTGGAAGGCCGAGTTCTATTCGCTCGCCTACGTCTACAAGAACCGCAAGGCCATCAAGAAGGCCTCGGGTGCGGGCCAGATGGTGGCGCAGGCGGCGACGCAGGGCACGGTGCGCGCCTTTGCGATGAAGAACATCGGGCTGCCGATCTGAGCCCGCCGCAACGAACCGCGCTGCCGAGATCCACACCATGCCGCTGAAGAACTACCGCGACCTGAGTCGGCCCAACAGCGACGCATCTGCCGGCTTCCAGTTCGAGTTCTATTGTGAAAATTGCGGTGAGGTCTGGCGTTCTCCGTTCAAGCCTTATCGGGTCGGGCAGGTTGCGGGTCTGTTCAGGCGCTTCTCGTGGGTGCTCAACGAGTTCTACAAGATCGGCACGCTGACCGATCTCGTGTACAAGACCGGCCGAGCCACCGGATCGTCGGCCGACGTGGCCGGCACCAAGGCGGGCGCCGCAGCATTCGCCGAGGCCGAAGCGCTGGCCGTGAATCGATACCAGAAGTGCACGTCCTGCCGATCCATGGTGTGCGAAGAATGCTGGCGCGAGGAAAGCCAGATGTGCGCCAAGTGCGATCGCAACTCGGCCAGCGCAGCGCAATCCGAGCGGGAAACCCAGCAATCGTCCGCCATGCACTGCCCGAACTGTCAGACGCCGTCGCAGGGCGGGCGCTTCTGCCACGAATGCGGCTTCGACATGGCGAGCACGCACAAGAGCTGCCCGGGCTGCGGTGCCACGATGCCGCGCCAGGCGCGCTTCTGCACCGACTGTGGCCACGGGTTCTGACCCCGCGCCAGGGCGGATGTCGTCGCAAGCCTTCTTCTCCAACCTCCAGCGAAGCACTCCATGGCCGATCCCAAGACAGAAGCAGAGTTGGCGGTTCGCGCGGGTGACCCGCGCGGCGCGTTGAAGCGCCTGACCGAAGCGGTCAAGGCCAAGCCGGCCGACGGCCATCTTCGGATCTTTCTGGCCCAGCTGCTGTGTGTGCTCGGCCAGTGGGAACGCGCCCACACCCAGCTCAATGTCGTCGCCGACATGGACGCGCTCGCGATCCCGATGCGCGAAACGGTCGGCCACGCGATCCGCTGCGAGCTGATCCGCGCCAAGGTGTTTGCCGGCGAGCGCACCCCGATGGTGTTCGGCCAGCCCGACGAATGGCTCGCACTGCTGATCGAATCGATGCTGCAGGCCGGCCAGGGCAACCAGCCGCTGGCGCAGGACCTGGCCGCGCGAGCCTTCGACGCGGCGCCGGCGGTGGGCGGCAAGATCAACGACGAACAGCGCTTCGAATGGATCGCCGACGCCGACTCGCGCCTCGGCCCGGTGCTCGAGGCCTGTGTCAACGGCCGCTACTACTGGGTGCCGTTCTCGCGCCTGTCCAAGGTGTCGTTCGACCCGCCCGAAGACCTGCGCGACTGCGTCTGGATGCCGGCCCAGCTGACCTTCGCCAACGGCGGCGAAACGGTCGCGCTGGTGCCCACCCGCTACCCCGGTTCGCAGGACTCGCAAGACGGCCTGATCTGCCTCGCGCGCAAGACCGAATGGACCGAGGCCGGCGCCGACCGCTTCTTCGGCTCGGGCCAGCGTGTGCTCGCGACCGACGCCGGCGACCACGACCTGATGAGCATTCGCTCGATCGAGCTCGACGAGCTGCCGCAACCGGCGGACGCAGCCGCCGAAGCGAAGACCTGAGACCCTGATGGCCGGGCTGACCTCCCAGGAAAGACTGCAACCGTCGCTGCTCGACCGACTGACGGACTCCGATCCATCGTCCAGCCGCGAATCGCTGGACGCGCGGGTGCTGAGCAAGCAGCAGCTGCGTGCCGCGGTGTTGCGCGACCTGAGCTGGCTCTTCAACACCACGGCCCAGGAGCCGCCGCTGCGCTCGCCCGACGTCGAGGGCCGCACGATGTGGCAGCAGGCGCCCGAAGCGCGCGAGTCGGTGCTGAACTACGGGCTGCCGCCGCTCTCGGGCGCGACGATGATCGTGATGGACTTCCCGTGGCTCGAGCACGAGATCCGCGCCGCGATCATCCGCTTCGAGCCGCGCATCGACCCCGACTCGCTGGTCGTCACCGTCACCGACGAGCGCATGAACGGCAAGCAGCCGACGATGCTGCGCCTGGTGATCCGCGGCCTGATGTGGAACCAGCCGGTCCCGCTCGAGCTGCTGCTCAGCGCCGACGTCGATGTCGACACCGGCCAGGCGGCGGTGCGAGACATGCGCAACTGAACCCCGCGCTGCCATGGACCCGCGACTGCTGCGCTACTACAACCAGGAGCTGCGCCATCTGCGCGAGATGGGCGGCGAGTTCGCGCGCGAGTTCCCGAAGATCGCCGGGCGCCTGGGCATGGAAGGCATGGAAGTCGCCGACCCGTATGTCGAGCGCCTGATCGAAGGCAGCGCCTTCCTCGCCGCGCGGGTCCAGCTCAAGCAGGACGCCGAGTACCCGCAGCTCGCGCAGCGCCTGCTGGACATGGTGTGCCCGAACCTGTCCGCGCCGATCCCGGCCATGCTGGTCGCGCAACTGCAGCCCAGCAACGACCCGAACCTGATCAACGGCTTCACGCTGCCGCGTGGCGCCGGCATGCTGGGCCCCGAGACGGCGATGGGCTCGACCCGCTGCGAGTTCCGCACCGCGCAGCCGGTGGTGCTGACGCCGCTGCGGGTGGCCTCTGCCGAGTACTTCCTGAACGCGACCGACCTGGCGCTGTCGAGCCTGCCGATCTCCGAGCGGCCGCGCAGCGGCGTGCGGCTGCGCCTGGAGCTGCCGGCGGGCATGTCGTTCGCCAAGCTCGGGGTCGAGTCGCTGCGTTTCTTCCTCGGCGGCCTGCCCGACGTCGCGCTGCATCTGAACGAGCTGCTGCTCGGCGCCTGCGCCGGCGTGCTGGTCGGCGCGCCGGCCACGCGCAGCGGCGCCGCGTCGGACAAGCCGCGCCAGTTCCTGAACGCCTCCAACGTGCGGCCGGTCGGCTACCAGGACGACGAGGCGATGCTGCCGGTGACGCTGCGCGGCCTGTCGGGCACCCGGCTGATGCAGGAGTACTTCGCGTTCCCGCAGCGCTTCCTGTTCATCGACCTGGCCGGCCTCGCGCCCGCGTTCGCCCAGATCGGCGGCAACACCTGCGAGATCGTGCTGCTGTTCACCCGCTATGTCGGCTCGCTCGAGGGTTCGGTCGAAGCCGACAACTTCCTGCTGCACTGCGTGCCGGCGATCAACCTGTTCGACCGGCGCGCCGAACGCATGCAACTGAGCGAAGGCGCGACCGCGTTCCACATCGTTCCCGAGCGCACCGCCCCCATCGACTTCGAGGTCTTCGACATCGTCTCGGTGACCGCCTTCGACGACGCAAGCCGCGAGCAGGAATTCCTGCCGCTGTTCGCCACCCCGCAGGGCGAGCCCGAGATGGGCAGCGGCTACTACAGCGTGGTGCGCGAGCCGCGCCTGGCAACCGACCGCACCCGGCGCGAGGGGCCGCGCTCGGCCTATGTCGGCACGGAGGTGTTCATCTCGCTGGTCGACCCGCGCGAGGCGCCGTACCGGCAGAACCTGCGCCAGTTGTCGACCCGGGTGCGCTGCACCAACCGCGATCTGCCGATGTTCATGCCGGTCGGGCGCGACCATGGCGAGCTCACGCTCACCACCAACGCGCCGGCGCAGAGCGTCGGCGTCGTGGCCGGGCCGTCGCGGCCGCAAAGCGCGATGCGCGAAGGCGGCGTCGCGTGGCGGCTGCTCGGCCTGCTGTCGCTGAACTACCTGTCGCTGCTGAACGAAGAGCCGAGCCGCTCCGCGGTCACGCTGCGCGAGCTGCTGAGCCTTTTTTCGCATGGCGCCGATGTCGGCCTGAAGCGTCAGATCGACGGCGTGCGGGCCATCGCGGTCAAGCCGGTCGTGCGGCGCCACCCGACGCCGGGGCCGATCGCGTTCGGCCGCGGGCTCGAGATCCGCGTCACCGTCGACGACCTGTCGTTCGAAGGCGGCAGCGCGGTGCTGCTCGGTGCCGCGCTGCACGAATACTTCTCGCGCCACGTCTCGATGAACAGCTTTGCGCAGACCGTGCTGGTGTCGCAGACGCGCGGCGAGATCATGAGCTGGGCGCCGCATGCCGGCGCGAGGGCGGTGTTGTGAGCGCGTCGCCGGGCCGCCCCAAGACAAGCTCCGCCCCCTCGGGGGGGCGGTGCGAAGCGCCGTGGGGGCCAACATGAGCGCGGTCGTGCGGCCGCCGGTCGAGGTCGCGCCGACGGCGACGAGCGAACATCCGCATCGCGCCGCCGAGGTGTTCGCCGACATCACCGAGCGCCCGGCGGCTTACGACCTGTTCCAGGCGATGCGGCGCATCGAAGCGGCCCACCCGGATCAGCCGCTGCTCGGCGACGCGCTGCGGCCGAACGAGGAGCCGATCCGCTTCACCCAGGAACCCGCGCTGACCTTCGCGCCGGCCGCCATCGTAGCGCTCGAACACGGCGGCCCGCGCCCGCCGCGCCTGATGCAGCGGGTGTTCGGCTACCTGGGGCCCAACGGCGCGCTGCCGATCCACCTAACCGAATACGTTCGTGAACGCATCCTGCACCACGGCGACACGACGCTCAGCCGTTTCCTCGACACGCTGGTGCATCGTTTCGGGCTGTTCTTCTACCGCGCCTGGGCGCGCGCCCAGCCGGTGGTCTGCCTCGACAGGCCGCGCCAAGCCGCGATCACCCGCCAGCTCGGTGCCTTCTTCGGCAGCGCCGAGAAGTCGACCCGCGAGCGCGACGCGCTGGGCGACTTCCCGAAGCTTTTTTTCGCCGGCCGACTGGCCCGCTCGGCGCGCGACGCCGACGGCCTGCAGGCCTGGGTCCAGCTGCAGTTCGGCGTGCCGGTCCAAGTGCAGCAGTTCTGCGGCCACTGGATGCCGCTCGGCGACGCCGAACGTTCGCGCCTGACCCGTCACGGCCAGGCCGGTGTCGCGCGCGGCGCGGTGCTCGGGCGCGCGGTGTGGGACGTGCAGCACAAGTTCCGCATCGTCATCGGGCCGCTGCGCTGGGAGCGTTTCAACGCGCTCTTGCCCGGCGGCGCGCCGCTCGATCAGTTGCAGGCGATGGTGCGGCAGTATGTCGGCTTCGAATTCAATTGGGATTTGCGGCTGATCTTGAAGCGCGAGGATGTGCCATCGTGGCGGCTGGCGCGCGAGCGCGACATCGGACGCCTCGGCCGCACCGCGTGGCTCAACGGGCACCGCGGCTACCGGCGCACGCGCGATGCCGACGACCTGGTGATGAACGTGGAAAGCATTCGGCCGGCGGGAATGTCCGGCGCGCACTCAACGGCTTGAAAGGCAGGAAAAAGACATGAGCGAAATCAGTCGTGTGGCCCTGTTCGGCAAACTCAATCCGGTCGGCTACAAGGCGATCGAGGGCGCCACCGTGTTCTGCAAGCTGCGCGGCAACCCGTATGTCGAGCTGGTGCACTGGATCACCCAGCTGCTCGAGACCAACGAGAGCGACATCTCGGCCATCGTGCGCCACTACGCGCTCGACCAGGCGGCGCTCGCGCGCGACGTGACGACCACGCTCGACCGGCTGCCGCGCGGGTCGACTGCGATCTCCGACTTCTCCGACCAGATCGAGATGGCGATCGAACGCGGCTGGGTCTACGGCACGCTGATGTTCGGCGACGCGCAGGTGCGCAGCGGCTACCTGCTGCTGGGCATGCTGCGCACCCACAGCCTGCGCAACGCGCTGGTCGCGATCTCGCGCCAGTTCGAGAAGATCAAGGCCGACGACCTGGCCGAGAACCTCGCGACCATCTGCGCCAAGACCGGCGAGTCGGGGCTCGGTGCGCAGGACGGCACGGGAGTCGGCTCGGGCGCGCCGGGCGAAACCTCGGGCGCGATGGCGCCGGCGGCGATGGGCAAGCAGGAGGCGCTGAAGAAGTTCACCGTCGACCTGACCGAGCGCGCGCGAAAGGGCGAGCTCGACCCGGTGACCGGGCGCGACGACGAGATCCGCCAGATGGTCGACATCCTGATGCGCAGGCGCCAGAACAACCCGATCCTCACCGGCGAGGCTGGTGTCGGCAAGACCGCGGTGGTCGAAGGATTCGCCGCCCGCCTGGCGCGCGGCGACGTGCCGCCGCAGCTGCAGGGCGTGTCGCTGTTGACGCTCGACCTCGGCTTGCTGCAGGCCGGCGCGTCGATGAAGGGCGAGTTCGAGCAGCGCCTGCGCCAGGTCATCGACGAGGTACAGGCGAGCCCGAAGCCGATCATCCTTTTCATCGACGAGATCCACACCCTGGTCGGCGCGGGCGGCGCGGCCGGCACGGGCGACGCGGCCAACCTGCTCAAGCCCGCGCTGGCGCGCGGCAACCTGCGCACGGTGGGCGCCACCACCTGGGCCGAGTACAAGAAGTACATCGAAAAAGACCCGGCGCTGACGCGCCGCTTCCAGGTCGTGCAGGTGCTCGAGCCGGACGAGAAGAAGGCGGTGCTGATGCTGCGCGGGGTCGCGACCATGCTCGAAAAACACCACCGCGTGCAGCTGCTCGACGAGGCGATCGAGTCGGCGGTCAAGCTGTCGCACCGCTACATTCCGGCGCGCCAGCTGCCCGACAAGGCCGTGAGCCTGCTCGACACCGCCTGCGCGCGGGTGGCGGTCAGCCAGCATGCGATTCCGGCCGAGGTCGAAGACAGCCGCCGGCGCATCGAATCGCTTGAGATCGAGCTCGGCATCATCAACCGCGAAGAGAGTGTCGGCGTCAATGTCGGCATGCGGCGTGTCGATGTCGACGCCCATTTGGCGAGTGAGCGCGAACGCCTGGTCGGCCTCGAAAAGCGCTGGCAGGACGAGAAGGTCGTGGTCGACAAGGTGCTCGCGCTGCGCGCCCAATTGCGCGGCGACGACAAGCCGGTCGATGCGGCCGCGGCGTCGGCCGAAGCGGCGCCCGATCGCGCCCGCCTGCTCGCCGAGCTGCTAGACCAGCAAGGCCAGCTCGCCGCGGTGCAAGGCGAGTCGCCGCTGATCATGCCCTCGGTCGACGCGCAGGCGGTGGCGAGCGTCGTCGCCGACTGGACCGGCATTCCGGTGGGCCGGATGGTCAAAAACGAGCTGCAGGCGATCCTCAAGCTCGGCGAAGCGCTCGGCAAGCGCGTGATCGGCCAGCAGCACGGCCTGGACATGATCGCGCGGCGCATCCAGACCTCGCGGGCGCGCCTGGACAACCCGAACAAACCGATCGGCGTATTCATGCTGTGCGGCACCTCGGGTGTCGGCAAGACCGAGACCGCGCTCGCGCTCGCCGAGGCCTTGTACGGCGGCGAGCAGAACGTCATCACGATCAACATGAGCGAGTTCCAGGAGTCGCACACGGTGTCGACGCTGAAGGGCGCGCCGCCGGGGTACGTCGGCTACGGCGAGGGCGGCATCCTGACCGAGGCGGTGCGGCGCCGGCCCTACAGCGTGGTGCTGCTCGACGAGGTGGAGAAGGCCCACTCCGACGTGCACGAGATCTTCTTCCAGGTGTTCGACAAGGGATGGATGGAAGACGGCGAAGGGCGGATGATCGACTTCAAGAACACGATCATCCTGCTGACTTCGAACGCAGGCTCCGAGTTGATCATGAACATGTGCAAGGACCCCGAGCTGCTGCCCGACCCCGAGTCGCTCGCCACCGCGCTGACCGAGCCGCTGCAGAAGGTGTTCCCGCCGGCGCTGCTCGGGCGCATCGTGACGATTCCGTACTACCCGCTCTCGGACGAGATGCTGGGCCAGATCGTCAAGCTGCAGCTCAACCGCATCAAGAAGCGCGTGGCCGAGAACCACAAGATCCCGTTCGAGTACTCCGACGACGCGGTCAAGCTGATCGTCAAGCGCTGCAACAACGCCGAGTCGGGCGGGCGCATCATCGATTCGATCCTGACCAACACGGTGCTGCCCAAGGTGTCGATCGAATACCTGAGCCGCACCGCAGAAGGCGGCGAGCTGAAGGCGATCAAGCTCGGCGTGGCCGACGACGACTTCACCTACGCATTCGAATAAGGAGAAGCTGCCATGGCACTCGGGGGTGGCGGGTCCGACAAGGTCCTGAGTATCAAGACGACGCTCGGCAAAGACGCGTTCATGGTGCTGCGCATGGAAGGGCGCGAATACCTCGGCCGGCTGCCCGAGTACCGGGTCGACGTGGTCGGCGAGCTCGACTTCCTGGGCAAGCCCAAGAAGGTCAAGCTGCACGACCTGCTGGGCACACGCGCCGACGTGACGATGAACGTGCAGGACGTGAAGCGCGAGTTCAACGGCTACGTCACCGATGCGATGCGCGGCGACCGGCTCGGCCGCTACGAGACCTTCACCTTCGTGCTGCGGCCCTTCATGTGGTTCATGACCAAGGGCAGGAACAGCCGCGTGTTCCAGAAGAAGACCGTCAAGGAGATCGTCGAAGAGATCAACAAGGACTACAAGGGCAAGCTGACCTGGAAGCTCAACGCGACCTACGCCAAGCGCGACTATTGCGTGCAGTACCACGAGACCGATTTCGACTTCGTCAGCCGGTTGCTCGAGGAAGAAGGCATCTGGTACTTCTTCGAGCACACCTCCGACGACCACGAGATGATCCTGATCGACAGGGTGTCCAGCCACAAGGCCAAGGAGAGCGACAACGACGTCGCCTGGGCGACCAACATGCGCCACGAGTCGTCGATCATCAACTGGACCGTGCACGAGGAGTCGCGCTCGGTCAAGGCGATCGTCGCCGACCAGGACTACCTCACGCCCACCACCAAGATCGAAGCGACCAAGCCGGCGACCAAGTCGGGCAAGGCGATCGGCAAGATGGAGGTCTACGAGTACCCGGCCGACGTGGTGCAGAACCAGTCCAAGGACACGTCCGAGCCGGCGGCCACGCCGGCCACCGCGCGTTCCGGCGTGCGCATCGAGGAACTGAACTCGATGTCGGTGCTGGCCACGGGCCTCACCAACGAGCGCGACATGGCGGTCGGCGCCACCTTCAAGCTCAACGACTCGCCGCACGACGACGGCGACTGGCTGGTCGTCGGCGCCAAGTACGACATCGAGTTCGCCCAGCCCGAAGCCAACAAGGACCTGGAGCAGGGGCAGCGCAAGCGCGACGGCTTCGCCGCCGAGCTGGTGATGATCAAGAAGTCCGACGGCATCTTCCGCCCCGAGCGCAAGACGCCGCGGCCGGTGGTGCACGGCCCCGAGACCGCGATGGTTGTGGGCACCAGCGGCAAGGAAATCGAGGTCGACAGACACGGCCGCATCAAGATCCAGTTCTTCTGGGATCGGCTGGGCAAGAACGACCAGGACAGCTCGTGCTGGGTCCGCGTCGCGCAGCCCTGGGCCGGCAAGGGCTTCGGCACCTGGGCGGTGCCGCGCATCGGCCACGAGGTGGTCGTGAGCTTCCTCGGCGGCAACCCGGATCGCCCGCTCGTGACTGGCTCGGTCTACAACGCCGTCAATGTGCCGATCTGGGAGTTGCCCGCGCAGCAGACGGTCAGTGGCATCAAGACCCAGAGCACCGAAAAAGGCAGCGCCGACACCTTCAACGAGCTTCGGTTCGACGACAAGACGGACAAGGAATACATCTGGTTCCAGGCCCAGCGTGACTTCATGCGCTACGTGAAGAACGACGCCTTCGACCTGATCGACAAGAACGAGTCGGTCAAGGTCACGCTGGTGCGCAAGGCGGTGGTCGGCAAGAGCCAGTTCGTCGACATCGGCGAAGACTCGATCACCCATGTCGCGAAAGACCTGCACCTCGATGTCGGTGGTGACCGCATCGAGAACATCGTCGGCGTGAACCAGCTGACGGTCGCGAAGGCGTCCGACTCGAAGATCGGCGGCGCGCTCGGCTTCGACGTGACCGGCAAGATCGCGATCAAGTCGGCCGATGCGGTCGCGATCACCGCCGGCGGCAAGATCTCGCTGAAGACGAGCAAGGCCGACGTGTTGCTGCAGGCCATCAACCTGCACCTCAAGGGCACCGCCAAGATCGTGCTCGAAGCACCCGGCGGCATCACGCTGAAGTGCGGCGGCTCGCTCGTGAACCTGAGCCCGGCCGGGGTCGACATCGTGGGCCCGATCGTCAAGATCAACTCGGGCGGTGGTGGCGGCTCGGCCACTGCGGCCGAGGCGGCCGAACCGGGCAGCCCGGCCAAGCCGAAGAAGCCCGAGGAGCTGAAGAAGAAGGACTACGACGACCTCTTCAAGGACCCGCTGAAGAAGTGAGGCCATTGTTCTTGACAGAACAGCGCGAACCCTTCGCGCCGAGGCGCGGAGTTGTGTTGTCCCCTCTCCCCCTGGGAGAGGCGCGCTCACCCCAGCCCTCTCCCAGGGGGAGAGGGGGCAACGCGAGCAGCGAACGAACCTCATCCTTGCCAACCCGATGGAACGCTGATCCCCCGATGTCCGACGCGCAAGCCAACGCCCTTTCCTACGCGCAGCAGAAGTCCGCCCTCTGGAACCGCAGCGGCGCGCGGGTGCATGCCGTCGTCGACGGCCTGGTCGTGCCGGCGATGAGCGCCAAGCTGGCCGACGCCGACGTGGCCGGCTGGGACTGCCTGCAGCGCGGCGCGCTGTCGGCCGAAGCGGCCGAGCGTGCGGCCTACATCGTCGAGCTGCGCGACGAGTCGCCGTTCACCGACTGGCTGTTGACCGTCGCCACCACGGCGCATCCGCGCTGGGGCGTGCTGATGGTGTCGAACCAGGCGCTGCTCGCGATGCGCCAGCACTGCCGCGACCTGTGCAGCGTGGCGCTGCCCGACGGCGAGCGCCGCAACTGGCGCTGGTACGACCCCGACGTGCTGGAGGCGCTGCTGCCGGCGCTGTCGGCCGCGCAGCTCGACGAGGTGTTCGGCGCCGGCCAGGCCATGGTGCTGGCGTCGCGCGATGCCTGGACCTGGCATGCGATGGAGCAGGGTGTGCTGGTCAGCAGCGTTCGCCCGTTGATGGCGACTGCTCCTTGATGACACGCGCGAACCCATGCTGCGCCTGACCCACGACCAGAGCGACCTGCTCGAGCAGCTGACGGTGCGCCGCCAGTCGCACGCGGTCAGCGCGATGCTGGCGCAGGCCTGGCCGGCGGTCACCGAGCGGCTCAAGGACCGCTGGCCGGCGTTTGTCGAAGCGGCGATGCAGCAGGCGCGCAAACACGGCGTGTCCGACCTGCCCAGCATGGCCCACTTTGCCGGGCTGTGGTGCCTGTGGGGAGCGGCATTCGAAGACAAGCCGGGCTTCGAATGGGCGCACGAGATCCTCGCCGACCCACGCCGTTCGCCGCCGCTCAAGGTGCACCAGCTGATGCACCACACCCGTGGCGAGTTGCAACGCCGCCAGCCGGCTTCGGCGGCATCGGCGGCCGGCGTGACGCTGGCCCAGTTCGACGCCACCGCGGCGGTGGTCGAGACGCAGGCGGCGCTGCTCGCCGCGGCGCGTTCGGTGTATCTGTCCGACGAGCCGCCGGTTCGCATCAAGCCCTGCGACCTGGCGAGCGTCGACCTGATGCTGGCCGAGCTCGACGGCCTGCAGGAGTACCGGTTGCTCGCCGGCGCCTGGCAGCGTCACGCGGTGGCCCGGCTCGCCGCGGCGCCGACCCACCTGAGCCGTTCGCCCGACGAGCCGATGGTCTTGACCGTGCTCAGCAATCCGTTGCGCGCCGGACCGGTCGCACGGTTGAACCTGCGCACCGAGACGCATGCCGTCTGCGATACGCGGGTGCATCCGGAGATCGTGCACAACAACCTGCAGGGCCGGCTCGCCTGGAAGGGCCGCGACGCCGCGCGCCTGAGCCTTGCGCTGTACGCGGCGCCGCCCGAGCCCGGCGTGCTGCCCGGCATCGCGGCATTGCGCGAGCCCGACCTGCAGACCGTCAGCGCCGCGACCTGCGGCTTGCGCGATGTCGGCGCGCCGTTCGGCGACCTCGAGCTGACGCTGCAGGTCTACCCGGCGACGCAGTGGCTGACCGAGGTCAAGCACGCCGCCTGGCCGGCGATGCACTGGCCGGTCGCCGGCGATGTCGAGCCGCCGACACTTGCGACCTGCCGGCTCGAAGCCGATGGCGCGGCGCGCGACGCGTCGGCGTGGCAAAAGAGCTGGGTCGGATTGCGCGCCGCGTTGGCACAAGGCATGGAGAAGATGTTCAACGCCTGGTCGCGTGCGATGAGCGGCGGCTCGCCGCGGCTCGAGGTGCAGGCCGAGCTGCTCGCCGGCCAGGCCGGCCTGACCTGGGGATACCGGCGCACCGACCCTGCCCGCACGCTGCTGCGGGTCGAGGGCCTCATCGACATGGTGGCCGCCGCGCTCGACGTGCACCTGTCGGGCGAGCTCGCCATCGGCGGGGCGCGCTCGCGCATCCACCTGAGCACCAAAGGACGCAGCGAGCTGAAGATGACGCTCAACGAGATCGGCGAACAAGGCCCCGAAGACCACGCACTCGCGCTGGCCGTGCGCGCCTGGCGCTTCCCGTTCATGTTGGAGGTCGAGACGATCACCAGCCCCGAGCTGACGGCGCTGTCGGCGGCCCCGGCGCCGGCCGCGCTGCTCGGCGCGATCAGCGGCAAATGTGGTCTGCGCCCGCGCCCCGACGGCGCCGGCAGCCAATGGTTCTGCAGCATTGCGCTCGAGCCGGCGACAGCGGTGCTGGCGGCGCGCGACCCGATCGTCGGCAACGCGACGCACACGCTGCCGCTGCTGCCGGCGTTGTCGCTGGTCGAGTGGAGCGCCGGCTGATGGAACGGCTGCTGATGCTGCATCTGCAAGCCGGCGCATGCGCGGCCGAAGTGCTGCTCAACGGCATGCCGATCGCGTTTGTCGGACCCGAAGGTGGGCACGCCTGCCTGGCGGTGCACGAGTACACCTTGACCGGCAAGAACCGGCTCGAGCTGGTGGTCGGCGGCGGTATTCCGGGCCAGCCGGGGGCGCCGCAGCCCCGTGCCCCGGCCCGACGCATCCCCGGCGCGGCATCGCTGCCTCGGC
>OBEQ011960586.1_pt1 | contig 19064 bp, 20 predicted proteins | sample 1670901 | NCBI WGS metagenome assembly OBEQ01 (sample SAMEA104232315, study PRJEB22302) | groundwater metagenome | biome: forest; feature: aquifer; material: groundwater | place: USA | collected 2011-08-07 | depth 5.4 m
ACACATATTTTTCTGCTGAAAAATTGCGCGACCCCGCCTCGCGCCGTCGCGCTCCGGCTCGGACAAGTCTTAAAAACTATGCCCCGCATAGTTATTTACGCTTGTCCCCCTAACGATACAGAACTCAAAACCAATAATCCAGTTCCTCCAGACGCTTAGCTCTGTAGCGGGAAAGTTCGCTTCGCTCCAAAATCGTGGCTTTACGCCAATGGCTCAGCTTCAGGAAACAAGAGCCTGATGGGGTTAAAACCTAGCTTGCCCGTTTCTTTCTCCCGCGTGCCTGTCTCCTGAGCACGTGTTAGCTTTTAGATGTGGCTGAAAACCAAACTACACAGACCGATCAGGAGCTTGTCGTTGCTGCACTAAAAGATCGCCATGCATTCGCCTCTCTGGTGCAGCGGTATGAATCGCCCATGGCGCGCTACATTGTCAGACTTGGTTGCCATGATCCGGAATTGGCAAAAGACATTCTTCAAGAATCTTTTATCAAAGCGTATGTCAATCTCAACGACTACGACCCCTCGCTTTCGTTCAGTGCATGGCTCTATCGCATAGTACATAACGAAACCATCAATCACTTCCGCAAACAGAAGAACCGACCTCGGCCGTTTGAAAGAGAAGAAGATCTTATTCTTTTTGAAAAGATCGCGGACGATCTTGATGTTGCCGTGAATTCTGATGCTCGTCTGCGGCAGGTTGCGATTCAGACGGCGCTTTCTAAGCTCGAACAACATTACCGTGATGTTGTAATTCTCAGATTTTTTGAAGATAAGAGCTATGATGAGATTTCAGACATTCTTCACATTCCAAGCGGGACGGTTGCAACCTACCTGAGCCGTGCGAAAGCAAAGCTGAGGGACGCCCTAAAGAAATCCGACATTAATAGCGTATAAATACATTATGGACAACTTTTCTGAGCAGATCGTCAAAGAGATAGAGGCACGCGGAGCCGTTCCAAAACCTCGGTCGCATTTCCTGATCGCGCGCGGTATGTTCTGGCTTCTTGCGATAGTATCCGTGATTGTTGGCGGGATCGCCTTTGCAGTAGCTGCCTATGTATTTTTCGACAATGACGGCATGAGTATTGCGGCTCTCGAACAATCCTCTATTTTCGACATTGCACAGAGCATACCTTTCGTCTGGCTCTTCATACTCGGCCTTTTCACTGCCTGCGCATATTTTGGGTTCAGGCACACGCGAAAGGGGTACAGACACGCCACTACGCTCGTCGTACTCATTGCAATTGGAGCGAGTGTTCTGCTCGGCCTTGCTCTCAATGCCGTTGACTTCGGCCAGCAAGCGCACCAGTATCTCCTACAGCACACCAACTTTTATGACCCACTCATACATTCTCGTGATGATGCATCTGATTGAAGTTTGAAAGGAAACGTTGGCGAGCTGCGTACTACAGACAGAGGGCGCAATGCCCCCCACATTACAAGATTTAAACAGATTCATTATGCTGTTATCCAAGAAATATCTAGTGATTTTGGTCGCATTTGTTATCGGAGTTATCGGAGCTGTTGGTTTCTCTGTGCATGCACAGAGTACTACTGCATCGACTTCGGCGAACAACCAGACGGCTGTATCAAGCACTGCGTCAAATCAGGTCTCCGACGGTGATGGTGAACAGGCAGACGATAATACTACCTCCGTACAAGGTCAGAACGACAAGCAGGACCAGAACGGTACTGATATAGAGACAAACGACGATAGTGAGGCATCGGCCACGGGCGCAACAAATGACGCGCAAGAGACAGGAGCCTCGTCCGATAAGGGAGAAGTTGAAGACGGGCAGTAGGAAGGACTCAAAAATGTACCAAGGCACGACCCCGCCTTGGTACATTTTTGGCCGTGTTATCTTTTAAAGGATTATCATGCCAACATCGCTTACAAAACAGGCCACAGGAATCGGCCGACAAATGCTTAACAAAGTTCCCGAGGTCACTCTTTATTTTTGGATTATCAAGATTCTGTGTACGACCGTCGGTGAAACAGCGGCGGACTACTTGAATACGACTCTGGGTTTCGGACTCACGAATACGACGTACGTGATTGGCGCTCTGCTCATTACAGCCCTCGTGTACCAATTCTGGGCACGGAGATACATTCCCTGGATCTACTGGCTGGCCGTGGTTCTCATCAGTATTGTTGGAACGCTCATCACAGACAATCTTACCGACAATCTCGGTATATCGCTTGAAGCAACTACAATCGCATTCAGTCTCATACTGCTCGTTGTGTTTGCTGTGTGGTACGCCTTCGAAAAGACGCTCTCTATTCACAGTATCGTTACAACGAGACGTGAAGCGTTTTACTGGCTTGCCATTCTCTTTACGTTTGCATTAGGCACAGCTGCTGGTGATTTGAGCGCAGAGAGATTCGATCTCGGCTACCTAACATCCGTGTTTATTTTTGCTGGACTCATTGCTTTGGTAACGGCTGCTCACTACAGCTTGAAAGCGTATCTCGGTGTAGAGCATAAACACATGACCAGAAATGCTGTCTGGGCTTTCTGGATCGCATATATCCTGACCCGCCCACTCGGCGCTTCCATTGGGGATTACCTTTCACAGGCACCAGGCGATGGGGGCGTCGGACTCGGCACCACCATCACAAGTTTCATCTTTCTTGCGGCTATCCTCGCCACCGTCGTTTATCTTGTCATCACTAAAAAAGATGTGACCCCCGCTGAGGGAACTTTTTAACCAGACTCCTTGCTTACTAATGGAGTTAAAACCTAAGACTTGGCTGGTCTAATCTTACCTAAGGCTACGTAGTAGAAGAGCCTTCTAAGTGCCTCAGAGATGAGGAGAATAATCAGATTTCCCAGAATGAATCCTCTCACCACGGGCACATAAGTAAAGGTGGGCGTGATATCAAACATGCCAAAACTAAAATCCAAGTATTTCAGCTGAACAGGTCCATAATATAGACTTTCCGGAGCCGCCTCGCTAACGCTAACCTGTTTTTTATAATTCTGAAAAGCAACGTCTATTGTAGAAAGTTGCGCTTCAGTTAAAGCGCTAGAAGAAGAAACAAATCCGTATTTATAAATAAGCTCCGCCTCTTTTTGATCGTCATACTTATTTTGTGTGTCATGTTTCGGATAACATTGAGCCATTATTTTGTTTATATCGTAATCACTATGCCCAAGGAAAAATCTCTTATAGTCAAACTGTCCGCTTGGAAAATCGTTGCTAGTCAAATACAAATTAAGACTTTCGGCAGTAAACTTGCTTTTGGATCCCAAATTACATTGTATTGTCGTTAAGCTTTGATTTACTCGGCCAATCCCGTTAGCAAACAGCAAGATATTGAAAATAATTAGTGCTATCAAAAGCATAAGACCAAAAAGGACTTTAAGCAGCCTGTACCAAGCTTTGCTGTTTAAATGTGAGAGTGTCTTTTCGTCCATGAATTTGTTTCTAGGATTTTTGTGACTGTTCTATCAACTTAACCGCATCGAAAGAAGAAGCCATCCCATCTTTTGAGGTAATATATCCGGTGTCCCCCGTTGTGAATATTGTCTGCGTTGCCTGTACTAGAACAATATCTCTAGTCTTTGGGTCGCTAGTGGATTCAACGAAAGATTGAAAAGTTTTCAAGCTGTTCTCCCGATGTTTATTGGTAATTGAGAGGTGCATATTGGCGTTGTAGTTTTTCACGATCTGGTAAAAAACTACAGACAAGAATGAGAGGATGAGAATCTTGGCAAAAAACAGTTGCAATGTTATTGAAATATCTCCACCTGTCGTAATACTCTTAAGAGCATTTGTAAGATTCGTGAACGTGTCATAAAGAAACCATAGGATTAGACCAGCTGAAATGGTACTTATGAAAAGCCATATATTTGCCGATACTTTGTGTTTTCTTGATTCTTCGCCAAAAACTCCTGCGAATTTACTTGCACCACCAACAGCAGCAGCTTCTTGAATGGCTTTGAGCAATTCTTCACCTTTAGCTTTTTGCTTGTTTATTTCGGTAATCGTATCTTGCGCTTCTTTTGACAACTGTTGAATGTTGCCGCTTGATAAGCTCTTTTTGACATTAAAAATTTCCAACGGAAGAAAGACGGGGGTATAAAGTTGAGAGTAGTAGCTTCTAATATTGTTGGCGATTGAATCGCGCGTACTTTGGTTTGCGCCTTGCGCAGGGTTAAAATCCTTAATTTGCTGCACCACATTAGTGATTTCCGTGAATGGGCTTATCGAATTATTTCTTATGTTTTCAGGCAATAAATCCCAAAAATCAGGATTCTGGGTAATTTTTGTGAGATTGTTATATACCTCTAGGATTAGATGGTGGACGTCTGAAAAACTGAAATCTCTTCCATCTCGCCTCAAAGCGTTGAGGTCTCCAATTGTATTGAATTTCTCTAAAATGGCCTTAAGCTGATCCATTTCTCCAGTATGTACCATTCATGAAGTACGTCAATGAAAACAGCAAAATATTGAAAGGGATTGATTAATCCGATTGAATTTCAAGTTTTTCAAGTTGAAACTTTGAAATATTTGAAATTTATCCCAGATTTTGAGCTTGAAATCTTGAAATCTATTGGCTTAGCGGGATTTGAATATCTGAATATCTCCCACCCTTATGGCGTACTTGTGGCTTGGTCTGATTGCATAGCGCTGCTGATGAGCTTCTGTCGCATCACTGAGTCTATTGAACTTGTACCGTCATACCCATACACCATGAGAGCTGATGTGCAGTGATGAGATATGAGGAAATCTATGCGGCCAGCACTCCAGTCGTATTCTCCGTATTTATTTGGATACTCGGTGAAGAAGTCAACAAAAAACGCATAAAAAGCATTCGCCCTGTCGAAGTAATCCGCGTATTCGTTCGGACACTTCAGAGTTGCTATCCTAGCCACTGCGGCCTTTTGTTCTGCGGGAGTTACGCTCTGTGGAACAAAGACAGTTCCAGGTGCATTTGCGGGTAGATTATCCGGTGAATCTTTCGTGTAGTGGAACAGTGCCACGACTGAAAATCCACAAATAACAATGATGAGAGCTGGCAGTATGAACATTTTGGACTTTTCATGCATATTTCACCTCAAGTAAACAACCGTCGAATGAATTCTTGAAAGATTGGGCCTAACACTACTGGCCAAAGAACGTATAGAAGCGGGATTAGCACTAATACGTATGCACAAATAAGGGCAGTGAAAACCTTGCGTATTGCGTTGTGTCTCTTCATTGTCCAACTTCCCGCCTCTCTACTTTTGTTGATTACATAATAAAACATTTCCATCATCCAAAAGATCGGCCCAATAAAGAAAAGTAAAGACACAATGCCAGCTACTAACAAGTCTTCCATCGCTTGCATTCCGAAGAAAATAGCCACGATAAATAACCAAATAAACCAAATGCCGTAGGTCCATTCAAAGAATACAATGAACTTGTGTAGGAGCGGATTTTTCATCCGCAAAATCGCTCTGCTCAACTTCTGGACATCAACCTTGCCGTCAGCAGTGGTCGGTACTTTAAAATCAGATTTCTTTTGTTCGTCCATACTCGCAGACAGTGAGACTTATAAGTCTGGTGGACAAACATAAAGCCCGCCACCAGGGAGCCTTGCGGCTCTACAGAAGTTTCCCTCTGCAACGTTGACTACGCCCTGAATGACGGGTTTTCTGTAGTCAACGATTTGCGACCATGCCGCCTGCTTTTGGAGGGCTGACGGTTTAGGTCTCTCGGTATTGGGTGTGTGTCCTAGAAGCTTACCGCGCTATTGAAGAAAGGAAAGGGCGTAGTTGTTTGGGTGTTTTTTGTCTGTACTATAGGAACATGACGCAAAATCAGTTGACACAGAAACAGGAGGAACAGATCTCGAATCTCATTGGGATGATTATTTCGCAGTCAAAACTTTTTCCCGAATCAAAACCGCTACTGGTCAAAATCCCTTTTTCCCTCTTACAAGGTGTTCACATCTCCCCATCGGAAGCAAAAGACCTAATCAGAAGTTTGAACAGAAGTATCGAGGCAACGGAAAAAGTATATGTCGAAGTTCTTAACGGCACCATCGTTGAATATGAAGGTACAGTTGGCACAATGCCGCGTGGCGGTACTTTTGCGGAACTTGAAGAAGTTGACGTTGGTGATGATAAGGAGTCTCTCATCCTGTGGGTGAATGATTTGGAAGAGGTGAAGAAAAGAACTGAATCATTTCTTGCTCTTGATATTTCAAAGACTGGTTTAAAATCGTCCTACGAAAATGGTGAGATAAGGGTTGGCAAACGAAGTCTGAAGATACGTCAAAATACGAACGATGCTGATTTTTGTCGGGTTGTCTTCGCTGTTAAACCAAGTATCCCAATAAGTTGGGCTGATGTCTGGGAAGCTGTGAAAGATACGCCTTTTGATAATTTCAGGGATAAAAATTTGAAGGTCATTGAAAACATTATCTCCAACTTGAACAAGAAGCTTAAAGCCGTGGGCGTAGACAAATTGTTTAGCCAAAGGAAGCATATGGTCTACAGAAACTATTGATTTAGGACGAACTAGGGTCTTTTAAGAGACAAAAAATATATTCTCGGAAGCAGCCTCCCAAAAAGGAGGCTTTTTCATGCAATTCAGCCCCGAAGACCGAGAACATATCGCGCGCATCCTGCGTCGGAAAAAAGCATATTCGGAAGAAGAAATTCAGCAGATGGTTGATTTTTGCCTCCAACTAGCGCCAGAGCTCCTCAAGATTTGGAAAAAGAAAGCAATCCCAAAAAACACAATATGGCAAAAGGAATAGGCGAAATTATTGCAAATATGCCTCCTCTTCTTACACCCGATCCGGATGACACGAAGTACTCTCTAGTCATGCACGGACTCTGCAAGAAGTACGACATCAAGACTTCGCTTGAGAGGCACATATTTTCCATCATCGAGAATATGTCCCGCAGTGGATTGTGTCTCTACAAGCTGGAGCAGTTGTCCGAGTATTCAGGCGGAACTCCCGAAGAGATTGGAGTAGTGCTTTCCGATCTTGAACGCCAAGGACGTATCGCCAAAGGCAAGCTCAAACAGACAAACGGCTGGAGATTAACAGACGACGTACGGAAGTCAGCGAACTGGTTCAAAGACAAAATTGGTCGCTTCGGAAAAGACCATAGAAAATCATAATTAATTATAAGGAAATCTATAAAGAATTTATTTATAGCTTCGCTATAAGAAAAACTCCCATGAAGAGGAAGAAAGTTGATAAGTCTCTGCGGGTGGTTTCCGCCCTCCGTGGGTTGTTGGGGAGAACCCCCGCCAATCGCCCAAAACGTGTCCCTAAACAGAGCAATGTGGTGGAGCCAAGGAAGCAGCAGCCACCTTAATCTAGGCACGCGGCAAGTGTCATTTTGCCATTTCAAGCAAATTCTTTAGCCATAACGTCAGTTTGAGAATCAAAAATTACGAGGTTAGATTAGGCAATAACTTATGAAAAAAGCCATAGTATATGTCCGAACAGATTTCTGGGGAGTAATGGCGGTCAACGACCTGCTCTCCCAAGAGAAGCACTGTTTGGCGTATGCAGAAGCAAACGACTTGAAGATAGCAAAGGTCTTCAGGGAGCGGCCTTGGAGGAGAAGCAAGAAGGGGCAAATTTCTGCTGCACTTCAGTATGCCAAAGACAGTGCGGGGAAAATCGATCTCCTAATCGTGCACCGTCCAATAAACCTCGATAGGTTCAAAGTGTTCTTAATCAAAAAAATCGCAGCGTTCAGGTCAATCGGAGTGAGAGTAGCGTTTGTCATCTTACAAAATAAAACTAAACAACATGAAGAATAAAATTAGGAGCGTTGAGCGTCCGAAGACCTGCATCATCTATGTGCGTGTCTCGTCCGAAGACCAAGTGCGGGGATACAGCCTCGTGAATCAGGAAAAGGATTGTCGTGAGTATGCAAGGAAAAATGGATGGGAGGTTCTTGAGCTTTTTCGTGAGGAGGGAGAGTCTGCAAAGAACGCAGATCGCACGGAGTTGCAAAAACTTCTGAAGTACTGCTCGGGGAACGTTGGCAAAATAGGGCACCTCATCGTCTATAAACTTGATAGATTCGCTCGCAAAAAAGAAGACCATTTCGCAATCACTCATATATTGAAGCATTGCAAAATTGAGCTCAAATCAGTAACTGAGATGATTGAGAACACTACTATTGGAAGACTTTTTGAAGGGATATTAGCTTCTATCGCTGAGTTTGATAACGATGTTCGCAGCGAAAGAGCAGTTGGTGGGATGAAAGCCAAAGCTCTAGATGGGTATTGGCCCATGGGCGCACCTTGGGGTTATAACAACGTTGAGGATGAGTCTAAAAATAAGATTATTGTTCCCCATCCAGAAAATGCCTCCATTGTTGAATTCTGTTTCAAGGAGTATGCAAGAGGCACATTGACCTACACGGAAATTGCCAAGAAGGTAAACGCAATGGGCGGTGTTCGCAGTAAGCATGGACGCAAAATAAGCAAGCAGTTCGTAAATAATATCCTGAAAAATCCGATCCACTACGGCTGGGTTGAGATACCAAAATTCGGTATCTCGGTACAAGGTAGGCACGAAGCAATTATTTCCAAAGAACTGTACTTCCAGGTGCAGCTTCTCAAGGAGGGCGGCAAATCTCGTAAGCAGCCTCGCAATAGGAATAACCCTGACTTTCCTCTCAGGGGGCTGAAGTGTGGTGGTTGTGGAGGAAACCTGACCGGAGGTCGTACCAAGGGCAGAAGCAAAATGTACGACTACTACAGCTGTATGAATTTCAGTTGTCCTCTGAGAAGAGCGATTGCTAAAAAGGATATGGAAGATGATTTCACAAGATTTCTTGAATCCATAACTCCGGATTCCAACGTGCTGGACGCAGTGGGAGAAGTGATAATCATCGCTCATGAGAAAGACAACAAAGAGAGTCTGAGTCTTGCAGAGAGAATTGAGAAAAGAATAGAAAAGCTGCAAGAGGAGAGAGATGCACTTCTGCAGCTGATGCTAGAGAGAAAGATTACCAACGAGGACTACTCTCGCAAAAGCGAGAAGCAGCAAGCGGAGCAGCGGGAACTGGAAATTCAGAGGAGCGCACTCATCAGCCCCGAGGAGTCGGTGAGTTCTGCCGTAAAGTTTGGCATCAACCTCGTGAAAGAATTCCCGCACTGCTGGCCAACGCTGGAGCCTGGAGAGCTTAGGGTTTTGATAAGCCTCTTCTTTCCCCAAAATGTTAAGTTCCAATATCCTGAATTCAAAACCGTCGAATTAGCACCAATCTTCACACTGACATCGGCGTCAGGTGATGCCAAGACTCATCAAGTCCGCCCTCTTGGACTCGAACCAAGAACCGCCGAGGTATAAGCTCGGTGCTCTAACCAATTGAGCTAAGGGCGGGAGCTTCGATTATAGAACGCGGCGGTTTTTTTGCGAGCCCCATATTGAAGATGAATTTCCCTGTGAATTCAGCAGTTGCACCGTTCGGGTGCCGTGCAACAATGTCTCCATGTATAAAACTCTCAAAGTTGCCTTACTCGGTGCCGTATTGCTGGCCCCATTTGCAGCAAGCGCGGCTACAGCCGCCGAATTGCAGGCACAGGCCCAAATACTACTCGCCCAAGTCGCAGCGCTTCAGGCCCAACTCGGCGCCGGCGCGACAGTGAATACAGGGAGCGGCGGCAACTCCGCTCTTTGCCCCCAGCTCGGCAGGAGCTTGTATCGCGGCATCTCGGGCTCCGACGTGTTGCGCCTCCAGAAATTCCTCGCACAGGATCCGGCGATCTATCCCGAGGCAATACTGAGCGGATACTTCGGAGTGAATACCGAACGGGCCGTACAACGGTGGCAGATTAAGTATCGAATTGTTTCTTCGGGCGCAGGGTATGGAGTCGCTGGCCCGCGCACCGCGGCCGCAATGGCTATTTTGTGTACGACGGGAAGCTACAATGGCATCCCCGGCCCAGGAGGCAGCGGCACGCCCACCGTCGGCGGATTTATCACCGTCTCTCCGATTTCCGGCGCCGCTCCGCTTTTGGTGAACGTGACGGCAACGGTCAACACTCCGAATTCCTGCGCGGGCGCGATCTACTCGCTCGATTTCGGCGACGGCAGCACGGTTCAGCAAATTCCGGTCTCCGCCGGCAATTGCAATCAGCTCAATCAGACCTATCCGCACACGTATCAGTACGGGGGCACGTATCAGATAAAACTTTCCGCCGGCGTGCATTCGACGACAGCTACGGTGACCGTTTCGGGTCCCTCCGCCCCGCCTCCGCCCGTCTTCACCCCGAATCTTCCGCGTGAGACCTTTGGCGCGGGTCCTCTTTCGGGTCCGGCACCGCTCACCGTCACCTTTGCCGGCACGGTCAACAGCAACGACGCGGGCTTCTGTATCGGCGGTTGCGCATCGGCACTTGATTTCGGCGACGGAACTTCGGCTACCGTGAATCTTCCCGCAAGCGTCGGCGGCTGGCTCAACTACAGCGTCACGCACACCTACACGCAGAGCGGCGGCTACCGCGCGACGCTCTATCAGGGCGGCGCGGGCGCGGGACAGCCGACGGTGGGCTCTGTCACTATCATCGTAAATCCGGCCGCACCTCCGCCTCCACCGGGCGCGTATCCGTACAGCCCGCCGACTCCGTCGGCATCAGGCGCCGACTCCCTTGCCTTCAACGTCCAATTCGACCTTCCGTCCTCATGCACAGGGTACCAAGTCTCGTGGGGTGATAGCTCGTCGCCCGCCACGCAGAATGACGGAGGTACCGGAGGATGTGCCCAGACTCCGATGGTCAAAACGCTCAGCCACACCTACGCGGGATCAGGCGAATACACTATCGTCGTAAAACGCGGAGCGACCCTTGCCCGTGTCGACGACTTCTCCATCAAGATCAGCCAATAATGGATTCCGAAGCGCTGTCCACGGGCGCCGCTATCTTTTCTGCGCGTGCGTAAGATAATTCACGCATACTCGTCTTATTCATCAAGACCTCATAATCTATGAAACTAAAGTATATTGCAGCGGCTGCGACCCTTACGATCCTTTTGCCCTTCGCCGCGAGTGCGCTCACTGCCGATGACATCCAGCAGCAGATCGCCACCCTTCTGCACCAGATTGCGCAGCTCCAAGAGCAATTAAAATCCATCAAACCGGATCCTGTCGCCTGCACACAGGAAGCAAGGCAATGCCCAGACGGCTCGTGGGTCGGGCGGAGCGGTCCGAATTGTGAATTTGCTTCGTGCGAAGGATTGCGACCGCTTCCACCTCCTCGCTGCCCAGACATCAAGCGTGTTCTCTATCGGGGTGTCTCGGGCGACGACGTCTCGAGTTTGCAGGAATTTCTTGGAGTCTCTGTGACTGGCTACTTCGGCACGGTGACAGAAGCGGCAGTACAAAAAGCGCAAGCGCAAGAGGGAATTGCGACCGCGGGCACTCCCGGCACGACCGGCTATGGTGCCGTCGGCTCAAAGACCCGCGCATGGATTTTACGCCGATGCGGCGGGGGAGGGAATGAGGAAAAATTCAAGGCTTCGCCGACATCAGGCAATGCGCCGCTCAACGTCAGATTCAGCTATAACCTCGGCACTATCGGAGACAGTAAATCGTATTCCGTTGACTTTGGTGATGGGACCTCAGGAAGTATGAATAACGCAGCGTGGGACGCGAAGTGCGGAGCGCCGGGCTGCGTGGACTCGTGGAGTATTTCTCACATCTACACCTCCAACGGTACCTACACGGCGAGGTTGTTCCTCCAGCCCGTGTTCAGTTGTCCTGCTAATGCGGACTGCAACACTCCTGCGCGACAACAGATAGGCACCGCGACGGTTACCGTCGGCTCGACGAATGGCTCGACATCCGTGAAAGTCTACTCGCCATCGCAAGGTCAAAACATTGCTCAAGGGGACACGCTCAAAATATCGTGGGACTCACAAAATGCTCCGGCTGGCTCGGCAGTCTCGCTATGGCTTATGAAGAAGTCTGAAAAGCCAGTTCTATGTCCAGCAATATATCCGCCCGATCCGAATTGCGGCTGGGATAATCTGGGACTCGTCGCAGGCAATCAGAATACAAGCGGAAGCTACGCGTGGGGCGTGCCGAATTCGCCGCCCCCCACTCCTATCTGTGGAGGCGGCTCTTCCGCCTTTGACTGCATTCTGCAGTACGGAGCAAACATGCCGATTGGGTGTCCGCTTGATACTCCTGCCGTATGCGGAAACAATGTCACGATAGGTTCCTACAAAATTGTCGCCAAGGTTTACACGCCTGCAAATGCCTGCCTCGGCGGTCTCTGCATGCAGATAAATCCGGCAACGTATCTTGCGTCATCTGAAAGCGGTGTCTTCACCATCGGAGGCGAAAGGAAACCAGACTCAAAATTCTCCGCCTCGCCCACATCAGGGTCAGCTCCACTTACCGTTACCTTCAGGGGACCATGTGCTTGGAATACAACGCTCGAGTACGGCGACGGAACTTCAGATGTGTGGACAAGCTGTCTTGGAAGTGATGTCGGCTCCTACGGCCAAGAGGTGACGAAGACACACACATACTATTCTTCCGGCACGTGGGGCGCTGTGCTCCGGCAAGAAACCTGCGCATACTTGATGAACCAAGCCGCGAGCGCTTCTTTGGCGACCAGCCCTGTAAATCCCTGTGTCAAAACTCTGGGATATGCAAGCATCAAGGTTGGCGGTCCCACTTCATTCGGGGCGCCGTCGATAAGCGGACTTGATGCGCCGACATCTCTTGCGGTAGGGCAGAGTGGTACGTGGACGGTGCATGCGAGTGTCCCGAATCAACCGAATTCGCAATTGAGCTATTCTGTGCAATGGGGAGATGAAGCAGGCCCGCTCCTCGGTGCTATGCAAATGCCTGCCCCCGCATCGATCAAAACGAGTGCCACATTCACGCACAGCTACCAAGCAGCGGGCACGTACTCGCCGACATTTATTGTCTCCAACAACAGCGGCTCGGCAAAAACGAGCGCATCGGTCACTGTAAGTGGGAGTACGAACGGCACACCAGCTGTCTCCATCCTCTCGCCCAACGGCGGACAGACGTATGTGATGAACGATAATATTCCAGTCTCGTGGAGTATCTCGGGTGTATCACAGTCGGATATAAATAGCGGTAAATATGCTATCAGTCTTGAACTACTTACGCCGGCCAGTTCGCATGATCGACCAGTTCAAAGCGGGACTGAGTTATCGTCATTCGGCAGCGCAAGCGGCTATTCCAACAAACTAGTGTCATCATCTCAAGGTTCTATAACCATGACAGCTCCTTCAATGCGGTGGGAAACGGGTTACGGCACCAATGTGGCGGAGGAGTATGTGGTAAGAGCAGTTTTGGGGATCAAAGATCCAACAGTGTGCCCACCCGGCTCGTACCCTCAACCGCCGACGGCGAGTGGATTTCTCGGCAAGATTCTTGGATTCTTCTTGCCTCAAATTGCGCAAGCCGAAGTCGTGCTACCGTGCTCGGGATATCGAGTTGTCGCATCTGATACCAGCGACGCATCGTTTATGATCCGTCAGCCGCTCATAACTGGTTCGGTTTCACTCGACAATGTATCACAGACGGTAAAAGTCCACGTTACTGCAACATTGCCGAATGATTGCATAAGCTTCACGTTGGGTAGCAATCCCGCCCCATCAGGAATCCTTGGAAAAGTTACACTTGAGGAACACCGAGCGACCAAGACGGGCTGTAGCTCATCGGATCCGTCTTATAGCATCACGCGGGACTACACCTTCCCGTACCATACGTACTCCTTCCTGTCAGGGAATTCAAGCGGAATCATCACTCTTAATGTTGCAGCACCATGGTCTGCATCAGACATAACATCGTATTTGGCTGACGGATACACTTTCTCGATCCCAAAACGCCAATAAAATAAAAAGATTCTCGGAGGAAGGTTTATTCGCCGTGCAATTCCGCTCCGGCACTCGCGACCCGCGCGGCGAGGGCGGGGTAGTTTGACAACGTCGGGTCTTTTTCTACGAGCGTTTGCGCTTCGACGCGCGCCGCTTGGATTAATTTCACATTTTTGAGGGCTTCCATGCCGAGGTCCGATACACCCCACTGCTTGCGCCCAAAGAGGTCGCCCGCGCCGCGGGTCTCGAGGTCGGCCTCTGCCAGCTTGAAGCCATCGGAGCTTTGCTCGAGTGCGCGCAGGCGCTTCATCGACATCTCCCCCTTACTCTCCGGCAGGAGAAAACAATACGGCGGATGAGATGAGCGCATGATGCGCCCGCGCAATTGATGGAGTTGTGCCAAGCCGAATCGCTCCGCGCCTTCTATCATCATCACGGTCGCATTCGGCACGTTGATGCCGACCTCGACCACCGATGTGGCGACCAAAATATCAATTTCGTGTTTTGAGAACTGAAGCATCACCGCATCTTTCTCCGCGGGCTTCACGCTCCCGTGCAAAAGCCCGATGCGGTACTCGGGGAACACATCTTTTTGCAGTCGTTTCGCTTCCGCTTTTGCGCTCTTTGCCTGAAGCGCATTTATTTTTGCAGGATCCGGCTCTTCGATACGCGGACAGATGACGAACGCCTGTCTACCGGCTTTCAATTCCCGCCGCACTTGCTCATACGCCTCAGCACGTTTTTCTTTTGTAACAATCGTTGTGGTCACTTTTGCACGACCGGGTGGCAACTCGTCGAGTACAGAAATATCCAAGTCGCCGTAGAGCGTGAGTGCAAGCGTGCGGGGAATGGGGGTAGCGGTCATCGAGAGGAAATGCGGCGCTGCGTCGCCTTTGTGGGCAAGTGCTTTGCGCTGGCGTGTGCCGAAACGGTGTTGTTCATCGACGATGGCGAGCGCAAGGTGCTGGAATTTTACGGACTTTTGAATTATGGCGTGAGTGCCCACGAGCATCGCAATCTCACCGCCCGCGACCCACTTCAGGAGCTGTGCCCGCGAGATCGCGGTCGGCTTGTCGCGCGAGACTTTCGAAGGGTATTTCCACGCACCGGAGCCGGTGATGAGCGCGATATTGATCGGCAGATGCGAGAAATATTCGATGAAAGATTGAAAGTGTTGCTGCGCCAGTATTTCAGTCGGCGCCATGTAGGCGACTTGCAGAGTGCCACTCTCGCGCTTCGGCGGGCGGGAACTCACGACCGCATACGCCGTCGCTGCGGCAACGAGCGTTTTCCCTGCGCCTACGTCGCCCTCGAGCAGCCGCGCCATTGGATGTGGTTTTGTGAAGTCCGCAAGGATATCTTGAATTGCCTTTTGTTGCGCTCCGGTCGGCGGGAAGGGGATCGTGCCGAGAAATTTTTGCGCAAGCGCCACGCCTTCGCGGACCGGAAATGAAGATTGCGTATCGTTTTCGCTTCTCTCACGCGCTCGCGCGACTTGTATCGAGAATATTTCCTCAAAAGCGAAGCGTTTACGAGCGGCCTCCGCGTGCTTCAGCTCATCCGGCTTGTGAATATACAAAAGTGCGCTCTTGATATCGGGTAGGTTGTATCGACTGACGATATCCGCAGGGATAGGGTCTTCCACCGCATCCAAAATGTTCGCGGAATATATTTTTTCGAACGCATGGCGGAACCAGAGCGATGTGACGCCACGACTTTCCGGGTAAACAGCGAAGAGTTGGGCTGGTTCATTCGACGTTTCTTTTTTGGTGAACAATCCCGTTTCCGTCGGGTCAGCAAGTTCGACGTGCGGATTCGCGAGATACGGTTTGCCGGTCTTACCCGTCACCGTACCGACCGCTTTGACGAATTGCCCCTCCGCGAATTTCTTTGCGAGATATGGTTGGTGGAACCACATCACCTTAACGGAACCGGACGCATCGGTAATCGTTGCTTCGCCGACTGGAATTTTGCGCTTCCATGATTTTCTCGTGTCGAGCTTCGAGATAGTGCCGAATATCGTCACCGAGGAACCGGCCACGAGCCCTGTTATTGCCGAGTCCACCCCGCCCTGATCGTAGCGGACGGGGAAGTGATAGAGGAGGTCGCGGATTATAAGAATGCCGAGCTTTTTGAGCGCGGTTACTTGCGTTGGTGCGAGACGGAAGTGTTTGCCTAGCGGATCATTCGGATGCATGCGGTGATTATAGGGCGCTCAGCGGGTTATTCACAGTTTGAATATTGCACGGTCGTTGTATCTCGGTAAGATGGTCGTGTTTAGTGCTAACACTATATCTATGGCATTTCACGATGATGAAGAAAAAGAGAAGGATGGCGAGACCCTGACCGACGACGCAATCGGCGAGGTGCTCGACGAGGACGCTGATGAGGATGAGGTCCCCGCAGTACCCCCTGAGGAGGACGAGAAAGCTTGGGAATAAATCGAGACGGGGTCTCGATTTATTCCGAAGGCGAAACCGCCGTGAGGCGCGCGTTAGCGGCCGAGTGTCGGCCGGAGGCCGATACGAGGAGTTTCGGGCACGCGCCAGCAGGCGCGGGCCAACGTATCCACTTTCCTCACACAACCCGTTTTAGGGCATGCTAGTATTTCCGTATGAGCGACACTGATGTAGCGGGGTTTAAAGGCAAAAAAATACTTATCATTGAGGACGACCCGCTCCTGCACAATTTGCTTTCGGACAAGATGAAGTTGCTGCGGGATAAGGGCGTCGAAGTCTTTCCGACCATGAATGCCGAGGAGGGCCTTAAGCAGGCGCAGGAGTCAAAGCCCGACCTTATTATGCTCGACTTGGTCTTGCCGACGATGGACGGATTTGAATTTCTTAAGCGGTTGCGCGCAATCGCCGGTCTGGAAAAGACACCCGTGGTCGTACTCTCCAATCTGAGCGCCGACAGCGACAAAGAGCGTGCCCGCGCGCTCGGCGTGGTTGCATACATCGTAAAGGCCGACTTCTCTTTGAGCGAGATATCGACGGCAGTCGAGGATATCCTGCAGGGCAAACCCATGACCGCTCCCAAACCCATAGACCCGAGCGTCAAAAAGACCCCGTGGGGATATATGGCGTACCTCTAGTCACGACGCGTTACACTTAAACAAATTATTCGTAACCGACACGTACCATGTCAGAAATAAAAAGTTTCAGCATTTTTTCTCTCGCCCTTCTGGCCATAATGCTCGGTCTTTTTTATACCAACAATCTCGGGCCCATACCGGGCTTCGGGTTCATCCTCGGCACCATGGCCGTGCTTTCGTGGTGGGTAAGTTATCGTCTGAATCAGACATGGAAGGGGATGTCCCAACAGGAAAAAGCCCAAGTACCGGTGCTCAACGAACTGCGTTGGTTCTTTATCATCGGTGCGCTCTTTTTCACTATTGATATCATTCCGCACGTCATTCTTGTTGTCGTGGGTGCGGATGTCGGCACCATAACTATTGTCCACTGGGCGGGGCACGTCTTTCTCTTCACGTACAACGTGCTCGGTGTGCGCATCGCGCTCTCCTTCTTCAACCCCCGATGGAAAAATCCGGTGACTATCTTCGTTGCACTCGTCTCCGCAGCCGCGCTTGCCGCCAGCGCCTTGTATCCGGATACGCTTGTGTATCTTCCGCCTGCGGTCTCCAAATATCCCCTGCTGCACTCCAACCACGTCTACGCCGCGTTCAACATGGTGTCCAACATACTCTCGATCGGTCTCTTCGGGGTGTATCTGGTTTTCATGGGTCTCTTCCGGGCGAGCGGGAGCGCACGCACGCGGGCTGTGCTTATGGGTATCGGCCTCTTGTGCGAGGTTGTCTCGGGTTTCTACATCCAATTCGGTACATCGCCCGATACGCCGGCCTACCTCTTCACCTTGTTCACCTTCTGGGGCCTCTTTACCGGCGTTGCCGCGCTCGACACGATCCGCAACAGAGCGTCTCTGCGCGGGGCACGCGCCTAGGCATCTGTCTGCGCCGGAATACACTGCATGGATACCGGTACGCCTGCGCAGATGAGCCCGGCCGCGGAAGAAGAGAGAGAACTGGGACGGCTCACCCTTCGCAGCAAGATCATCATTGCGCTCGTCTCCATCAGCGTGGTGCCGACTCTGTTTCTCGGAATGTTCGCGGGCTCCACGTACGAACGCCTCATCGCTACCTTCGGAGCAGATTCTCCCGTCGTACATGCACGCCTACAGACTCTCCATATTGATTTTGTCGTGATGGCCTTTGTCTACCTTCTTTTTGTCGGGATCGGGGTTGTCCTCGCGGACCACTTCTTCGCGGTTCCGATCCGCGGCATTCTTGCATGGTTGCATCTGGCGCGGGAGCGCAAATTTGCAGGCGTCACGCCGCCGCCTGTCGACCTCAAGGACGAGCTCGGCGACCTCGGGCGGGAAATAGAGACCTCAATCAAATATTTTCAGGAGGTAGAAGCCCGCGAAAAACAAATTGCGGAGGAAAAAGGGGAGTTCATCTCCGTCGCCGCGCACCAGCTCCGCACACCACTCACGGGTCTCAAGTGGACGCTCGAAGTGCTTCGGGAACCCGCAACCACACCGGAAGATAGAGCAAAACTCATCGATCAGGTTTCGGGAACCGCCGACCGTATGGTGCGATTGGTAGACGACGTGCTGGATGTCGCGAAGATCGAAGAGGGTAAATTCGGATATGACTACGGACGCTCTGATCTCGTGGAGCCGCTCCAGAAACTCGTCAACGACTTTCTCGTGGTCGCGAAAAGCCGCGAAGTCACGCTTGCATTTGAACATGCAGAAGCCGCATCTCCTGTGTACATGGACGTGAATCGGGTCCTCCTTGCCGTATCAAATCTCATTTCCAACGGAATTGATTACACCGCAAAAGGCGGGAAGGTCACCCTGCGCATCACTCCGACAGGCCGGCAGATACTCATATCCGTTCAGGATACGGGCATCGGCATATCGCAGGAGGACCAAAAACGCCTCTTCACGAAGTTTTATCGCGGTGAGAATGCGCGGCACATGCGCCCCGACGGCTCGGGCCTCGGGCTCTACATCGTGCGCAACGTGGCTCTCAGGCACGGAGGCGACGTGCTTGTCGAGTCCGAGACAGGCAAGGGCTCAACATTTTCCTTCAAGATACCGCTTGAGCAGGCCGACCTCGGCAAGGCGGAAGTTTCGGTCGGGAAATTTTTTGGAAATCTGTGAACCCACCGAGAGGTGCCGCCGAAGGCGGTTCGACTGTCGGCCGCAGGCCG
>OBEQ011028640.1_pt1 | contig 19059 bp, 18 predicted proteins | sample 1670901 | NCBI WGS metagenome assembly OBEQ01 (sample SAMEA104232315, study PRJEB22302) | groundwater metagenome | biome: forest; feature: aquifer; material: groundwater | place: USA | collected 2011-08-07 | depth 5.4 m
TACAGGCGAGCCAATATAAAAGGTGGCCGGGGATAGGAATTTTTATAAGATAGGTTAAAAACCCTATGAGTGAGTATGGCCACCAGGGAGCAAAATAGGTATGGAAATCTTCGTTCGTAAAAAGATTTTGTACTAGGAGGTGGCCCATTTGTCCCTGTTTAATGAATGATAAGTATTCGTAGTAGTCTTCAAAGTAATGGCCCACGAGCATATTGATGGTATGGGGAGGAGTTTTGAAAAGAGTTGATAAAACCGGGGAGATGAGGAAGAAAGCATAAGAGAGAGATAGGAGGGAAATTATAAGTATTTTCAGATTTGCTTTTTGCATGAGTTAGATTGGTATATAAAGAGTTACTACTTCACGATCAAATATTGGTTTGAGTATGGAGGGATACAATTGTCCAGAGTAAAGAGGTTTTTCCTCGGGGCCTTGGAAGATAACTTTTGCTTTGGTACTGGTTAAAAATGATTTTGCTTCTTCATCAGACATTTTACTTTCAAAAAATTTATTTACGAGAGACTGCTTCTGGTCAATATTGTAAGTATAGCCCGAATGGCCAATATAGGAGACGGTATGGGTAAAGGCAGATAGATAATTGCCAGTATAAAAAGTGTCCAGTGTTATACTGTCGGGTGGAAAATTTTGATTGATGAAGGTAAAAGCGAAACTTAGTCGATTATCGAAATAGACATTGCCAAAGACTGGCCAGTATTCTTGAATCTGATCGTGGAGGCCCCAGGAGAGGGTAGGGAGTGAGATAAGCAAAAATAATAACCCAATAACCCAATAACCCAATAATCCAAATTTTTTAAATATCGTAAAATCTAAGATTGTTTTCAGACCTAAAGTGGCTAATATCGCCAATGGTAAGTAAGGAACTCCTTGGATGAGCCGAATATTGGATAGGCCAAGTTTGGGGGCAAGAGGGATAAAAAGAAATGGTATAACAAACCAGCAGGTGATGAGGATCCATTTAAATTGTTTGGAAATTAGTGCTTTTAATGAGCCAATAAATGCCAAGGGTGTAAGTATACCCAATGCCGGAAGAAGTTCTTTATCCAGGGGAAATTGGAATCTTTTTTCCCAGTCGATATATTGACTCCAGGGAAAGCCGCGATTGGTCTGGGAAACCATAAAGAATAATACCAATAAGCCAATTATCCAATAAGCCAACCCGCCTGCAACGCTTTGCGTAGCAATGCGGGCAGGTATTCCAAAAGATTGAGAAAATCCAAATTTAAAATTCCAAACTCCAGATAAATTCCAATTTTTAAAATTCAAAATTTTTAGATTTTTGGTAGAAATAAATATCGAAAAATAGTAAATCAATAGAGTAGGCGGAAGGATGATGAGTAAAATAAATAAGCTTGGCGTATGGATAAAGGCCAATAGGAATGCAAGTACAAGTAACCAAGCGATATATTTTATAGTACCTTTTTGTTGATACTTAAGTAATAAGATTAGAGAAATTATTAGTCCTAGTGCTCCGAACATGTGATGAGGAAGATAGGCGATGCGGCGGATAGGGTCCATACCTGTCCACCAATACATGAAAGGGACAACTCGTAACTTGCCATTATCGTTGATAGTATGGAGAAGTGGTGAGGCGAAGAGGAAGAAAAGGAAGGTGAGGCGGGGATAGGGGATCTTTAGGGAAAATAGAAAAAAGAAAACAGAAGAGAGAAAAAAAATGCTTAACATTATTCTTAAGGCGTGATAGATATAGGCATAGGGGAGATGCAAAAGATTGGCGATTTTCCCTAACCAAAGAAAATAAGAAAAGATGATGGAGGGCTGGTGGGGTTCGGTGGTATAGGGATCACTGGTTAGCCATTTACCATTGGCGCCTTCATTCATGAGTGATTGATAGAAGAAGAAGTCTTGGGCGTTATTATGATTTAGGGCAAAGGTGCGGCCAGGAGGGGAGTGTAGAAACTGTAATGTTAAAGGCAGAAGATTGAGGCATAAAATTAGAGATGAGGTTGTTAAGAAAAAGAATATTTTAGATAAAAATAGATTAATAAGTATTTTTTTCATTCAATTTCTAATTTTACATTGAAATTTGGCTTTTTGCATTTTTTCCATTAGTTAGTGATAATTGATATATATGAAAAGGGAGAAGTGGATAGATGTACTTCGGGGGATAGCGATACTAGCAGTTATAGCGGATCATATTTTTACTCTTTTTGGTACTTTTCGGATCGATAGTATCTGGAAGCACACATATTTTTCTGTCTCGTGGTTTATATTTCTATCCGGGGTGACTAATGGGATTTCCGCTTCAAAAACGACTTGGGTTTTTCCAAAATCTTATGTCACTTTTTGGCGCAAACGATTGACGATTATTTTTCCTTATATCTTTGCGTCAACTGTCTCATTTCTAGTGTTTACCTATCCACATTTTCATATAGATGGAAAACGATATATTTATGAAATAGTACATTTTTCGAATCAGCCAATATTTTACTATATAAATCTATTATTGCAGTTATATATTATATTTCCTTTTCTTTATGTATTGATGAATAAGTCCAAAAAGGATTGGCAGATGGTTCTTTTGGTTTTTGGTACTATTTTTCTTTCTTTTATTCTTCAAGCTTATACAACACCTCCGTGGCCATTTGATGCGGGACTTCGGGTCATGGGAGGGATACTCTTAGCGGTGTTTTTTTTGGGGGTATTATACGGACGGGAGGTTTTTAGGATAGATAGGTATATTTTTATAATAAGTATTCTAATTTTCACAGCAATTGAAGTACTTCTCGTTTATACGCATGAGAGTATTTTTAAAAGCTTGGAGCATACATTTTATCTTGAAGCCTGGTCAATCTCACTTCTTTTTATAATCAAATTCCTCTTTGATAGAGTCCGATATGATAATCTTTTCAGTAGATTATTGAATTTTTTAGGGAGACATTCTCTTTTTATATACCTTTTTCATTTCTTGATGATAGCTTTGTACACTAATGCTAGTTGGTTTACCTTCCGGCATTATTATGATTTTGTTCCGGCAATTATTGTTATTATATTTGTGTCTGTTGGGATGGAGTATATATATAAAAAGTGCTATGATGCCATCAATTTATGCTTAAGAAAAATCCATCGATAAGCGTCTTTTTTCCTTTTTTAAATGATTGGGGGACAGTTGGGAGTTTGGTGGCGCTTTCCGTTGCTACTTTATCGACACTGACTGATGATTGGGAAGTCATAATTATTAATGATGGGAGTCAAAGAGAAGATCGAGAAGCATTGGGAATGATTATTGAGACACTCGGCTCAAGATCAAAGTTCGAGGAGAAAATAAAGATTATAGATCATGAGCAGAATAAGGGTTATGGTGGGGCGCTTCGAAGCGGATTTGCTGCTTCCACAAAAGATCTAATATTTTATACAGACTGTGATGCACAGTATGATCCGAGGGAACTAACGAAACTTTATGAGGCTTTAAAACCAGATTTGGGAATGGTGAACGGGTATAAGATTAAAAGGAGCGATCCGCGGGTACGGATTGTGGCAGGGAGAATATATCATTATCTGGTGAAGTTTGCTTTTGCGTTACCAATAAGGGATACAGATTGTGATTTTCGGTTGATACGAAAAATAGTGTTATCGAAAGTAAAATTATTTGAAAATACCGGAACGATTTGCGTGGAGTTGGTGAAAAAGATTGATCATGCGGGGTATAAAATTGCAGAAGTACCTGTGCATCACTATTGGCGGACATCGGGAAAAAGCCAGTTTTTCAATTTTAAGAGACTTTATAAGACGGGAGTGAATTTGCTGCGCTTATGGGGGAAATTGATGGTGAGGAAGGAATATGATAGGTAAAACTTTTGTTTTTTGTGGGTCCTGCTGCAAAGGAGGATTTGCTGAGGTCGCATAAAAATTTTTCCGTTCCCAAGAGACCCTAAGACTAGGGGTACTCAAAAATTTTCATGCTCCCCGCAAATATTAATTCCTCGCTTGCGCCACCCGCAAAATCTTTTATATTTTTCAGGTACCTCATCCACAAAAAAATTTTATGTTGAAATTTAAATATCTTTATAAACTTCTACCAATCCTCATTATCATAGTTTTAGTTTCCTTTCTCTTCGGTTCTGCTCTTTTTCCCCCACAGGGCAAGATACTTTATGGAGGAGATGTTTATGATGCTTACTTTTTCTGGAAAAATTATTTGCGGGAAAGTATAAGGTCAGGTGTAGTACCGTTTTGGAATCCGTATAATTTTTCGGGGACTCCATTTTTAGCACATCCCAATATCAATATTTTTTATCCTTTAAATTGGATATTTATAATTTTTCCTTTAAACCAATCTTTTGCTATTTATTTTTTCATACATCTGGTCGTTGCTGGGGGCACGATGTACTGGTTGGGGAGACAATATACAGGAAGAATTGGGGCTTTGGCCGGAGCTTTGACATATGCTTTGGGAGGATACTTTGCCGCGAGAATTTATAGTGGGCATCTGGAATATGTGGATACAGCTTCTTGGATGCCTCTGGCTTTTGGGCTTGGTCGATGCGCGATTATAAGTCCGAATGTTAAAAATAATGTCTGGGCAAGTATCGGGTTGGGGATTCTTCTTTTGTCCGGCAATGAATTATTTTTCTTATTTACTGTTGAAATAGTTTTTCTTTATGGGCTTTATATATTATGGAAGAAAAGAGGAGAGAAGAAATTTATCGTCAACCTTTTTCAAATGGGAATAACTGCCGTCTTTTCAATTATGCTGGCAATAGGACTTACGGCAATAGAAGTTTTGCCAAGACTTCAGTTTATCAGACTGTCACTACGATCGATAGGTGTGCCTTATAGTTTGGCGGGGAGCGGGTCTCTCCACTTAAAAATGATTCGTTTATTTATAAATCCTTTATTTTATGGACCCCCAAATTCTTACAATGGCCCATGGCCTAATTTGTCGGAATATACCTATTATGTGGGGATAGTACCGATAGTTTGTATTTTGGTTCTGGTAGTTTATTTTTTCCTATCGAGAATTAGTAGTCAACTAAGAATAATTAAAGTTGATAAAGATGTCTGGTTTTTTATTTTTTTTGTAATTCCTATATTTTTTCTCATTAGTTTGGGGTCAAATATCCATCCCAATATTCACGAATTTCTCTGGAGGTTCACGCCTTTTTATAAAAGTCTAAGGTTTCCGGTGCGGCATCTGTTTGTGGTAAGTTTCAGTGCAAGTATCATAACAGGGGTACTTGTAGGAACAATAAAAAATAAATTCATAAAATTGGCAATAGTGGGGTTTTTAGTGATTGATCTTATTTCTTTTGACAAACACTTTTTCCGCTTATCAGATCTTCCCACAGCGACATTTGATCAGAAACTAATTTCTACTTTGCAAAATGATAAAAGTCTTTTTAGAGTTCTGTCTGATCATACGGTGATATCTTTGGTGCGGCGAGATATGGATTTAGGCTCGGCCAGCATGAACAAGATACAGACTACGAGCGATTATAATTCGATGATTTTATCCGATTATTATCATTTTATAGATATTCTCAATAAATCGCCGGTATCTTCGGTAGTTAATTACAATGTAGAAATTCCGCCGGCTAATCCTTTTTCGTATTTAGTGGACTTTTTGAATATCAAATATATTCTGAGTGATAAAACTGCCGATGTAATTGGGAAAGATATTGAGGGAAAATTTAAACTGATATTGGAAGGAGATAGATATAGACTTTATGAAAATCTTACATACATACCGCGATTTGTTCTGGTTGGAAAGGCGAATATTTATACTGATGAGAATTCTTTAGAGAGGGTATTATATTCGGATTCTGTTGATTTATCTAAAACAGTATTGTTAAGGAAAGATGATATTAAAAATTTTACAGATATTAAACCAAATTGTTTATCAAACTCAAATGGTCAAGTCGGAGTCGTTTCTTACAGATTAAACAGAATAACGCTTAGCATATTGTCAGATTGTAATAGTTTATTATCCACATCTGAGGTATTTTACCCAGGATGGAAGGCAAGAGTTGATGGAAAAGAAACCTTTATATACAAAAGTAATGTTGCGTTTCGGTCAATATATATTCCGAAAGGGTCGCATAGAGTAGAATTTTACTATAGTCCTGATATTTATTATTTAGGTGGGATTGTTAGCCTAATATCAATAGGTATAGTGATATTTTTATTCCAAAGGGGAAATGAAAAAAAATAAGTTTTTTATCGCTGCACTTATCACATTCGTTTATTTCACCCTCCATTTAGCCATTATCAATGACTATGGATTATCGTGGGATTTCCATTACCATTTTTACGGAGGACTTTATCATTTAGGCTTGCCGGTACCAAAATTTAATCAATCGCCTCCGGTACCTTTTACTCCTCCGGATCCGAGACTGACTGTTGCCGATCCATTTGGGCCGATAATGTCGATAGTGCCGGTAATTACCTATAAATTATTTTATGAAAGATTGCATATCTTTCCTTTTGATAGTGCCTACAATTTAGCTTCGGTTGTGTATGGATCGGTAGGAGTTGGTATATTATTTTTATTTCTTTATGAAACTTTGGGATTTGAAGCAGCGATAGTTTCGGCAATATTTTTAGCTCTTTTGCCGAACTATTTTGGCTACCTTCATACTAATATGAAGGATGTGCCTGATGCGGTTTTGTTTGCCTTATCTGTTTATTTATTTTGGAGACTAGTTGAGAAGAGAAGAGTAAAGGATTTAATGTGGGCGGCAATGGCATTTGCACTGGCATTTAATATTAAAATTAATTCAATTTTTATTCCGGTAGTTTGTTTGGTTTGGTATTTGTTTTCTCAAAGATCGAAAATTCTTGATAAAAAAATGCGGTGGGTAAATATGTACTTTGTTATTGCGCCTTTAGGAGCATTGATCCTCTGGTCGGTCTTTTGGAGGGATCCTTTTGGAAAACTCTGGGAAATTATTCCTACTTTTTCTCATAATACTTTGAACATGCCGGTACTTTTGTATGGTAATATTTTTCATTCGGGGGTAAATATACCGATTTATTATCCATATCTTTATCTGGCGATAACCACACCGCTACCGATATTGATTACGTTTGTGGTGGGATTGGGAGTTTGTATTATTTTGATAATGTCGAGTCTGCTGAGGTCGCAAAAATTTTGGAAAAATTTTCTGGCTCCCCGCAAGCTTACTAATAATATTTATTTGTTGCTTCTTCTTTGGTTTTTTGTTCCACTTGCACGTTTTTTCAGTCCTCAAGTGGGAGCAATAGATGGGGTGAGGCATTTTATGGAAATAGTATTTCCGTTTTGTACTATAGCTGGATTGGGGGCCGTGGCTATTTATAGATTAAGTATAAAATATGTTCATTATAAATTAGTCGGTGATGTGGTGGGATTAATAGTGCTGTGGCTACTTGTTTACAATATTGTTCACTTTCATCCTTATCAGACGAGTTACTTTAATTCTCTGGTGGGGGGGATAAAAGGAGCAAATGGGAAGTTTGATATAGATTTTTGGGGAACTCCTCAGAAAGAGGGGATGATTTGGCTTAATAAAAATGCCGCTAGAGACTCCAGTATCGATGTAGTTATGGCTCAAGCCTCGGCTGGAGTGTATCTGCGCGCGGATTTACGGAAAAATCTTAATGCCAAAAGCATTTGGGAAAGTGATTATGTGGTTATTTTGAATCGGCAATCATTTTTTACCCAGGATATAGATAATTATTTAAAGGCAAAAACTAATGAGAGCTCTTTAGTCTACTCTAGAAAGATTGATAACGTACCGTTAGTTTGGATTTTCAAAAATCGAAAATGAGCAAAAAGATAATTTTAATTGGTCTGATTATCGTTTTTATATACTTCATTATTCATTTGGCGATAATTAATGACTACGGATTATCTTGGGATTTTCATGCTCATTTTTATAGCGGCTTATATCATCTGGGATTAGCATATGAAAAGATAAAAACTTATCTTCCACCTGCCGCTTCGACGATGGTTGATTATGGCAGTATAAAAAATTTGAATAGTCCTTATGGCCCTTTTATATCAATAATACCCACATTATCTTTTATTCTATTTTATGAAAAGCTCCATATCTTTCCCTTTGACAGTGCGTATAATTTCCCCAGCGTAATTTTGGGTGTTTTAGGGGTAGGAGTATTATTTTTATTTATGGCAGAATCGATCGATCTCACCGCCGCTTTATGGGGGGCAATATTTTTGGCCCTTATGCCCAACTATTTTGGTTATTTGCACTATAATATGAAAGATATTCCTAATGCAGTTGCATTTGCATTGGGAATTTATCTTTTTTATCGACTAGTAAAAAAAGAACGCTGGATTAATCTTTTTGCGGCTGTTTTGTCCTTTTCTTTGGCATTTAATATAAAGATAAATTCTTTCGCCATTCCTATTATTAATTTTATTTGGTGGTTTTGGGTAAAAGCGAAAGAAGCATTTAAAAAAAAGAGAGGATTGGCAGTTTTGTATTTTATTCTTGCTCCGATGGGAGCGGTTGTCTTATGGTGGCCGTTTTGGACAGATCCTCTGGGTAAACTAATGGAGATACCTAAATTTTTCTCCGCCAATACAGTCTTGGCGCCGGTACTCTTTTTTGGGACCACTTACCGGTCGGGTATAAATATTCCCTGGTATTATCCTTATTTATATATTGGAATTACTACACCGATACCAATTTTAGTATCTTTTATATTTGGCCTTATTTTATCGATTAAAAAGATCAAAACAAATATTGTCTATGTTCTCCTTCTCTTGTGGTTTTTTGTTCCACTTTTGAGATTTTTTATTCCAAATGTATCAACGCTTGATGGGGTAAGACATTTTATAGAAGTATTATTTCCACTTTCTGCAATTGCCGGAGTTGGCGGGAGTGCGATTTATCAGTATGTTAATAAAATTGATAGGTCAAAAATATTGGGATTATTCCTGGTATCGATATCGATAGTGTCGTTAACATATGATGTGCTACATCTTCATCCCTACCAGACGAGTTATTTCAATAGCCTGGTTGGCGGGATAAAAGGCGCGAATGGAAAATTTGATGTCGATTTTTGGGGAATGCCGCAAAAGAGTGCGATGCTTTGGCTTAATAAAAATGCACCTCCTAATGCAAGTATTTCTATTCCTATGGCGGGGGATACGGCGGGGGTGTACCTAAGGCATGATTTATACAAAAATGTTACTTTTATGGATATATCTCAGAGTGATTATACGGTGGTACTTAATAGGCAGACCTTCCTCGATCTTTACCAGCTTTATCATCTTAAAGACTTTATCAGTCAAAAGACGGCTGGGAATAAGGTAATTTATAAAGTGGCAATAGACGGTGTTCCACTTGTTTGGGTTATTAAAAACTGACAATATAATCATTATTATGTGCTACACTTAAAAATTTACTATGAAGCGATTGGTTTTATTTGATATTGATGGGACACTTTTGACCGCGGCTAAGACCCCTAGGAGAGGAGCTAATCGATTTACTACAGCGATAAGTGCGGTATTTGGAGAGGAAGTATTTTATAAAAAGGGTGAATTTATTGGGGCAATGGATAGAAGAATTGTTTGGGAATTGGTACAAAGAATTGGTATCGGTAAAAAAGAGTTTTTAGAGAAATTTCCGGAAATTATTGATACGATGTATGAAAATTTGACAAAGTCTAAAAAAGTAGCGGAATATTTTCCGGTTATAGATGAGGGAAGGAAGCTTGTCGAGATGCTTTCTACCAAGGACGATATCAAGCTTGGGTTGATGACGGGAAATGCCGAGAAAATTGCTTGGTTGAAACTTAGGCACGCGGGACTGGATAAGTACTTTCAGTTTGGCGTATTTGGGGATGAGGTAGAGAGTAGGATTGATCTGGCGAAATTGGTACTTCCCAAGACAAAAAAACATTTCGGTAAGTCTTTTGACGCAGAACAAATCGTGATAGTGGGAGATACAATATATGATATACGAGCGGGAAGGGCGGTGGGAGCTTTTACAATTATTGTTACTAGAGAAGGGCATACAGCAAAAAAAATATTAGAGAAAGAAAAGCCGGACCTTTTGGTGGAGACACTGATGGATAGGGCAGTGAGGGAGTTTTTTGAATTATAATGATGATTACGCAAGATTTTAAAAATATATCCTTTAAGAAAAGAGCATATTGTGCAGTTTGTGAAGAGAAATTAGCCAATCCAACGATTCGATTAACAAATCTTCCTCTGACGGAAATTTATACCAACAAAAAGCCTAAGAAATTGTTTGGCTTTGCTGATCAGGAATTTTTTCTGTGCAGGCGGTGTGGGCATGGCCAGATAGGAAATATAATTTCTCCGGAGATACTTTATACTTCCTCATCCTATTTTTTTCTGACTTCGAGAAGTAAGACGGCCACGAGTGCGAATGATGTTTTTCTTGCCTTTATGCATAGTATATTAAGGGGGAGAAAATTAGATAACATTATTGAAATTGGATGCAGCGATTTATACCTTCTTAATGATCTTCGGTCATTGGCAAAGAAGCTCTATGGTATTGACCCGGTACTTTCTGGTCGGGAGAGGGAACTTTCTGATGAAAAAATAACTGTGATTGGAGGCTTTTTTGAAGATGCACACCTTGAGGAGGAGGTTCCCCAAAATACATTGGTTATAAGTAGTCATACTTTAGAGCATGTGGAAGACCCAAAGAAAATGATTGGGTCACTTTTGAGACATGCTAGTGATAAAACTATTTTTATCCATCAGTTTCCGAGTCTGGAGCCGATGATTTCGGATCTTCGATACGACCAGATATTTCACCAGCATCTGCATTATTTTAGTCTTTCTTCTTTTTTTTCACTTATAGAGATGCTGGGGGGAGAAATTGTTGATTATACTATCAATTATCTCCATTGGGGGGCTTTGATGGTAGCATTTAAGAAGAAATCGGGAGATAGAAAAGCTATACGGATGAAGACTGAAAGATTGGAACCAAAAAGAATTAGGCAAGATTATAAAACTTTTCAATCTAGAATGAGGTTTACTAATGAGTATCTAACTTCATTAAGTGGAGAAAAAATATATGGGTACGGTGCGGCTCTTATGTTGCCAATACTCGGATACCATCTCAAAAATGATTTTTCTAGTTTTGAGTGTATACTTGACGATGATAAAAGCAAGGAGGGACTTTATTATATCAATCTGCCGGTAGCGATAACTACTCCAGAGAGAGTGAAGGATATAAGGAGTTCAAGTGTGATGATTACTGCTTATAATACGGTTCGGTCCGTTTTACCCAGAGTATTGTCATTTAAGCCCAAAAGAATTATATTGCCAACACATGTTATATGAATTTAGGGATTAAAAATAAAAAAGCGTTAGTTACGGGGGCGGGGCGGGGACTGGGAAGAGCCATTGCCTTGGAACTGGCGAAAGAAGGGGCAAAAGTGGTAGCTATCTCTCGGAGGCGATTGTATTTAGAAAGTTTGCTAAAAGAATTGGGGGGTAGGCGGCAGGGTCATTTTATATTGGACGCGGATTTGACGAAGGATGGAATGCCAGAGAAAGTCTATACGAATATTCGTAAGCATTTTGGCGAGATTGATATTTTAGTTAATAATTTAGGAGATACTCTAGATATTAGAGATCCATATTGCTCGATAGCAGACTGGAGGAGGATTTGGCGGATAAATATGGAAGTGGCTATTGAGACAGATAATTTGGTGATACCTTTTATGAGAAAGAAAAGGTGGGGAAGAATTGTGAATATTTCTTCCATTGCGGCTTTGGAGAACCAGGGGCCGGTACCGTATTGTACTATCAAGGCGGCACTTAATGCTTATACGCGGAGTATGGGCAGGGTGGTTGCACCTGAAGGGATTATTATGACATCAGTTTTGCCGGGGGCAGTATATACTGAGGGTGGGTATTGGGATATTACATCGAAGAAAAATCCTGAGCATGTGCGGAAATACCTTTCGGAGCGGATGGCGATAAAAAGATTTGGGAAACCTGGGGAGGTGGCGGCGGTGGTAGCGTTTCTTTGTTCAGAGCAGGCGTCTTTTTGTGTAGGGTCGGCGGTAGCAGTAGATGGGGGGCAAGGAAGGGTGTTTTTTAAATGAAGAAACTTAACAATAGTCTTCGACTTCGGATAGCTGAGATTATTTATAAGGCCGGGGAAGGGCATATACCGAGTGCCTATTCAATATTGGAGATCCTCACTGTTTTATATGGAAAGTTTTTGCGTATTAAAAGTAATGATCCGGATTGGGAGGGTAGGGATTACTTTATACTGAGTAAAGGTCATGGGTGTGCAGCTTTGTATGTGATTTTAGAAAAATATGGATTTATTACGAAAGAAGACTTGGATAAGAAGGGTACTGAATATAGTCTTTTCGGTGGCCATCCAGATGCAACTAAAATTCCTGGAGTGGAAGCATCTACAGGATCATTGGGACATGGGATAGTGACGGCGATGGGAATAGCATTGGGGCTAAAAATTAGGAAAAGAAAGAATCGGGTGGTAACTTTAATTGGTGATGGAGAGAGTAATGAAGGGACTGTTTGGGAGACGGCACTGGTAGCTCCAAATCTGAAGTTAGGAAATTTATGCGTGATTGTGGATAATAACGGCTCGACAGCGCAAATATTGCCGATGCCTCATATGAGGAAGAAATGGGAAAGCTTCGGGTGGGAGGCATATGAGATAGATGGGCATGATGAAAATCAAATATATAATACGGTAAAAAAGTTAGACTTCAATTTTAATGGGCGGCCGAAAGTGATTATTGCCAACACTATAAAAGGAAAGGGGGTAAGTTTTACCGAGGGACATGGGGTGTGGCATTCGAAAGTACCAAATAAGGAGGAGATGGAGAGGATTAGGGGGGAATTGCAATAATGTTTTTAATTATTTATAAACTTTCACATCTCTCGCAAAATAGGGTTCTAAACTGCACGATATTTTGCTCGGGACTGTAAAAGTTTATTTATAGATCGTTTAAATTATGACTAAAACCATTCGTCAGGAATTTGCAGATACGATGCTGGAGGTAGGGTTGAATGATCCCAATCTTATCGTTTTGATCGGTGATATCAGTCATTTTATTCTTCAACCGTTTGCGAAGGCTTGTCCCGGGAGGTTTTATAATATAGGGATTTGTGAGCCGACGATGGTCAATATGGCGGCGGGACTGTCGAAAGTGGGATTTTTTCCTGTGGTTCATACGATAACACCATTTATAGTGGAACGGTCTTTTGAACAGATAAAAGATGATTTTGGGTATCAAAGACTGGGTGTAAATCTGATTACAGTTGGTAGTGCTTTTGATTATAGTTCTTTGGGGTGTACCCATCACTGCTATGATGATTTTGCGATATTGAAAAATGTTGAAAGAATGCAGATAGTTAACCCGGCAAGCCCGATGGAATTTAATACTTTATTTAAGAAAACTTATAATAATGGTAGACCGACCTATTTTCGTCTGCCGGTAGCACAACATGGCGTAGATTTTAAGAGAGGACAAATAATATTAGGAAAAGGAATTAAAGTTAAAAATGGCGAGGATTTAACTATTGTGGCAATTGGACCACAACTGAAAACTGCTATGGAGGCCGTCGTACTACTGGAGTCAATTGGAATTAATGTTGAGGTGATTTATATTCATACGGTACTGCCATTTGATGAAAAATTGGTCAGTAAAAGTCTTTCGAAAACTAAGAAATGTCTGGTGATAGAAGAGCATGGGAAGTATGGGGGAGTGTTTGATGATGTGCTGCGATCTTCTAAAAACTTAGGTAATGTAAAATATGCTTCATTAAATGTGGGGGATAAATTTATTCACGAATATGGAAGTTATGAAAAACATTGTAGAAGGTTAGGATTATCGGCTGAGGGGATTGTGAAGAAGGTAAAACGAGAATTATTATGATTAAAAAGAAAGGCATATTGGGAATTTGGGATTTAGGTAAGTCGCCATTATTCTTAGGAGGAATTCTAACGCTTATTGAGGAACTAGCGATTTTAAAAATTATACATAATATAAATCTTGCTGATTTAGCAATTGTAGGTAATGTAGACAAACAGAGTCTTTTTAGCAGGGTGATGTCTGGTTTTGCAGGAGTTGATAATGTATACTTTTTTAGAAATAAGAAAGAATTAGATAAATTTTTGAAGTGGAAACCACACATAATCTGGCCTGAGGTAAGGAGAGATAAAAGTATTTATGAAACTTACGGAAACACACTTTTTGTGCAGAGGTTTTATAAAGATAAAGGATATATTCCGTTTCTTTCGGTCAGACCGGAAATTATTTCCTGGGTGAATAATTTTTATAAAAACCAGGTGGTCGATCGGCATCCTGTTGTAGTCCATTTGAAATATAATCCAAAATGCACTAAGGACTGCAGTAATGCTGATTTTGATGCTTGGTATGAATTTTTTAAAGTCTGTCGACAATATAAAAATATAGTTTTTGTTTTGATAGGTAATGATGTAGTTGATCGGAGAATTATAAAATTATCTAATGTTGTTGTGGCGAGAGACTATGGGGGGAATTTGATACGGGATTTGGGTTTGATACAAATGGGCTATCTTTTTATGGGTATGGCGTCGGGGCCTTGTAATATGGCTATTTTTTCTAAAACGCCATATATTATTTATAAAGATCCACCTCAGCATAATGCGGAAATGTTAATGGAGTTAGGGAGAAAAAATCGGTATTCATTTGCGAATTCTTATCAGCAATTCTGGAGAATTTATCATACTCGAGAGAATTTACTGAGAAAATTTCTGAGAGTATATGAAAATAGGAAAATTCCAAAATAAAGTGGTTGTTGTTACCGGCAGCGGGGAGGGGATAGGGAAAAATATAGCCCGAGCGTTTGGTAAAGAAGGGGCTCTCGTAGTAGTTTGTGGGAAAGATGTTGAAAAAGGAAAATATACAACCGAAGAATTTAAGAAAGAAGGGATTGCGGTTAAAAGAATTGCAATAGATTTAGGCAAAAAAAGAGCACCTCAAAAGATGGTGCAATGGGTAGTAAAAGAGTGTGGGAAAATAGATATATTGGTGAATAACGCACGATCAGGAGTAAGGAAATTACTAATAGAGGAGACAGAAGAAAGTTGGGAGGAGGGAATATCTGTAACGTTAAGAGCTGCTTTTTTTACTTCACAGGAAGCGATACGGTATATGCAAAAAAGCGGGGGAGGGGCGATAGTTAATATAAGTTCTGTAGCGGGAGAAGTTGTGGGGCATGATTCAGCGGTTTACCATATAGCGAAAGCCGGAATGATACAAATGACTCGATATATGGCAGTTCACGCGGGTAAATTTGGCGTAAGGGTAAATTGTATACTACCCGGATTTATTATAAAAGATGAGTATATAAAGCGTTTTGAAAGAGCAGATAACGAAGAATTTCGGGAAACAGTGAAATTTCTTCATCCATTGGGAAAGACCGGAGGATCTGATGATGTAGCCAAGGCAGTGCTCTTTTTGTCCTCTTCGGAAGCTTCGTTTATAACTGGGCAAGCACTCCATGTGGATGGGGGACTTACCATTCAAGATCAGAATAATATCGTTTTTCGTTTTAAAGCTATGAAGAGATAATAATGATTACTGTCATGTTTTCTGTCTTTAATGAAGAAAAAAATATAGCAAAAGCTGTAGAAAATGCTATTGATGCTGCAAAAAGAGCAGGAAATATACCTTTGGATATTATAGTTGTGGATGATGCAAGTACTGATAAGACTCCCGAAATAATAAAAAAATTAGAAAAGAAATATCCATTTGTGCGGTCCATTCACCATTTGAAAAATCAGGGAATTGGTGTGGGGCTTAGAGAAGTAATAAAGATTGCTAAATACCCCAAATTTATGTTGGCACCAGGGGATAACGATGCATCACCAAAGCTTTTGGAACATATTTTTCGAAATAGTACAAAAGCAGAAATGGTATTAAGTTACTATCTGAATAAAGAATTGCGTAAGAGAACCAGAAATTTTCTTTCGACAATATATGGTCTTATATATATGCTTACATTTGATGTGTATATCCAATATTTTAACGGTGTAGGAGTTTATCCAACAGAGAAGATACGAAATTTGGATTTAAAATCTAGTCGGTTTAGTATAACTGCGGAACTTAACACCAAGCTTTTATGTAGTGGTTGTACTCTTTATGAGCTGCCTGGATATATGCAAACAGGTATAGAAGGAAGTAAGTCCATTAAATTAATAAATTTTATTGAAGTAATTGTTACTTATTTTCGATTAGTCTATGAAATAAAATTAACGAAAAGAGACTTTTTTGCTCATAAGCCGCGGAGAATAGAGGTATAAGTTATGATTGGTGATGCTTTTCTTACTCGAGCAAAGAGCTGGTTTTTACTCAAGATCAGGTTATTATGGCATTGTTTTTTTTTGGAGGTTATTAACCTGATTCTTTATCTTCAATTTGAAATTCAGCCTTTTGAGTATCGATTTAATGGTGATGAGCCAACTTATATTTAATTATACTTTTGGGCGGATATTGATGATGACTTTGGTTTCCCATTTTACACCTGCTTTATTATTATGGTGCATTTCTCTTTATTGGTTGATGCGAAAGAGTACGAAGAAGTTATGATAAAATGAAAATCTCTCATAATTTGAAAAAAAAACATGGAGGTCGACCGATACTGCTTATCATCGGTTCAGATGGGTTAATCGGGGGGGGACTGCGAGAATATATTGCAAATAAAAATAAAGAAGTATGGGAGACAACGCGGAGGATTGATACAACTTCAAAAAAAAGATTATACCTCGATCTATCTAGCGACATAACTAGATGGTCTCCTCCAAAGTCAGTAACTGCTTGTTATATATGTGCCGGTACTTCAATACAATATTGTAAGAAATATCCCAAAAAAAGCAGAATTATAAATGTAGATAATGTTGTTTTATTGGCAAAAAAGTTAATCTCAGATTCTTCATTTGTAATTTTTCTTTCTTCAAATTATGTTTATGACGGATCAATGCCTTTTCAAAAACCAAATAAGCCAACATCGCCACTTACAGAATATGCTCGACAAAAAGCTGCGGCTGAAAAGCGATTAATCTCTTTAGGAAAATCAGTTACCATCTTGCGATCGACGAAGGTATTTAGTTCAAAAATGCCGTTGTTTATGAAATGGATTAGGGATTTACAAAATAATAAAACTATTCATCCGGCCAGGGATAAAGTAGTGTCTCCCATACCCTTATTTTTTATGATCGATGTTTTGTATTATCTCTCCAAGATACATGCATCCGGAATTATGCAAATTTCTGGAGAAATGGATGTGACGTATGCAGATATAGCTTATCAGATAGTCAAATATCTCAAAGTAAGTCGTAAGCTAGTTGCCCCTTTTTCTTCTACTGATTTACAGATAGATACTCATCTGGTTGCTCCGCATGCCACTTTGGAAAGCTCAAAAGTCCTCTTGGATAAGGGTATAAAACCACCAAAAGTATGGGATACTATTAATTGGATGATACGTGAGAATGCAAAGTCTGTACAAAGTTATTCATCATGAAATCAGAATTTAAACAGAAACTCAAACAAAGGCAGAAATTGGAAAACTTGGTCGATGTTACCTTTTATATTCCATGCTGTAATGAGGAGCTGAATATTATACCCACTCTTGATAAGTTAGTATCTGTGATGAGGGGTATGGCTCTATCATATGAACTTCTTATTTATAACGACGGATCGACTGATGATACACAAAAGCAAATAGAAAAATATGTGAGGGGTCATCCAGAATTGATTATTAATATAGTCAATAATAAAAAAAAGAAGGGATTGGGGTTTAACTATATAGATGGTGCATTTAGAGGATTAGGGAAATACTACATGATGATATGCGGGGATAATTCGGAAACAGAAGAAAGCATCAGGAAAGTTTTAAGTAAAATGGGTGCGGCAGATATTATTATTCCTTATTTTGGTAATCTAGATAGAAGGAAATTTTTCCGAAGAAATTTATCTAGGATATTTACACGCATCGTTAACTTTATTAACGGGTATTCTATCAACTATTACAATGGAATTGTTTTGCACATACGATCTAATATATTGCGGTGGCATCCGGCAAGTAGTGGTTTTGCATATCAGGCCGAATTATTAAGCATTCTACTTGATCATCACAAATCGTATCTTGAGGTTAATATTTCAAACAACGATAGAAAAAGCGGTATTTCAAAAGCCTTTAATTTGCAGAATTATTTCTCGGTATCCCACAGTTTGTTACAAATCCTATTTCGCAGAATAAGAAGAGCATTTTGGCCTGTTTAGAGAGACTATGCAGAATATTTTGAAAAATTCGGGTCTTGTTCTTCTGAGATCATCTAATTATAACTATTGGCAGTACGAGCAATTTCATAAATATATCGGTAAACGAGTTTTGGAAATTGGTTGTGGACTGGGTAATCTCACTCAATATTTGCTCAAAGATTCAAACTATTTGTTAAGCTTGGATATTAAGCCTGAGGCAATTGATTTTGTTAAGCAGAGATTTCCTGAAAGGAAAAACTTTCATATTCGGCAAATTGATGTATTCAAGGAAGGCTTACACCAATACTCTAATATTCATTTTGATACGATAGTTTTAGCAAATGTTTTGGAGCATATAAAAGATGACCTAAAGGCGATGCGAGTATGTTACGCTATACTTCATCGAGCAAAAGGCAAGCTTCTGCTTCTTGTCCCGGCACATAGATTTTTATACGGGACTCTGGACAAAGAAGCCGGGCACTACAGGCGTTATGAAATAAAAGACATGATGAGACTTGCTGATCAAAGCAACTTCAAAATAATTGATCTTTATGCGTTTAACTTTATTGGCGCCTTGGGGTGGTATATAAATTATTGTTTATTAAAAAAGAGAAATACTAATAATTCTGAAACAACAATGCAAATAGGTTTATATGACCGCTTCATAGTAAAGCCGAGTAGATTAGTAGAAAATTGGGTGAGACCCAAAATTGGCATTTCATATATTGCCATTCTGGAGGCGAGAAAATGAAAAAAATAATCACCTCAGAAAATAATCTACCTCCTCTCAAAAATAAAAAAATGATCAA
>OBEQ011130705.1_pt1 | contig 19053 bp, 29 predicted proteins | sample 1670901 | NCBI WGS metagenome assembly OBEQ01 (sample SAMEA104232315, study PRJEB22302) | groundwater metagenome | biome: forest; feature: aquifer; material: groundwater | place: USA | collected 2011-08-07 | depth 5.4 m
CCATGATAGACCCGTGATTCAACAATCTTTCCCTCTTTAACTAGAAACACTTCAGCAACAGACAAATCTTTCTCGCGAAACGCACATCGTACATATTCAATAAAAACACGATCCTTATTTGCAGTAACTGAAGTCAAATCATATCGTAAAGGATTAAGTCTTTGAAACACTGGCAACCACCAAGCGCGAAGTGCTTCTTTTCCATGAATAATTCCAAGTGTCTCAGGTTTTTGTAAAAGAAGCTTTGGACTATAATGACTTGCAGTATCATGATAAAGATCAAGTAACCTATCAATATCCCGATTATTAAAATAATCGACCCACTGCCGTGCAATATCTTCTAATTCACAAACACCCATCATCAGACAACTCCAATATTTCTAACCAGCATTTTTTGTATTATGAGCGAAGCGAATAAACAAAAAGTAAAAATCCCAATCGCAGCAGAGCTGCGGGGCATTCAATAACATGAAGGGATTTTTACTCTTAAAAATGGGTCGCAGCAAGCTGTGGGGTATTAAACCCATTTTTTTTGAATAAAAGAATAAACAAAAAATAATCTAGTAAACCTTCATAACTTTTCGCAATACTAAACTAAACACAATTGAAAGCAATATATACGTACCAAGCCAACCAAAATTTTTAACCCATGGAATCCATCCTAATAAAAATAAATTTTGCAATGGCTTTACTTCATCATTGCTAGTCACAATTTCTAATAACCCATCTTTATTGACCTTTTGAATTGGCTGATCATACGTTCTATCATTAATATCAGAAACAATATGCAATTGCTGTACATATTTTGAATCTCGAAACTGAAACGTCGCATTATAATCTCCAGGTTCTTTTGCTTTAAACACAAATTTTGCAGTTTTATCAAATACTGTTTGATTCATTGCATTGAGCAATTGCAAAGAAGTATTTTCACTGGTCAAATATTCGACGCCAGCACCACTTTCTTCAAATGTAAGATGAACGCTAAACTCAGTATCCTGCACAAGCGGATAATAAACCATATGTGCATTAAGCCATGCAAAAATAATAATCAAAGGAATAAAAGTAACAAGTGTTGGTTTTAATGATTGCATAAAATACTTCATATTTGTTTCCATTGCTCTTTTCTGCACTTCGAGCATTTGTTTAGGATTATCTTTCAAAGATTTCATTTCAGTCTGCAATTCTTTAATCTCATCCTTCAATGATTTCATTAATACCTGATTAGTCAAATATTTATAAGCAACAGTCATAATAATAGAAAGCACAAGAGCAATAATACCAATCGCAAAAAAAGGATGTAATTTTAGAACAGGAAAAAAGATTGGATTAAATATAAAATCAAATGCCATACCCAAATCACCAATTTATTAAATAATAATATACATAATAATAACAACCACAAAAATAATAAAAATAAAACATTGACACGAAGTATCACAAGACCCGAAGTCTGTGTTCCGAACCCCAGTTTTTTAATTGTTCGCCTTCTGTACCCCAGTTTGCCAATAAAATAAAATTAAAAGCAACTCATCCGTTATCCGCCCATCATCTTTCGAAGCATAGGGTGCATATCCATCATGTGCTGTTTTGCAATATCTTCGTATAATCGATAAATAATCATAACAGTTAACAATAATGAAGTTCCATTAACAAGTGCTCCAAGTAAATCTGCAACTCCAGCTAAGACTCCAATAGTAATTCCACCCATAATAGTAAGAGGAATAATATATCGACTTAAAATTCTCTCCAAAATTCGCTCATCTCGTCGAAATCCAGGAATCTGAAGTCCTGAATCAAGTAATTGTTTTGCTTGCGATCGAGCATCCATTCCTGAAGTTTGCACCCAAAAATAGGAGAATACAACTGATCCCAATACTAAAATCAATAAAAAGACTAATGACTGGATATATGGTTTTAATCCAATATTAAACCCACCTTGAGTAATAATTAATCCTAACAATCCTCGCCGACCACCAGGTACTGTAATCCAGGAAACAAGTCCAGAAACAGCAGCACCGCTTGAACTCACAGTTCCTAAAAAAGGATGCCCCCAATTTTGAAGTAATCGAGCCCATAATTGAATATTAGCTAATAATGCTGAAATTAAAATAACTGGAATGTTACTTGTGTAAATAAAGCTGAGTGGCCATCGAATACCATGCCCTCGAACTCTTCCAAATGATAAAGGGATTTCAACTTTCATTGATTGAGCATAAACAGCCATGACAAAAATAAGTATTGTTGATAACAATGCAGTTATTGCAAGCGCAGCAGTTTGCAAATCCCCTGCAGCAAACGCTTGAAATAATTGCGGAACAGCTCCTGTTGCATAACTTACTTCAGCGCTTCCACCAACAGCCGGAAGCCAACTAAATGCTTGTACGAATAATGATTTTGATACACCTGCAGCAATAAACAATGATAATCCAGATCCAAATCCCCATTTACTGACGATCTCATCCATGAACAAGATTAATAATCCACCGATGAATAATTGGAATACAAGTAATAATTGTAATGAAAAGTAAACAGGAGTTCCTGCTAAATTTTGACTTGGTGCAAGCCCACCCATAAAAACATAAACTGCTGCTTCAAATACAATAAAAACAATAGCAAGTAATTTTTGAACTCCCTGAAAATTACGTTTTCCGGTCGCATCTTTAAGATTAAAATTAATTAATCCAGAACCATTTAATAACTGCATTACAATTGATGCTGTTACAATTGGCCCAATACCAAGCGAAATAATACTTCCAAACGAAGCACCTAAAATTAATGATAAGAATTCAAACTGCGCTAATGCATTTTCTCCTAAACCAAATAAAGGAATCGCGCCAAGCACAAAAAAAAGTACAAGAATTAATAATGTCCATTTTAATTTTTCTTTAAAGCCCAATCTCTTTTGTGTTGGTCCAGTTACTTCTGGCAAATTATATATTAAACTTTTCCAAAAAGACATTATATCCCCCTTTCATATCAGCATATTGCTTCTATATAAAGTTATCGACTAAAATAAAAATCAATAATATAATAAAATAACATAAATAAAATAATTTTTAATAATTATTTATTCTTCAGTTTCGTCAGAATCAGCTTTTTCATCAGCAACTTCTTCATCTGCAGCATCACTTGATACACTGCCTGAAAGAGTAACATCGCCGCCAGCAGCTTTTACTTTTTCAATTGCTTTTGCTGAAGCTAACTCAACAGTGATATGTAATTTATGACCAATCTTTCCTGTTGCAAGCAATTTATCATAACCTAACTCTGTTAAATTAATTGTATAAACGTGATTTACAACAGTAGCTTTTTTTCCTTCAACAAGGTCAGCTAATTGTAATTGTAATTCATTAAAATTAACACAACTGATTAATTTTCGTTGAATTGGAAAAAATCCATACTTTCCAAAATATTTTTTATCTTTCCAAAAGCTTGGCTTTTTAGAATCTGCTCTCTTTCCAGAACCAGCATTTCCTTTTCCACCTTTATTTCCACTACCTCGGTGTTTTTTCATAGAACCAAATCCATGAGTATGACTTCCTCGATATCGTGATTGTTTTCCTCGCTTTCGTGTAACCATAATTATTTCCCCTATTTAAGCATCCTTTTAATTAAGTCTGCCATTTTATCTTTTCGATCGCCTAATGCGCCTGATTGTGCAAATGAAACTTTAATTCCTCGACGACCAAATCCTTTTCGTGGTGGATTTAATCGAAAGAATTTTTTCATCCCGCCTTTTCGTACGTCTTGTTCGCCATGTTTTGAAACAAGTTCTTTATACATTGCATAATCAATTGTACCATAAGTAACATAATCTTTTACTTTCATAAGCATTCCTCGAATGCTTGGAGTATCTTTATAGACTGAACAATAATTTTTAAGATGCAAATTTAACATCTGTAAAGTATCAGCAATAATTCCAGGAACTCGCGCAGTACCTCGTAAACGAATAACAGCTATAAGTTGATCCTTATCAGTAAAAGTAACTGGTGTTTTTGATTCTTTTGATTCTGCTTTATATTTTTCCTTTTGTTGAACTTTAGACTTTTCCGCCATGATTTACACTTCCTTCGACTATTGCTAAATTATCATGATCTTGTTGTGATGACTTTGTTTGTGATAAATTTCGCAAAGCATCCATGCATGCTAAAATCATATTCATTTTAGTTGCAGTATTTCCAAGTGACTTTGACCAAACATTTTTAATTCCTGCTAATCGTAATACTTTTTGACATTCTTTTTCAACGCATAATCCAGTTCCTTTTGGTGCAGGCATTAATTTTAATCGTACTGAACCGCATTTACCAGTAACTGCGTAAGGAATAGTATGAGCTTCTTTACTCTGATCTTCCCAGCTTCCATTTCCTCGTTTAATTTTAATGACATTGATTTTTGCTTCCCGCATTGCTTTTTCTCGTGCAGGTACAGTTTCTTTTGATTTACCATATCCAAGACCAATATAACCATCTTTATTACCAATGATTGCAAATGTTGAAAACTTCGGTTTATTTCCTTCTTTTGTTTTCTTTTGAGTTTGCCTGAATAATCGTCGTTGACCGCCACCAAATTTACCTTTCGCTTGACCAATTAATAATAAATCGGATTCAAGGTTTGGCATTAAAAAGTCGACAATTTCAGGTTCCATGATATTTTCCCCTGAATCGAGAATTGCTGATAATGAGGTAAGTTCGCCTGATTTAACTCGTTTTCCTAAATCTGTTTTTGGCATCCAAGATGAAGCATCAAATGTTTTTTTCATTTTTGCTGATTCAAGTGCTTCTTCTCCTTTTTTAACTGCTTCTTCAGTTAATGCATCAACTTCACCAGTCTCTGCAACAACAGGATGAGCTTCTTCAACAACTGCTTCAACTGCAGCAGTTTCAGCTACTACTGTTTCAACAGCTCCTAATTTCTTCTCTTCTTGTTCTTGTTTTTCTACAATTTGATCTTCTTTCTTTTTCATGAATTATCATCTCATATAGCTAAAATTTTCTTTTTAACAGCTTCAAATTCTTTAGTAATTGTTGCTGCATTGACATTATTCTTTTTATATTCTCCAAACTGAGCTCCAGCTGGATTTTTTGCAAAATATGATTCAATATGTTTTCCTGAAATTCTATCCATTGACGGTAGCACTGCTTGATCACAAGGAACTTTTAATCCTGCATCAATCATTCCTTTTGCAGCAGCATATAATTTATTTCCCTTAACAGAAGTAATCATACCAATATCAAGAATAGCATCAGTAATATCAAGTTTAACTGCTTTTTTCCCAAGTAAAAAACCTGCTAAATAGCATGAAGGAAGGTTATTTTTATTAAATTTCCAGCCAAAACTATCAAGAGTAATACTATTAACTGAGGTATGTACTTTATCTCCAGCAGGAGTAAAAGTAACCAATTGCAAAGTAATTGTTCGCAATGATTTTCTGATAACAACTCGTGGCATCTTTCCTTTTAAAAGACGGAGCCTTTTATTATAATCAGTTCTTCCTTCTCGTTTCCTTCGTTTTGGTACTGTAAATATTTTTTTAACCATAATGATCTCCTACATTAATTATTTTTTTTGAACAAATAATTTTTGTTCAGTAACATATAATTTAAGGTGTTTTAGACTTCTGAAAAATCCACCCTTTGCTTTCATGTATAATTGATGATAATCTTGTGCTGATAATGATTCTTTATCACGAAGTGATTTTAAAAATACTCTTTGCAATCGAATTCGCGCTATCCAAGCTGATTTCTGGTTATTTCGCGCATTTTTGCTACCTTTTCTTCGCCCAAATCCTCGCTGTAATCCCTTCTTTTGTTGATGATGACGATCTTTTGCTCGTCCTCGGGAAATACCTTGGGAATTAATTTTCCAAATAGCATTATCTTTAACTAAAGCATTAATATCTTTTTTAGTAATTGCTTCTTTAATTTCTGATAATCGTTCTTCATCAAATCGTACACGATATCGTGAACAGTTCAACACTTCTGATGCTAATCGTTTTTTTTTGTCTAATTCCATTGTAAACACACTCTATTATCATACTAATTATTATACTAAGTTATTATATAAATGATTATTTTATTGCATTAATAATTTTTCATTTTCTTTTCGTTCTTCTTCTTTCTTTTCTTCTGCACTTTTCTCGTCAGCTTTTCCTTCTTCCTTCTCTTCAGCTAACTTATCGATTGATTTTTTCTCAGCTTTCTTTTCTGCTTCTTTTTGTTTTTCTTGCTTAACTACCTTTTTAGTTTTCTGAGCATTCTTTCGAGATGCAAATGCAGTTTCAATTGCAGTTTTATAAGCTGCAGCATCTTTGACATTCAATACTTTTAATCCTAATTTTTGTGCTTCAGCTAATAATAATAATCGTTTTCTTTTTCCAACAGTTGAACCGATAATAATTGCATCCTTCTTTGCTTGCAATTTTTGCATTGCAACTGCAGTTGAAACATGATTAATAACAAGCCCTTGTCTGCTTAATCCTTTTACAGCTACAGGCGACTTAAATCCAGGAGATACTTTTTTAGCATTTCCTCGTTTATTATATCGCAATTTACTATGCTGCCCTCGAGGACTTCTCCATCGTTCAGTGAGCCGCATTCTTTTATAAGAATCTTGTGCAATGAACTTAGGTCTTCTTTTCTTCATTTTGTTTCGAAATTGTAACAGTTTATCATCCATAATAATCACATCATCTCATTAAATAATTGAAACCTAACGCGTAGGTTTTTCAGTAATATATATTCCTTGCTGAAATACACGTTTATCATAACCAGATCTGCTTGCTAATTTTTCAATTCTTCCTGCAATTAATCCTGCAAATTCAACATCATTGCATTCTACTGTAATTACTTCACCAGCAACCACAACGGAAACATTTTTTGGTACTTTTAATATTCTTGGTTTTTTCTCACCAATAAAATTTTTAATAATGAGTTCACCATTGGTAAACGCAACATTCATCGGAAAGTGACCGGAACAAATTTTCAATTTATAAACATAATTTTTCTGAACGCCTGCAAGCATATTTTTAACATGGGATACATACGTTCCTAACTGCATTTTTTCTTTTTTTCGCATAACAGGAACAGAAAAAACAATTTCTTTGCCAGTAACTCCTACTTTTACTGTAGGACTTAAAAATAATCGTTTGATCTCTCCATTTTTTCCTGAAACAGAAAGTTCATCACCATGGTACTTTGCAGTAACACCTTGAGGAATTTCTAACATTTCTTGGTAATTTTCAAATTTCATAAATATCACGTTTAATTATTATTTAATGTTATTATTTCATTGATGATTATTTTATTTTAATAGCAATAAGCAATTAATTTTCCACCGAGGTGTAGTTCTTTTGCTTTTTCATGTTCAATTAATCCTTTTGATGTTGAAACGATTAAAACACCAAAATTTCGTGCTGGTAAAAATCGTTTTTCAAATTTTTCAAAATTATCAACTTGCACAGCAAATCGAGGTTTAATAACATTGCAATCATTGATTCTTCCTTTCAATTTAATTTTAATACAATTGCCTTTATTATCAACAACTTCAGTAAAATCATCAATATAACCTCGTTCTTTTAATAATCGTAAATTTTCTTTAATAAATTGAGACGAAGGTCTAACTGCACAATCTTTTTTACCAAGTCGTTCACAATTCATGATATGTGAGTACATATTTGCTAATGGATCATTTAATGTCATTGTATTTCACCTAATAAACATTTAACTATATTTTTTAAATCCTATTTTCGTTGCAATGTCCCGAAAACATTGCCTGCAATAATGAAGATTATATTTGTTGATATGTGCCTTAACTCTTCCGCATCGTCTGCATTTTCGATTTGCAACACCAGTTGTTCTTTTCTTTGGCGAATTATGCTTGATATATTTTTTTAATTTTGCAGGTTTTACGCGCAATTGTTTGAATGGTTTTCGATAATCGCTATAAGTCATGGATATCCTCCTTATTCATCATCAAGAGTGATGCCAAATTTTTGCTTCATAAAAGCAATTGCACCATCTTGAGTGATTCTGCCTCTGACAGGAATTGTTCGTGTCATTATTTTCCTTTTCTTAATATGATAACCTGGTTTTTCAAGGGTAATGCAAATTTGCAATCCCAATAAACCAATTTCTGGAACATATTTAACTTGAGGAATATCAATATATTCATGCAATCCAAAAGAAACGCTTCCTGAATTATCAAAATACGTTCTTTTTAGTTTATTATTCTTTGCTTTAAGCATGCTTGTAATTATTTCTTCTGCTTTCTTGCCGCGAAGTGTTAATTTGCAGCCAATTGGTAATCCAGGTCGTAATCCCCATGTAGGAATTCTTTTAGTAGTATATGTTTTAACAGGATCAATTCCAGTGATATGCTTAATTAATTTTACTCCTCTTTCAAGTACAGCCTGATCTTTTCCTGCACCAATATTTAAGGTTGCTTTTTCAATGTGAATTTGTTGCATAACATTCATTGTTTCTCACTTCATTATCATACATTTTAATTATCATACATTTAATTATTAACATTAAGCTTTATGTTCAACAGTAACAGCTGCTGATTTTTTTCCAATAATCATACCATATTCTTTTAATGTTTGAATTTTCTCACCATTTGGTGTTGATAGAGTAATTATTTTTTCATCCATTGATTCTAAAACACCATGCTTGCCGATGCTTTTTCCATCAATTAAATAAACATAATTTCCAGCAGTAAAAGCAAAATGATCCTTTACTTTTTTATGTTGGGTATCAAACAAAACACTATCTCCTTTTTTATAATTTGTAGTATCGAAAAAAGTTGTTCCATCAAGTAATGTATATTGCAATTTTCCTGTTCTTACCTTATTTTTAGCAACAATTTTGAGTGGTTTCATTGATGATTCTTGCGCTGAAATTTCAACTGCAGCAACATAACCAGCTTGAGTGATAATAAGTCGATACTGTTTTTGTATTGCTGGAATGCTAATGACATCCATTAATCCGACACCATATTTTAATTCAATTATTTTTTTGTTATCAACAAGTACTTCTTTAGTGATTAAAATATTTCGTACTTCTTTTGCAGTTCTTGCAACTTTCAAAATATATCGTAATAAATAAACTAATGATACAGATAGTTTATTAGTAAATCCTGAGGGCAAAGGCTTAGCAGTAAATGTTCCTTCTTTTCTTTTTAAGTTCCAAGTGTTTGGTGCTGTAAGCCTTTTGATATGTCTTTTAACCATTGTAAATCTCCTTCATTATTTTTATTATTTTAATTTGATTATTTCAATAATCTATTATTTTTTCTCTGACTGTTTTTTAACAGGTTTTTCATTTTTTTGTACATTTTTTTTCTTTTCTTTAAATGATTTTAATTGTTCAACTCGTTGTTTATCGTCTAATTGCAATGAAATAATTTGAACATTTGATGCATCAAGCGGATAAAATACTTTCGTCCCTTCTTTTTTAATATGCTCTGCTTTTTCGACAAATATTTTGCTTTTCTTAACATTTACTTGTTCTACTTTCCCTGTTAATTTTGCAAAACTTCCCCTCATAACTCGAACAGTATCACCTTTTCGAACACGAAAGCTTCGAATGCCATATTCTTTTCGTAAATCTTTTGATAAATTTGCGTGTAAAAATTTCACCTTAATATGAAGAGGAGCTTGAAATCTATATTTTCTCTGCTTTCGTGGTTGTGTGCTTGCTTTCCATGCAACTGAAAATTCTTGTTTCATTGTGTTTCACTTCAAATATTTTTTAACATTTTTAAACAATAATACTTGCTAATTTTGCAACAGCAGGCCATCGTTCACATGCTTCTTTTGCAATTGGTCCTTTTAACATTGTACCTTGAGGATTTCCTTTATCATCTTTTAAAATAACTGCTGAATTATCTTCAAAAGCAACCCTCATTCCATCAGGTCTTCGAAATTCTTTCTTTTGACGAACAATAACTGCAAATACTACTTTTTTACGCATATCAGGTTTTCCTCGTTTAACTGCAACTTGAACTAAATCGCCAATGCCTGCAGTTGGATATCTTCCTTTGACTGTTTTTTGCCCAATAACACTGCAAATTTTAACTGTTTTAGCGCCACTATTATCACAAGTGTCCATATAAGTTCCATGCTGTAATGCTTTTGGGATTTTTGATTTTAATGCTAACATTGTTGTTCCTCATTATTTATTCTTTATTTTTTTTCAAAACTTCAATAATAACAAAATTTTTTGTTTTGCTTAATTTTCTTGTTTCCATGATTGTAACAGTATCATTTTCTTGCACGCCAAGACACAAAGGATTATGAGCCATGATCCGAGTGATTCTTCGTTCATATCGCTCATATTTTGGAATCAATAATTTTCGTTCAAACTCTACAAGAGCATTTTTTTGTAAACGAATTCGTTTCACTGTACCGACAAATGTTCTGCCATGTAATCGAAGACCGCCATGAAAAGGACATTTCTTATCTTTTTCACAAACTTTTGTAGGCATAGGCACTTGAACGCCAATATTTTTTTGTTTTTGTTCCATGATTATTCACTTTTATTTTTCCATTTTATGTTTGATTATGATTAAATATTATTTTAATTTGACACGATCCTCGCTTCTTTTAGCAAGCAACTGCCCGTCAATTTTAATTGTTTTGTCCAAAAAAATCATTTGCAAAAATGAATTTTTCTTCACGATCTTTTTTTTGTCTCCTGTTATTGTTTTTAATTGGAAAGTATTTTTTGTTTCATCAACAATTTTTCCAGCAGCAATTTGCTGCATTGTTTTCTTATCAAAAACAATTGCTATCTTTCCAATGTACTCTGCAGTTAAAATCTGTTTTCTCATCGTACTTCAATTTTTTCAGGAGGAAACCCAATCATTACAAGAGCTTCCCTCATGTTATGCTTGTGTTCACCCTGTAATTCGACTTTGCCGTCTTTAAAGGTTCCGCCGCAAGCAAACTTTGATTTTAATTTCTTTGTTACATCCTTGATATCGATTTGTTTGGTATCGATACCCGCTATGATTGTGTAAAATTTATTGAATTTTTTTTTTTCAACATAAACGGTAATCTTCTGTGACTCTTTTGCGATATTTTCACAGACGCAAAGTTCTTTTGGCAATCCGCAAATTGTGCAGATTTCACTCATCCTTTTGTACCTTCCTTCTGGAGCTTTTGTTGATTTAATAAAGTTAAAATCCGTGCAATTGTTTTTTTCGTAACAGTAATTTGTCCACGATTTTTAACTTGCGATCCTTTTGCAATCTCAGTTTTATCTTTTAATAATTGCCGTCTCAATTCTACTAACTTCTGTTGTAATTCTGGTTCTTTCATTTTTGTGATTTCTTGAAATTTCATTGAAGCATCCCTTTATATTTGTTTATAATTTAATCATTTTGTTGTTCAGTTGATTCAGCATCAGTTTTTTCAACTTCTTCAACTTCTGCTTTAGTCTCATCTTCTGCAACTAATTCTTCATCCTTATCTTCTGTTTCATCTGCAGCTTTTTCTACAACTGCATCTACTTTCACTGATTCTAGTTTTGCATCCTTAGCTTCTTTTGATTCCTTATCTTTTTTTCTTGATCGAGGTTTAGCAGCAGCAGCTTTTTCTTCTTTTTGTTCTTTTTCAACCATTGCAACTTTTTCTGCAGTAACTTTTGCAGTAGCTTCTGCTGTAAGTTGTTCTTGCTTTTTGATTCGAATATCATCTGGTAATTGGATATCAGGAGTCATGATTCGTACTTGCAATCCAACAGTTCCTGTTTTTAATTCTGCAGTTGTATATGCTTTTCGCACTTTATTAACTGCAATATCTCCTGATTTTTTTAAATATCCTTGATTAAATCGCCATCGTTTAGCACGAGAGCTTGGAATTTTTCCTGAAAAAATTAATTCAATACCATAAGCTCCAGCAGCCATAACATCTTCCATAGCTTTATGCCCAATTCCTTTAAATCGTGCAATGCCAAACTTCTCGAGTGAATTTGCAATTCTCTCAGCAATAATAGTAGGATCTAAATTAGGATCAGTAACCTCATTGATTTCAATCTGTGGATTCTGTAGATTAAATCGTTTCTTCAAAGTATTTGTTAATTGCTTGATACTTTGCCCTCGTTTTCCAACAATTAATCCAGGTCTTGAAGCGTAAATAACTACTTTTTCTCCTAGAGGAGTCAATACTAATTTACAATGACTATAGCCAACTCGTTTCAAAGTACTTTTAACATACTCTTGAATTTCAAATTCCTTGATATGCTGTGCAACAATTTTTTCGTGACTCATAATTATTACCTTTTATTTTTTTACATAATATATTTATTTGATTGAATAAATTATATTTATTCTTTATGTTCATGCTCTTTATTTTCTTGTTTGTGCTCTTTATGTCCTGGATTATGTTCTTGTTTATGCTCTTTATTTTCTAATTTATGTTCTTTATTCTCTGATGATTTTTTTTCTTTCTTAACATGCTTTACTTTTTTTGAAGCTTCTTCAATAAGTACAACTTCAATATGTGATCGTTTTGCTTTTCTTCTTTTTTGTCTTCCTGATCTCCAAGGAGATGAAGCTTTATGAACACAAATATGTTTAATCACTAAATCTTCAGTGTTTAATCCTTTAAATTGAGCATTTGCTTCTGCTGATTTAATGATTAACTGAATATGCTTTGCTGCTTTTTCAGGAAATGCTCCTGGACCAATACCAGCTTTATGCGATAAATCTTTATTATAACGACCAAATTGAATTGGTGTTTTTAAGGTGATAATTCCTTCCAAAATAGTATAAGCTCGTTTCACAGGTTTTCCTCGAATTGCATTGCAAATTTCATAGCTATTTTTCATTGAAATTGGCAAATCAACTCCAAGAGCTCTTGCCATTTTCACCTGATCATATCCTTGAAATGCATATCGTTGTTGTGTCATTGTAATTCCCTGTTTTATTTTTATATTATTTCATTTATCGCACTGATACACTCGCACTTGATCGTGTTGCACCAATACCTGGAGCCGAATGTGAAACTTTCTTTCGAGTTTGTGTAAATTCACCAAGATAATGTCCAATCATTTCATCAGTAATTGGCACCATAACATATTCTTTTCCTTGATAAACTAAAATAGTTCTTCCAACTAATACCGGAATAATAACAAGATCCCTGCAATGTGTTTTAAGCATAGTACCTTTTTTTGACAATCGTTTGTAAAATGCTTTTTGAGCATCAGTTAATTCTCCTAATAATGTTCTTCTTTGCCGTGCTGGAACTAACTTTGCAAATTCCTTTACTGAAAGCTGTTTTAATTCTTCCAATGTTTTTCCTCGATAAGTGAATATTTTTTGAGCCATTGTTTTTTACACCATAATATTTTAATTAAATAAAATAATAAATCTATAATTTCTTTCGTCCAGTTCTTCGTGCTCGAATCATACCAGCTTTTCTTCCCGGAGGAGCATTTCGTGGAGCAACTCTTGCTTTTGATTTTCTGGAACTTCGTTTGTTACCAAATGGATGATCTACTGCGTTCATTTTTGATCCTGATGATCGTGGCCATAATTTATTAGTAGCAAGCATTTTGTAAAACTTTCTTCCTGCATTAAGGAAAGGCTTGTCTAATCTTCCCCCGCCTGCAACAACACCAACTGTTGCTCTGCATTTGAGATCTAATTCTTTTTGTTTTTTAGACGGTAATAATACCAAAACTTTATTATCAAGATGAGCCATAACTCGAGCAAATACTCCGGAACTTCGTACAAATTTGCCGCCATCGCCTGGAATTCCTTCAATATTATAAATTAAAGTACCATCAGGAATGTTGCTTAATTGTAATGTATTTCCATTTTCAACAACAGTAGTATTTGACTCAACTGTTTGATGCAATGATAAATTTTCAGGAGCAACCATTAATGATTCACTGCCATCAGTATAAACTACTTTTGCAAGTGGCGCTGAATGTGAAGCGCAATGAATTAATTCAATAACTTCACCAGTCATTGTTGATTTCTGAACTGAAACGTGTTTTGCAACACCTTTGTAATTATGACTAGCCTTACGATATCGTAAAGTTCCTCTTCCTCGTCTTTGTGATATAACATTTTTACCCATGAATCATCATCGTTTTATTTTTTTGTCTTATTTTTTTATTTTATTATGAATTTTATTGTGATTTACATAATTCCTATTTGTGTTCCAATATCAATCGCTTGGATTTCTTTAGGCAAAGTAATAATTGCTCTCTTCTCCCCAGCTCGTGAAATATAAGTATTAACTGATTTAATTTTAATATTAAACATTGTTTGCAAAGCTGTTTTAATTTCAGATTTTCTTGCTTTCAATGCAACAACAAACTGTAATTTATTTTCATATTCCATCATTCGAATGGATTTTTCAGTTGCAACAGCATATTTTATAACTTCACTTGGCAAGTTAGTTCTTTTTGCTGTCTTTGATTGTAATTGTACTATTTTTTGTTGCATGAGTATCATCCATTTATTTTATCCATCTATTTTATTTTTTAATGTTACATAAAACCTTACATGAATAATTGTTCTTTTTCCATTGCTTCAATTGCACCTTGCGTAAACAAAGTTGCTCGTCCTAATTGAATACCTGGAGCTAATAATTCTGCGTTTATTTTTCGAATATCAACAACATCGACACCAGGAATATTTTTTGCGGATTTTTGCAAATGACATTGCTGGGAAACAACTAACAAAACACTTTTTTTAATTTTGTATTTTCTTCCTCGTCGTTTTCCTTTTCCTGCTCGAATTTTTCGATCGAGTGATCGTGCTAAATCATCGCTAAATCCCAATGTATCTAATGCAGCTAAAACATCTTTTGTTTTGCTGATTGATTCAAATGAATTGTCGACAATAAAAGGATAATTTGCTGGAATTTTATGCCCCCTGTTTGCAACTAAATCTTTGTGCATAACAGCTGACAATGCTGAACGAATTGCTTTTCGTCGTTCCTTTTTATTAATTTTCTCTTCCCAATTCTTTTCAGCTTTTGGAGGATGAGCTCGTCTTCCACCAACAGTTCCAGGCGCTTGTGCTCCAACCCAGTTGAATCGAGTACCATTTCGAGATAAAATTTTTCTTGGAACTCTTGAAATACCTAAACCATAACTTCCCTTGAAATCATGTCGTTGTTTTGAAATTTTAACGGAATGTCTATCTCCCGCATCAAAGTATGCACCGTAAGGTTGACGTTTATTATTCCAAAGCGACATAATTGCTCGCTGCACTAAATCAAGTCTTACTTCTTCCTTAAATTGGACAGGCAATTCAATTTTAGCAATTTCTTTTTGCTGTAAATCAACAATTTGTAATTTCATTTTTTTCACGTATACTATTTTTAATATAATTATTATATTTTGTAATTATCAATATTATCTATTTCCCTTGTTGTGATTGCAAGGAAACTGCTTCAACACTTGGCGCTTCCAAATGATTGATTTTTGCTCGTGATGCTGGATTAAATCGAACAAGTCGCTTTTTATTTCCACCAACTGAGCCATGAACTAAAATAAAAGGATTCCGTACAACACCATAATTCAAAAATCCACCTGCAGCATTTACTTCAGCCGGATTGTCCGATATTTTTAATAACCATTTATTATATTCAGTTCGAGTGTGATACCCCATTTGACCTGCATGTGCTACCCGATACATCATATGCCCTTGCCCACACCATGCTCCTAAACTTCCTGGTCCTCGTTTAGTCTTTTCTGCTTTGTGTGATCGAATTCTAACACCAAATCGTTTAACTGGACCCTGGTAACCTTTTCCTTTTGTAACAGTATGAAAATCTAAAAATTGTCCTGGTTTAAAAATATCTTTAACTGCAATTTCTTTGTCAAGATGATTTTTAATAAATGCTAATTTCTCTTCGTTTTTGCCTGACAAAGCAACTTCAAAAAGTTCTGGTTTTTTCTTGCCAATACCTGTTAATTTAGGCATAGTAAATAAAGAAACACGAATATCAAGATAATCATTTGCTTGAAATCCTTCAAGAACATGTGCTGGTTTTTTGCTAAGCACAACTTTTCGCGCTAATTCTTTGTCTTTTCCAACAACAACTTCTTTTTTAAGAGTTAAACAATGACCATCTTTTGTATAACCACGAACAGAATAAATTTTTAACGGAGGACATTCAATAATTGTCACCGGCAATGATAATTCACTTCCTTTTGTCTTTGAATTTTTTCGATTGTCAACAACTTGAATATGAGTCATACCAACTTTATAGCCAGCAAATCCAAGTAAAGTAACATCTTTAGCAGTAACATTAACCCAGCTTCGAACACGAGGATAAATTCTACGCGCTCTCTTTCTCGGCCAGTATTGCATACTTCCGTGCCTTGGTCCCATTACTTGTCCCATAAAAATCTCCCATTAATTATTTAATTGATTATTATTGATTATATTAACAATTATATTTTATTTTAATTTATTAAAATAAAATATCTCCAGATTAAAATAAAGCCATATACAGAAATATACGAGTGTATATCCATTTGCAATTACGCAATTGGGTGTATAGCATCACTTATGTACTGAAAACGAATTTTCAGGCTGAAGTTATTGTGTAACCTATAATTGAGTTTTGCGCTCATAATAGTTATTTTAGATAAGGAAAAGGGGTTATTTATAAAGCTTTTTATTTAAATTCTTTTTTGTTCGAAAAGAACAAAAAAAGTACGGAAAACAAGTAGTAAAAACAAAATTTTGAAAAAGTATAATTTTTCCAAAATTCCATACAATAACTATATAAATCTCTTCTTTAATCTTAAATTTTATCCAAATATTACAAGGACCAGTGGCCTAGCTTGGATAAGGCGGCAGCCTTCTAAGCTGCAGATCGGGAGTTCAAATCTTCCCTGGTCCGCTTTTTTATTCTTTTAGTTATTATGACTGAGCATTTTGCGAAGGAATGTCTTTTTGATCAAACTTTTTGGTAAAAAGTTTGGTTTATATCTTCCCTGGTCCGCTTATCTTTTTCTACCAATCAACAGAAAAGATTCAGTCGGAATAACAAGTTCTTCCTGACCATGGAGAAGTGCACGAACATCAGTAAAAAATAATTCTTTCTGATCGTTAGGCAACGTTGAAATAAAAGAGAATGTTCCAAGTAAAGACAAATAATCTTTTGCTGAATAAGAAAGATCACGAAGATATCGTATCTTCTGAACATTTTCAAAGAACAGAGAAGATTGAAACAAATCATAAACTGAATCAACAGTACCATACGTAGAAACAGAAAATGACGCAGAGCAATATTTTGAATAAAGCTTTCGAATTTCTTTTTCAAGAGGAGCATCTGCACATTGAAAATTAGAAAATATTGCAAGATACCCATTTGGTTTTAAAACAGCAGCTGATTTTTGATAACGAATAGAAGGATCAATCCAATGAAACGTTTGTGCTGCAAAAACAAGATCATAAGTATTAAGAGGCAAATCAGCAGTTTCAAAAGAAGAAACAATATAATGAATATGTTGAAACTCAACTAAATTTTTCTTCGCTATTGTAATTTGCTTCGAACTAATATCAAGCGCAGTAAGAAAATATCCTCTTTGAAGAAATGGTTTTGTTGCTTTACCTGTTCCAATTCCTAATTCAAGAATAGTTCCAGCTGCAGGAATTGCAGAAATTGCAATAACATCAGCAATCAAAGCTTCAGGATAATCAGGTCGCACAGAATCATAAAGAGAACTAACTGCACCAAATGAAGTTCGAAGATTTTTTTTATCCATAAAAAAGAGAAAATCAAAGAAATTTAAAAACTTAATTATAAATTTTTATTGCAACAAAGACTTTACTTTTTCAAGAAACAAAAGAACTTTTTCTGCAAATGATTTATCTAATTGAGCGCCATAATAGAGTATCCTATTTCGATAATACCGTAAAGAGTCCGCTAATTCAATTTCAGTTTCTAAAAAATGAAGCTTTCTCAGATAAGCAACTTCTGCTTCATGAGCGCCCATCCCCGAAGAATTATATCCTTCTTCTGCCATCTTTGATCGAATTCTTTCCATGATTGCATCATATGCATTTTTTATAATATGATTCGCAGTTTTATCAGATACTCCTGCAGATTTTATAAACAATTGAATCATTTCATACGATTGATTTGAATTTTCTAAAAGAGATTTTGCTTTCTCTATATCTTTCGCTTGCTTTTTCACAATTCCAGATTTTAAATAGCTCTCAAAATCTCGTACATGCCTCATAATTCAAATCCTCCTGATAATACTATGCCATTGCAAATGTTACTTTTAAGATGATTATTGATCTCAGACAAATATTTATAATAATTAATCCTTATTTCTTTTTCGAATAGTTTTTCATATTTTAAAAGATTTATTTCCTTTTTTTTTGAACCAATCACCGCTAAATCAATATCAGAACTATATGTGTCATCTCCCCGTGCATAACTTCCAAATAAAACAATTGTAGATCCTGGATAATTATCTTCTAAATAATCAATAATCCCTGATTCTACAAAAAGCTTAAAATTTTCAGCTCTTTTTAACTCCAATGTTTTTTTGTTATCCCTATTTAATTCAACAGTATTAAGATTAGTTTTTCCTTTTACTAACAAGATTAATCCTTCTTTCTGAAGAAGAATTAATGATTTGCCAACGGCAGTAGGCGAAACAGCAAGAAACTGCGCTATTTCTCGTTGATTCAATTTTTTTGCAGTTTTAATACACAAAAGCCTAAATATCTCCAATTGCAGTACTGTAAACTTAAGTTTATACAATTCCATTTTAGTTTATATGAATAACTATTAGTTTATATAACTTTCGATAATAAAAAACGAAAAGAGAACAACATTTATTTAAACCTCAAAACTTTAAGATTAAAATACAAACAAATAAAAGACGAAGGTTCAACAGTTATTTTAGAAAAAAATTATCATAGATTCATTAACATTTGCTTGCAAAGCGAAATATAGCTCTGAAATACACCCATTTCTCTGATAACAGAAACTCTTCTCCCGGCAGAAGAATGGATTTCATCAAACACTTTCTGATACGCGACAAATCCAGCATTTGGACCAGAATC
>OBEQ012660483.1_pt1 | contig 19047 bp, 15 predicted proteins | sample 1670901 | NCBI WGS metagenome assembly OBEQ01 (sample SAMEA104232315, study PRJEB22302) | groundwater metagenome | biome: forest; feature: aquifer; material: groundwater | place: USA | collected 2011-08-07 | depth 5.4 m
CACCCTTGCGCGTCAAAGCATTAAAAAGCGTCGATTTACCGACGTTGGGAAGTCCGACGATTCCTATTGAGAGGCTCATAAGGGCGGTAGATAAACTCGACCCTACTTACTCTGCTTCATTAACTCTTGAATCTTTCCTTTATATTCCTCCATGACTGCCTTCGTGGCACCGATCTGTTCGGCGCCGTTATCCATGCGGCTCTTTATCTTCATGGCGATCTCTTGGAAGAGCGCGGGGTTCTTCGTGACAAGAGTGATGATCTTGTCCTGCTCCTCCTTAGGAATATGCCCAAGTTTGGACTGGATGAGCTTTCGCATCAATAGTTCTTTAAACATAGTGTAGTGGAGTATATGACTTTTGCTCTGCTTTTGCAAAACTGTACGAAGTACCACCACCTAAAAAATTTAATAACCACCAACTTCTTCAAGGGTCGCCCTTCAATAAAAATTCCTAAGGACAACCCTTAGGCGGTTAAAAGCTTTAATTTTCTGCTCTTTTCTATGCGACCTCGAGGACCTTTTTGATCTTCTGGACTATATCGCCGAGGTTCCAGTCGGATTTCATGTGGAAATCGACGGGGCCGTACTTGGCGGGGCCGAACTTGGTCGCTTGTGCGATCGCTTCAGGAGAATTGTTGTTCGTGAGCGGGAAGACGGGAACATTCTTTCCCCATTCGTCCGCACGCAATTTCTCGAGCATGGTGAGTCCGTCCATCACCGGCATCATGAGGTCAAGGAGAATGAGGTCGGGATGTTCCTTGAGGGCTGTGTTTAGGCCCTCGAGTCCGTTCGTCGCCTGAAGAACAGCAAAACCTTCCGCTTGTAAAATATCCCCCACTGCCATACGGAGGGCGGCTTCGTCCTCGACAATGAGAACTAGTTTTTGTTGTCTTTTATTATCTTCCACAAAAAATGAGGGTGAATTAAACTATGCAATCTTATACGACACCCAGACGCATTTTGATCTTCTTCACCACATCCTCAATGTTCCAGTCGGACTTCACGAGGAAGTCGAACGATCCGGCTTCGGTCGCCTGGGCGACCTTCTCGGGATCATTGATGTTCGTGAGGAGAATGACAGCGGCGGTCTTGCCCCACTCTTTGTTCTCCCGGAGCTTCTCGAGCATGGTGAGTCCGTCCATCACCGGCATCATGAGGTCAAGGAGAATGAGGTCGGGATGATTGGCAAGGGCGAGATCGAGTCCTTCTTGGCCGTTCTTTGCCTCAAAAACCTCGAAACCTTCAAAGGTGAGAATGTCCGACACGGCAGTGCGGAGCGGTGCCTCATCTTCGACGACCAATATCTTTTTGTTGAGGGGCGAGGACATGTAATAAAAATATTAGAAAAATTAGACAGCAGTACCGGGCTTCTGCTCAAGCGTAAACTGAATATCGCTCAATATCTGATCAAGGTCGTAATCAGCTTTCGTATAATAATTAGTGACACCAAGTTGTATATAGGAGCCGATGTTCGACGTGCTCGTCGAGTTCGACACGACAAAAATGGGAATGTTCCTCCACTTCGGCGACGCCTTGAGCTGAACGACAAAGTCCACTCCGTTCTTCGAACCGAGGAGGTAGTGATCAAGCCAGATGACATCGACAGTCTCGGCATTCTCGAGCTCACGGAGTCCGTCCTCGACGCTTTCCACCATGATCGGCGTGAAGCCGCGCATCATGAAAGCTTCGCGGACCGCATTCGCCAAATTGCGTTCATCTTCAAGAACGAGTACTTTGTGTTTCTTTTCCTGTGACATGATTAGGTTATGGTAACACGGCGTTTATCTGTAGCAAAACTGTGCATAGGGGAAAAACCGTGCCTTAACTCGCTCAGCTTAGGCCCTTCGTCCCCGTCTTTTTGGGCATTCCGGAGATGGGCAGGTACACATGGAAGGTTGTCCCTTGATTCTCCTCCGAATCAAAGGATATGCGGCCACCGGAGGCCTCGACAATAGCCTTCACAATATAGAGACCGAGGCCCGTTCCTTCGGTGTCGCGCTGGCGGACGTTGTCGGCACGGAAGAGCTTTTTGAATATCTGACCCGCCTGGCTTTTCGGGATGCCATAGCCGTTGTCCGATACGCGGATATAGAGGTAGGCCTGCTGAGCGGCGATCTCGACCTGGATGGTACCTGATTCGGGGGTGTATTTGACGGAATTGGTGAGAAAGTTCTGGAAAATGATGCGGAGGAGCTTGGGGTCGGCGCGATAGATCTGCGGAGCTTGCGAGAAGAATTCCGCGACATGCTGTTTGCGCTCCATGAGCTGGGGCTGGAGCTCTCCGATGACACTCTTGCATATCTCGACAGGACTCACGTCCTCCGGCTCGATGGCGAAGGTGCCCAGGTCGATGCGCGAGGTATTGAGAAGCGCATTCACGAGATCGACCATGCGGAGGTTCCCCGCGTAGATCTCATTCACATATTGGCGCTGTTTGTCGTTCAGCTCACCGGCATACTTCGAAAGAAGCATCTCCGAATACCAGCGGATCGCCGAGAGTGGCGTACGCAACTGGTGCGACGCAAGCGAGACGAATTCAGTCTTGGCGCGATCAACCTCCTTACGCTGAGTGATATCCTGGCCGATAGTGACAAAAAAAACGTTATGATCGTTCTCGCGAAGGGGGTAGATCGAGAGACCCGCATGGTAGGTGAGGCCGCTTTTTCTTCTCTGTGTCACCTCTTCGCTCAGGAACGGCAGGCCCGCGGAAAGCTTTTCTTCCATCACCTTAAGGACCTCGTCTTGATCCTCCACCTGACGGAGCAGTTCTGTTTCTTTACGTCCCATAGCCTCTTCAGCGCTCCAGCCGTTCAGTTCCGTCCAGGCCGGGTTCACATAAACAATCGCACCCTCCGGTGTCGTGATAGAGACCGCTTCGGTCGAGGAATCAACGGCCATTTGGAACTTGTGGACGTTGCGGATCTCCGCCTCGATCTTGATGCGCGCTTCTTCGAGCTCGTTCGTGCGACTCTCAAGTACAGACTGGACGCGCTTCTCGTTGGACACGTCTTTCATGACTCCGGCGACGCGGACGGGCTTTTGATCGAGTCCCCACATCGCCTTACCGCGGTCTTCGACCCAAATGAATTCTCCGTTCTCTTTCTTGATCCGATATTCAACAAAATAATCGGGGGTACGACGGTCAAGATGATATTCGAGGGTTCTTTTGACGCCCTCGATATCATTCGGATGGACGGCACTGTGCCAAAAGTTGATATTGTCGGAATGGTCATGATCGGAATATCCGAGCATGGACATCAAATGTGCTGAAAAGAAAACATCGCCCTTCTGTACGTTATAGTCCCAAAAACCGACGCTCGCACCACGAAGCGCCAGCTCGTAGCGCTCCCCCGCCGTCACCGCGTCCAAAACGGCGTCCTGCGCGGCGGCGCCAAAAGAGGTGTAGGGTAGGATCGTTTGTCTGACCAGGAAGGCGGAAAGGGTTGCGAGTATGGCAAGAACAACACCCACGATACCGTAGTGCATGAGCGGAGAGAAAGCCAGTGCGAAGTAATCGGCCGTCAGGAACGCGAACACTCCCGCGGAAAGGACAAGGAGGGGAAGAATGAAAAGAACGCGTGTAGTGCCCCCGGGTGTCCGAGGAACACCCCGTTCACCGCCCGCGGCTCTCGGGTCGGCGCTCCGTGTATTTTCAACGTGAACAGTGGGTTCCATGATTTAAGAATAGGTGGGCGAAAGCGCCTGACGCTTAGTGGGGACTTAGGCGAACGGTTGCGTAAGTCCTATTAGTGTATCACGCCGGAAGGTGGCCATACTTCCCTTTTTGCCCAAAATGAGTGGAAAACTCGTCTTATCGGTCCGATAGTTGCGCTCGGCGTAATTCCCGCTAGTGTGAGGACTAGTAGATCTTTTCTATCAACCCACAACAAGGCGGTGCCGAATGGCCAAGGCTACGAAGAAGGCAGTCACAACGAATAAGCAGAAGAAACTCTGTGTGTTAGATACGAATGTCCTCATGCATGACCCTGCGGCGCTCAACCAATTTGAAGAAAACGACATCTTCATTTGCCTTGAGACTGTCGAGGAGCTCGATCGCAACAAAAAAGGAATGACCGATCCTGCGCGAAACGCACGTCAAACTTCCCGATTCCTCGATAAAAAGATGCTGGAGGAATACCCAACGCTCACGGCGGAACCCGGACTCGGCTACGCATACCCACTTGGAAAAGAAAACAGCGGACAGGGACGCCTTGTCATTCAGAAATTCCGCGATGAGGAACTCGACAAGCAAATCGCCGGCTACGAATCACTAGCAACAAGCGGGGACAACATGATCCTCGCTGTCACAAGCGCCCTCCGCGATAAGTGGAAGGACCGTCCCAATGGCTATCGTGATGTCGTCTTCGTCTCCAAAGATGTCAACGCTCGTATCAAGGCTAAGTCGCTCGGACTTCAGGTGGAAGACTACAAAAACGATAGGGTGGCGAGCGATGCGGACCACCTTCCAACGGGACTGATCCTTCTTCCGGACGCCGGCCAAGAGTGTCTCCCGATGCAAAATGATCGAGATCGTCTTGTGTATCCCATTCCAAAAACTGCGACGCTCTATCGGAATATCTTTATCCATGATGGAAACGGATTTTCTGCTCGAGTGTACGACATCGTGGGCGACAAAGCTACTCTTCTGCGCACGCGGAACTTCATGACCAAAGCAACGGTCATGAGGATGCATGCGCGCAATCGCGAGCAGTCCTATGGGTTCGATCTTCTCACAGATCCCACGATCGAAGCGGTGACACTCCTCGGTCCGGCAGGCACCGGCAAAACGTTTCTTGCGGTCGCCGCCGGCCTTGAGGGATTACTCGACGATCAGCTCTACGATCAGATCGTTATGACGCGGATCACGGTTCCCATCGGGGAAGACATCGGCTTCTTGCCCGGGACGGAGGAAGAAAAAATGAACGCCTGGATGGGCGCACTCGACGACAACCTGGACATGATCGCCGCAAACCAGGAGCCACCCCCCGGAGGTCCGACGGTCGAGAACTTGCAGAAAAAATTCGGAAAAGGTGCAAAGAGTAATATTTCGCAGCCGGCGGAACAGCAGGTCACTTCCACTGCGTACCGCGACTTCTTGCGCTCAAAGATAAAGGTACGGTCGATCTCATTTATGCGTGGCCGTTCGTTCACAAGAAAATTCGTCATTGTCGACGAAGCGCAGAACTTGACTCCGAAGCAGGTCAAAGCGCTCATCACTCGTACCGGACCCGGCTCGAAGATGATCTTCATGGGCAACCTTGCACAGATCGATACACCGTACCTGACTGAGCACACTTCGGGTTTGGCCTATCTCGTGGATAAGTTCCATGGCCAAAAAGAATACGGGAACATCATCCTGCGCGAAGTTGTCCGCTCGCGGATCGCCGAACTAGCCGAAGAACTGCTCTAGGCATTCAGAGCGACTGCCCCCACCGCAAGGTGGGGGTTTTACATGTTGTTCAGACGGAGACAACTTCTTCCCACGGCAGACCCTTTTTACCAAAGTGTCCGTATACCGCTGTCTCGCGGTAGAGGGGTCTTTCGAGACCGAGGCGGTTGATGATCGCGCGCGGGCGGAAGTCGAAATTCTTTTTGAGAAGATGGGAAAGATCGTTTCCCTTGCCGTCGATGGCGGTCGTCATCATGGGGTCGGCCTTTCCGATCGCATAGGAAACTGCAACGAGTGCTTCGTCGGCATGACCATTCGCGACAAGGTTCTTCGCCGCAAAGCGTGCCATGTAGGCCGCGGAGCGATCGACCTTCGTCGCGTCTTTTCCCGAGAAGGCACCACCGCCGTGGGGCGCGAGGCCGCCGTAGGTATCGACCATGATCTTGCGTCCCGTGAGGCCCGTATCGGCATCGAAACCGCCCGAGATGAAACTTCCGCTCGGGTTGATGATGATATCCGCGTCATCGAGGTCGCCGACAAGCGGGGTGATGAGCTTGTCGATAAGTGCGACGCGGATCTCGTCCTGTCCGACATCAGCGGCGTGCTGGGTCGAAACAAGAACGCTAGCAACACGACCGTCATTCATGGTGACTTGCGCCTTGCCGTCGGGGCGTAACCATTTAAGTATTCCTGACCTCCGCAGGTTCTCCAGTCCGCGTGTGAGCTTGTGGGCGAGAACAACGCCCGTCGGCAAAAGTTCATCTGTCTCATTGATCGCATAGCCGTACATGATCCCCTGATCGCCCGCGCCTTCACGGTCGACTCCACCTGCGATCTCGGGCGACTGGCGGACGATCCGCTCGATCACTTCCAGCTCGGCATCATAGCCGACGTCGCGATAGACCTGCCGCGCGATCGCCTCCGCGTCGATCTTGGCCTCTGTGGTTACCTCACCGGCGACAACGAGTAATCCGTGCCCACCAAAGGACTCCACCGCAACGCGGCTTTTGGGGTCTTGGGCCAAACAAGCATCTAAAATAGCATCCGAGATCTGGTCGCACACTTTGTCGGGGTGGCCCGACGTCACGCTTTCGACCGTGTAGTAATTATTTTTTTGAAACATAATATTAAACAAGACTTATAACGAGAACGGGAAGCATTGCATCGTCATTGCGAGTGCGTCTTCGCACGTGGCAATCCGTAGTTTCAGTCCTGGATTGCTTCGCCCGGCCTCGCAATGACGATGCAAAATTCAGCACACACGCAAAACAAACAACGCGCCTTCCGGAGAAAGCGCGTTGTTGCGTTTTTATCTATCCCGGGAAGGGTCGGAAGTGGCACCGTACCCATGAGATGGAGGCTTCGCCTATCTCACGGGTTGGTTGCCGGTAGGTCATCGGGCCGTTCCCTCGCTACACTCTGGATAATTTATTCGGTTGTTGCTCTTTAATACTAGCTCCAAGACGAGAAGGTTGCAATTAGCCAAATCTGATGACATAGACCTTCAGTCCCGGTGTATCGACCGTAAATTCGAGCTCATGTTCGCCATAGCCTGCCGCGTCGTTGACGACATCGTACAGGCGACCGGCTTGCACATAGATGACACTCTCCCCTTTCTCGACAGTGACGTCCTTCCCCGCCGCCGCGCCGAGCGGTGCGCCGTCGCGGGTAACAACCACGCGGATGGGCTTTGGTGCCGCAAAGACGCCGTAGACACGCTTCGCCTCGTAGTGCACCGTGAACGTCGCCTTATCGGTCTTCGTTTCGGCGTATTGATAGTCCCAGTTCCACGTTCCGCCGAGGGTGAATGTGCTCGGGAGCGTTATCCCGGGAAGCGTCAGCGTCTGCATTCCAACCGTGGACTTTGCGCCGTTCCCCATGCGGGTATTCTTCGAGGCGCCAAAATAGAGCTCGGGTGTTTTTATCTTCGTCACGTCGATCGCGATCGCACCGGCGGGTACGGCGAGCTCCCCATCGACCGTAGTCTTCTCACCAAGACGTGCGGCACGATCGCGAAGGAGTTTCTTCATGATCGTTTCGGCCGTCTCGTAAGAGCCTTCGCCGACGTGGTCGTAGGCGATATTGCCATCAATGTCGATGAGATAGTAGTGTGGCCAATTGTTATTGCCATAGGCCTTGGACGTCGCGCCATTATTGTCAACAACAATGGGGTACGCCATTCCGTAATCAGTGGAGACATTCTTCACCATCGTGTGGTCCTTTTCGAAATCGAATTCCGGCGTGTGGACCGCAACGATCTCAAGGCCCTTCTCGCGGTACTTACGATACCATTCGTTCAAATATGGGATGGTGCGACGTGAATTGATATTCGAATATGTCCAAAATTCAAGAAGGACCACTTTCTTGCCTTTGTAATTCGCCATCTTCACCGGATCGTTCATTGAGTTGATGAAAAATGTACCACCAACGATCTCGGGGGCTTTTCTTCCCGTGGACGCTGTGGGAGTGGGTGCCGGCGCGGGGGTTTTGGGCGTTGGGGTAGTCGGTCGTACACCGGGAACTATCGGTGTGGGTGACAGTGCAAGGGTGGGAGAATTTACTCCTTCTGCGGGAGTTCCCGCCGCTTGCCCTTCTGTCACCTGGGTGTCGGTCGAGGTCGCTGGAGCTTCGGCGCTCTTGCCCCATCCCCAAAATCCGACAACAAGAATAGTAACCAGGCCTATCGCAATGATATATGGTGTATTTTTTGCTGGCATAACCAAATTTTATAGCGACTAACTAAGTGCTGAATATGCTCTTTAGAGTATGACACAAGCGAATAACGAGCAAGGGCGACAACAACGCAACAGCCAACTTCTTATCTATAGCCCTGCCACCTTTGGTGCCTTAATATACGGCACCCATAGTGGCACTGACGAGGTAATTGAAGAGACCGAGACCGGTAATGATGGTCAAAAGGAGAACGCCGTTCAGGACGAGTTCGGGCGCATGTGTGTGGTGGCGCAGGAAGAAGGCCAGGAGTCCAAGTGCGAACGCAATGAGAATGCCAAAGAAGATTTGAACGCCAGTCGTCACACGCCGCGGCGATGCGAGAAACTCCTCCCAAACGCTCGCCGTCGAGACCGACGCGGTTTCAGCGGGCATGGATGGGGCGGGGGTGGGGGTTAGGGTCGTGACCTCATTTCCCGCAACAATAGTCTCAGACGCACCGGCGACAACACTTGGTGTTGTAGTCGTCATTGAGAGGCTCGTCGACGCGGTAGCCGCCGAGCTCGTTGCCGCTCCGGTCGCCGCCAAGATAGGCGTCACGACGCGGGTGGGCTTCACGGGCGGGCGAAGCGTTGCATTACCGTTCGTATTAAGAACGACCTTCGGCGGAAGCGGGGCCGGCGGCGGGGTGGAGAGTGCGACCACAAGGGGTGACGCGGGGCGACCGAACATTTGTACAACAAAGATCGCTTCTTTCCCCTTATAGACGCCTTGCGCCGTCGCAATACCGATCTCTGTGAAATTGCCGTTCACGATATTGGCACGATGGAGAGGCGAGCGCATCCATGCGTCGGTCACGTCGGATGATTCCGTGAAGTTGACCGCGAGGTTCTCCCCTGCCGCATCATAAAAGTATCCCATCTGGTCGATAAACCACCAGGGAGTGCGCCCGTCGGGCGTATTGTGCGCGAAATAACCGCGCGCGGCCATGTCGTCGGCTTTCAGTTTCGCGGCGGCCTCGAGTTTGGGATTGACCGTGAGGGTCGCGAGACGCTCGTCAGCACGGCGCGCATTGGTCTGATCAATAAGTACAGAAGAAAGGACCGCCGCAAAGAAGTCACTGCGCGGGAGAATAACAAAAGTTTGAACAAGATAGGCGGCCTCAAAAAAGAGGATGAGGGTAAGAATAACGAGCGCTCCGCGTGCGCGCAGAAAATGCGGGCGGTGATCATTGTCCTCGTGCGGGAGAAAATATTTCTTAAAAGTTTTGCGCATGCGCGGGAATGCCTGACCCCTTACGTTGACTCATTATAGCACATATTTTGTAATATTTCAAGGTCTTCTCGAATTTTCCTGTGCATAGCAAAAGAGCCCTCAGTTGAGAGCTCTTTCGGACACCGTGTGTCTTTTCTAAATTTTACTCGTCAAATGACGGGGTGGGCTTGGGCTCCGCAAGAGACGCGCACTTCATCATGTTGATTTTGTACTTCGTCATCTTGTAAACCACACCTGTTCCCTCCTGGAGGACCGACGCGCGGAAACCGGCGTCGAGCCACGGCTGGAGAATATCCGCGTGGTACTTCTTCTGGAACTTCTTGACCCACGCCTTCGTGAGGACACCATAGTTACCGGTGACCGGGAGGGCCGCGCCCATTTCTTCGTTGAGGAAGGTCTGGAGCTTGATCACTTCGTCCTTGTTATTCTTTCCACCCATCTTCATATAGGTCGTGAGGTAAGCAGTACAACCCGGAGGAAGCGGGAGGCTCGGAGTCTCTGTCGACGCACCGAGGACTTCCCCGCTGTTGCCGTTATTACCACCCGACGGAGGAGTGGGAGATACCGGAGGAGTCGCCAGCTGACATGTACCGTCGTCAGATGTTGCCGCAGGATTGTAGTTCGACGCGGACGAGTTCATACAACCGTAGGTGTAGGATGTTCCACCGCCACCGCCACCGGTCACTTGCGGGATCGGCTTGTTGTAGAAGTTCACCGCATGGTGACCTCCGTCTTCTCCGCCGAAGCGGAGTTCAGTGAAGACATCAAAGAAGGAGTCGGCGGGCTTGCTAGAGCCGTCCAGTGACAGCTCCGTAAAAACATCGAAGAAGGAATTGACCTTCTGCGCGCGTCCTCCGTCGATCTCAGTGAAAACATCGAAGAAGGAATTGACCTGTGCAGGCTGTTGTGCACCCGGGTTGATGGTAACCTCAGGGAAGACATCGAAGAATGAGTCCATCAAATGTCCGGCGTTATCGCCATCCACGGTCACGTGATCGTTCTCTGTGCCCGCTCCCGGCCACTCGAAGACGCGATCACTTCCCGACGGGACACCGTTCAAACAGTAGTGTCCGGTTTCGTCGGTCTTGGTCACCATGATCGCACCCTTGCGCTCGACGAAAATTTGCCCTTGGCTTTCGCCCTCTCCTTGGAAGGTGACCGGCTTGGACAACACGCCGACAGCGAGTCCGGCAACGGGCTTTCCTTCTGCGTTATACTTGTAGCCTTCGAGCTGGCAGGACCGTGGTAGCTTGGTGTTGGTGTACGTACAAGTGACTGTCTCACCCGGATCGACGTTGATAACATGCTGTGTCGGGTGCTCTTCAACAACATTGCCGGTGCTCTCGTCATCGTAGACACAATTCACACTTGTGAAGCTCCAGCCTTCCGGAACTGACTCGTCGACCGTGTAGGAAACATTCGGGGTGACAGCGATCGGATCGGTGCTTCCGGTTCCTTCTTCGGTCTCAATGGAAGCATTGATCGTCCGGTCGTCGCTATGATTGAGTGTGAAATTGAATTCACCATTGCCGCCAACCGTATGTTTAACGATGACCACGTGTCCTTTTTCAACAGGAATCTCTGTCCGGCACATTGCTGAACAGCCGTCACCATTGAACTGGTTGCCGTCATCGCATGTTTCGGGAGTTTCGACCGTTCCGTTACCACAAATAGACACGCCGGGACACCCGGGCATCATCGGCATGATGCTACACATGTCAAAAATGGGCATACAGTCCATCATTGAGACTTGAACACCGGGAATGGCCGGGCACATATCTATCTCTGTCTGGCACATGGAGGAACAGCCGTCACCGCCTGCGGTGTTGCCGTCATCACATGTCTCGCCGATATCGATACGTTCATTACCACAAACTGGTGCACCAGGACAGCCGGGCATGCCGGGCATGATGTCACAGATGTCAAAAACGGGCATGCACATCGGGAATATTCCCGTCGTTCCGGGCGGACACTCCTGTGGAATCGGGGGAACGTAATTCTGGCACTGGTTGGTGCAGGAGTCGGTGCTTACGTCGTTGCCGTCATCGCACTGTTCGATCTCTTGATTGACGATGCCGTCCCCGCAATGTGCAGACTTACACTCGTTCGTGCAGGAGTCACTGTTGTTGTCGTTCCCATCGTCGCACTCTTCGCCTTTTTCTTGGATTCCATTACCACAGATAGGGACCACGACCGTCCACGTACGCGACGCGTCGGAGCCGACGTTGCCAAAAGTGTCTGTCGCGTGAACGGTGAACGTGTGCTCGCCGTTCGCGAGATCGGAATAGGTGACTGGACTGTTGCAGGGTTCCGCCATCGCGCCGTCAAGCTGACACTGAAACACCGCGTCCGGATCGATCGGATCAGTCGTGAAAGTGAAGGTCGCTTCACTGGTTTCGACAGTCCCGCTCGGGCCATCAGTGATCGTGACCCCTGGTCCGGTTGCATCAATATGCCACGTGACAGAGGCGGAGGAGGAATTCCCGGCGACATCGTATCCCGTGACGACAAATACGTGCGGTCCGTCGGATAGCGTAAAGGAGTAGGGTCCCGACAGATCACACTCGACCGGTGCGCCATCGAGGCTACAGGTTGCCCTCGACGCATCACCTGTCGAGTAAGTGATCGTCCCGCTCGCTCCGGTCGTGCCATCTGCCACAGGTGCAGAGATTGATACGTCAGGCGGGGTGAGATCGTTATCTCCATCAAGTGTGACGTCGTCGACGCGCGCCTGCTCGTCGTTGGCGGTTGTATCACCAACGAACTTGAGAATGATCGAGGTGTTATCAGCATCAGACGATAGTGCGATTGTGTCCGAAGGAGCCCATGAGGCACTATTGAGCGCATGGGTGTCGATCAAAGAAAAATCTCCGGATGATACGGGCTTCCAATAGACATGAAGGTAATCCGCACCGCGACCGGACCCCTCAGCGTTTTCATCGCCGCGCCAGTAGTAGCTGAGTCGGATGTTGCGCAACCCGATGGTGCTGATCGTTTTTTCGATAGATGCACCTTTTCTGAGCCGCGCATGCCCTTTTGCGCTTATGGGCGAAGCATGGAGTGGTTGAGCCGTGGAGAGTTTTGCGTCGGCACTATTGTTTTCTGTTTCGGTCCAATCGGTGACGACGTTTCCGTTATTACTCGGGAATGGTTCCGAGAAAAATGTGCTTACGGTGGCGGTTACCACCTGTGGGGCGGTGAAGATCGCCGCACCGACGACTGTTAAATTGATCGAAAGCATCAAAAAAGACGCGCAGATCTTTTCCCAGACTGCCCGCTTTGCTTTCGACAAAGAGTAGAGCTGTATCATAACTGTATGGATTTAATAAAATGCGCCGCGAGTCTTCACTCGGGCTTTAATTTGGTAACAATTTTGATCCGAAAAAACAAAGTCCTCTTCCTCCTAGAAGATTGACTTAGCCAGTATTAGAGCAAAAATCTGATGATTTGGCAATGGGTTTATACACACCCCGCCCAAATCTCATCCGAAGCTAAGCTTAGGGAGGATTTTTCCCTAAGCTTAGCTTCGGATGCGGAACTATGCGACATCGTCTACCCTGGCTCCGAAGTTGTCATCTTCTTCCGAGTGGTATTCCAACCAATCGTTGATCATGTATGAAAAGTCGCTTGAGCCGGGAAAGTGCTCAGGGAATTCTTCTGAACTGAGGATCGCCTTCTCGGGACGATCATTCCCCCGATAGTCGAGATAGCTTGACCAAGAGTATGTCCCGAGAGCCTTGAGAGCTCCATCCCGATTCCTGATCCCGGTTTCCTTCCAATCCGGCTGTGTTAACTTCACTGGGTTGAGATGGATATAGGCGTAGAGATACTTCAAGTAGTTATCTTCATCAGCATGTTCTGCCTTAAAGGTGTTTTGAAAAAGCGCCCCGACTCTATCGTATTTCTTGTTAAAAAACTTTGTATATGCCGTCGTGATCTTTTGCATGTAGTCACTGATTCCTCCTTCCCTGATCTCTTTCACGAGCAAATGAAAATGGTTAGGCATAAAACAATATGCCCCAATTGCAACAACCGGTTCGCCACGATCAACAAAATCTACAATTTCTGCAAACGAAGCCTTATCCGAAGCTAAGCTTGGGGAACTTGGGGAAGATTTCTTTCTCGAAATGCCCAGCTCGATGTCTCGGTAGTTAAAATGCTTCTTGGAGTTAGAGAGATAGAGTAAATTTTGCAACCTGAGGCGATCCGCGTCAGACAGAAAAACATCGCGTTTTTCGACACCACGATTGTAAATGTGGTAATACTCGCCTTCCGCAAATGAAACCTTGCGACTCATGTGCACCCCAGCATAACACAAATCCCCCCGAAGCTAAGCTTAGGATATTATCCTAAGCTTAGCTTCGGGGGGATTTTGGGGACTGGGTTTAGACTGCCTTGTTCATCTTGAGGTCGTAGCCTGCCTTCACGGCTGTATCGAGCTTGCCGTCGGGCTTCTGCGGCGTGTATTCCATGCTGACCTTGGCGAAGTTCAATGAGATCTCCTCGACGAGCGGGTCCGCGGAATTCTGCCAGCTGGTGACCATGACATCCTCGAAGGTGTAGATCATATACTGCATCTCCTTGCCGTCGGGCGACGGGCGGAGAACCTTGAGCTCAGCCTTCTTGATGTGCTGACCGGTGGCCGCCATCTTGAAGAGGACGGGGGTCGCCTTGTCGACCATCTTCGTAATATGCAAGTCCTGGAAGTTCACCTTTCCGGCACCCATACCTCCACCCGAGGACATCGTGCTCGTCTGGGACACACCCCACGACCAACTCATAATGTCGATCTCTTTCTCGTGACCTTTGACCGCCGCTTCGCCGTCGACGCCGTCGATCTTGAGGTAATAATCGGACGACGCCGCGGAAACGATAGCCGGGACGACGCTGAGCGGAACAGCATAGGACGCGAGGAGTCCAAGCGCCGCTACTGCTGCAAGAATTTTTTTGTTCATAATAATTCTTAGTAATTAGTAATGTCTGATTTCTCGTCATTGCGAGGCTTTGTGAAGCAATCCATAAATGTTCTGGATCGCTTCGCAGGGCCTCGCGATGACGATACTAAATTTAATCCAGATCCAATTCACCACACCGGGTCACGAAAAGCCAGTAATGGTGATCCCGCGTCGCTTCCGGATCTACAGCCCACGGGAGGAGGAGTTCCCCCGCATGCTTAAGGTCCAAAAGTTGAACGGCGAGACGAGTGGGGAAATTGTAGATACCGGAAACGAAGAGGTTGACGTGGAGGGCCTTGTTCAGAAATCGCTGGAGGTCTTTTACTTCGTCGAGATTATTATCCGCACCATATCGGATGATCTCGGATGTGTGGGCAAGGCAGATTGACGAGAGATCATCGACGGGCGGAGTTTCTGACTTTTCCGTCGACACACCGAGGACTTCTCCCGGGAGCGGAAAGATGCAAGTCGAGTCGTCGGAGTTCGCGGCCGGATTGTAGTTCGTCGCCGCAGGATTCGTACAGCCGTAGGTGTAAGATGTTCCCCCGCCGCCTGAGGACGGTGCTTGCGGGGGTACCTCTACTTGCGGATCGCCGACACAGCGCAGGGAGACGTCGTCGAGCAAAGAGCCAACGCCGCCACTGGAGCCGGAATCGTCCGGGCCCATTTCCGTGAAAGAAACACGCGTCACGTCGCTCGACGCGACAAACGTGTGCGTATAGAGAGTCCAGTTGGTATTCTCCCCTCCTTCTCCACTGTGGCTACCGACGACCGCATCACCGACAGATACTTCGAGTTGGTTTTCCACAGCGGAAGTTCCGGGGCGGGGCGAGAAGTAATAGGAGAGCGAATATTCTTTACCGGGGATCGTGGGAATATCCTGAAAAATGTGTGTCGGGTGGTCACCATCCATTTCCGCGTGCTGGTAGGACCCGTTGTGCGACAAGTAGCCGAACACCCCGCGCTGGATCTCGAGGCCGACACGACCGACGTCGTCGGCATTAGCGGGGAGTACGTACCCAAGCCACTTCAAGTTTTCATTTGTGAACGGAATGATATCCCACTCCGTGCGGAGCGCCGGATCCTCGAACCCGCCGTTTAAAATGAGCTCGGCGTCCGTGCAATGACGCTCTTCGCGTAGCCCGACATTGTCCGAGTCTATGTTCGTGGGGTCGACGATCGCGAGAGCAAAAGCCGGGGCGAAGAACACTAATCCAAGAAAGAAGATTGTGATATACCTGCTCATAAAACGCGAAGTAAACTAGTAAAGATATCAACTTTGCGTCGTCGCTCACTAAACGAAGTAAAACGAACGCTCAAATGTTGGGCACACCCTAACACGGGTCCGAAAAAATGCAAGAAAAAACAGCGCCCCGTTCAATGGGCGCTGTTTTTACGCGTTGCTAATCTCTCTTACGGAAGTGCCGGCACGGCGGAGGGGTTTATCCCGCTCTGGGTGCACACGATCGCATTGATCTTCCAGAGGGTCAGCTTGTGGACAAGCCCTGTCGGCTCAGGAGTGCGCATCACACCGATGCGGACCCAAGGCATAAGGATCTCATCCGCCCACTTTTCTTGGAATGCTCGTACCGCGTCACGTGTCATGCGTCCGAAGTTTCCTGTTTCGGGAAGATGCGCGTCAAAAAATTCGTTCAGAAACTTTTGGAGCTTCTTCACTTCTTCGGGATCATTGCGGAGTCCCATACGCATCGTCTTCGTGAGGTATGGAGTACAAGGCACCGCCGGCGTTGCGGGAGTCGTTGTCGTCGCCGCACCGAGAACTTGTCCGCTTGTTCCGCTCTGTCCTGAGGGCGGTGTTGTTGTGCCTGTTGTCGCTGTCGTTGTCGGCGCTCCGGCCTCGCTATTGTCGAGCGAGTCACTACAGTCGGGGTCGTTCAAGTCCCTGAGTCCGTCACCGTCGTTATCGCTTCCGTCCGCACACTGCGGAGGTGTTGATCCGCCTCCGCCCCCTGTCGAAGGAGTGGGTGCGGGTGCCGGAGTAGGTGTGGGAGCAGGTGACGGAGTTGGCGTTGGTGTCGGACTCGGTGTCGGAGTTGGGGTGGGAGCCGGAGGGGGTGGAGGAGGTGTTGTTCCGGGTACCTCGACACACTGCTCGGCGCTTGTCGGAAGGGTCAGCTTATAGAGGAGGCCCGCGAAGTCGTCACCCGTGTTCATGACTTCGATGAGGAGCGTATTCGTTCCCGTTCGGAGTGCGGACGCCGGGACCGTGCAGTGATCCATCGTTGCGGACGTGTAGTTGTTGGCACTCACGTCGGAGCAGACCTCGACATCATTCAAGGTGACAACATAGCTGTTGTCGGATGCGATATCAAGAGTTCCCGCCACAGGAGTTCCCGTTACCGTGAACGTCTTGGCGAAGTTGAAGGCTTCTTCATTGCCGGGATTCTCGACCGTTTCGCTCGCCCAGATCCACTGTGCGCCGCCGCCGACTGTCGATGCGGTGACCCAGGCCGGACTGATGGTCGCGAGTACCGCTCGCGCGTCGTCATTTTCCTGTACCGTGTTCGTCGTGTCGGAGATCACCGCCATTGAACCGGGGACCATCGTACACTGTGTCGTCGTTCCGTTCACCGGAGGAGGCGTCGGTGTCGGGCTCGGTGTAGGAGGAGTAGTCGTTCCTGTTATCGGCGGGGTCGTTGTCCCCGTGATCACACCATTCGGAAATTCATCACAGACATTTCCCGCACCGTCACCGTCGGTGTCCGCCTGGTCGGCGTTAGCGATATTCGGACAGTTATCGAATCTGTTCGCAATACCGTCCCCGTCGGTATCGGTGATCGGACCCGTTGTCGTCGCTCCGGTCAATGTGTTCGTAACAACACAATGCTTGAAAGTATTGAACGGCATCGCGACAGTTCCATCGACCGCACAATCGCCGCCAAAAGCTGTCGTATATCCGTTCGCTGGGAGCTGGGACAATATCCACCCGCCCGCGAGCGGACTTGTGACGAATGTGTCCGTCGCAACTCCCGGTCGCTCGGCGAGCAGTGTCGTACCCATCATGACACGAAACATAAAGTCGAGAGGACTGGCAGTTCCTCCGATCACCTGCGTCAAAATTCCGAGAGTCGGGCGGTAATTCACACAGTCGAGATCTGCAAGATCGACCTGTCCGTCCCCATCGTTATCGATAGTGTCGTTGCAGGTTACGAATGTATTCTCGGGACCGCTACCGCTCGCGGGAGGTGTGGTCGTTCCTGTGGCTGGCGTGTTTCCCTCGCTCGTGTCCGCGGGGCTCTCACAGCCATCATCGTTGAGGTCGATCTGTCCATCGCCGTCGTTGTCGATACCGTCCGAGCACTCGGTCGTTGGAGTTGGTGTCGGAGTCGGACTAGGGACGGGCGTTGGTGTCGTAGACCCCATCTCCGTTCCTGTCAGGGACACATCGTCCATCCACACCCAGTCGTCGCCATCGGTCATTGTCGCGGCGAAACGGAACATGAAATTCGCGTTGTTCGCGGCGTCCGCAGGAAGCAACTTGTCTTCATGATGAATACCGATCTCGGTATCGGCAACGTGATCATCTTTGCCGTCACCGATCGTATCGACAACATTCCACGATGAGCCGCCATCCGCAGAATATTCGACACGCACCTCATCGCCCGGCTCAAGACCGTCAGCCTTGTAACCATAGTGAAGTGTCACGCCCTCGTGTCCTGTTGTTGAAACCGTCTTTGTGATCGCCGTTGCAACTCCTCCCGTATCGCCATTCGCGAGTGCGGCAAGCGAGCCGTTCAGTGAACCCGTGTGATACGTCCACGTCGGAGAGGTCGTATCCCATGCGACCGGCGCTCCGAATGTTCCACTCTCGAAACCGTCTGTAAAAAGCGTCGCAGAGTCGCCCGGGGCCGCCGTAACGATAGATGCAGGCATTGAGGTCGCGATGAGAGCCACCGTCATAACGGCGGCCAGACCCTTTGCCACTTTCTTGTACTGATAATTCATACTTTTCTTAATTATTGCTACTAAATTATTAACCCGTGAAAAATGAACAGAGAACTCAAACTAGATCGAAAAACGTTCCGAAGATGAAGCGCACCTAAAGAAGGAGGCTACTCCGCGTTGGTTGCTATTATGTGACTCACTTGTGAAGAAGTGATGAGAGGGAAACAAAAACACCCCGTCGGGGTGTTTTTGTTAAAATAAAGGATGAATTAAACCAGGATTGTCGTTTCGGTTTTTCCGACGTCGACGAAGCCGGATGTGATCGGGAAGCGTTGTTCTGCGCCGGACGCTTTCACGATGATCTCCCCCGCCTTGAGTGTGGCAATAAGCGGCATGTGATGGCTGAGCACCACCATCTCCCCTTCCGCCCGCGGCACGAGAACGCTCTCGTCGTAACCGGACAAGAGGACTTTATCAACCTGTGTAATAGTTAATTTCATTACTTCACTTCATCTATCGTTCCTTTCATATAGAAGGCAGACTCGTCTTTATCATCATGCTTCCCTGCCAAGATCTCGCCTAGTCCGCGGACCGTTTCCGCGAGCGGCACGTACTTACCCGGGACACCCGTGAATGCTTCACCGACGAAGAAGGGCTGTGAGAGGAATTTCTGGATCTTACGTGCGCGGTAGACCGCCTCTTTGTCCTCATCGGAAAGTTCTTCGATGCCGAGAATGGCGATGATGTCCTGAAGGTCCTTGTAGCGCTGGAGCACGCGCTGGACGCCGCGGGCGACGTCATAGTGCTCCTGGCCGATGATGTTGGGGTCGAGAATGCCCGAAGCCGAGTCGG
>OBEQ012904687.1_pt1 | contig 19046 bp, 11 predicted proteins | sample 1670901 | NCBI WGS metagenome assembly OBEQ01 (sample SAMEA104232315, study PRJEB22302) | groundwater metagenome | biome: forest; feature: aquifer; material: groundwater | place: USA | collected 2011-08-07 | depth 5.4 m
AAGGGTTTACCTTCAGCAGTCATCTGAAGCTCAATAAGCTGCCCGGATTTATTCATAACTACATTACAGTCAACCTCTGCCTTTGAATCTTCATTATATGAAAGATCCAATAAAAGTTCACCACCTAGAACACCAACGCTGACAGCAGCAACAGGTTCTATGAGGGGTATTTTTGTAATAAGTCCTTTCTCTTTTAATCTGGAAAGTGCTTTATGAACAGCTATAAATCCTCCACATATACTGGCAACTCTTGTAGATGCATCTGCATTTATTACATCTGCATCAATAGCAACTGTTCTTGGCCCAAGTGAATTTAAATCAAATGCTGCTCGCAAACTTCTTCCTATAAGTCTTTGTATTTCATTTGTTCTGCCAGTAGGTTTTCCTTTTGTAACTTCTCTTTGATTACGCGGCCTGGTAGAACCAGGTAATAAAGAGTATTCAGCAGTAAGCCAACCTTTATTTGCACCTTCTAAAAACGATGGAACTTTTTCATCCACCATAGCTGTAACAAGAACCTTTGTTCGCCCAAGTTCCACTAAAACAGAACCATCGGCATTTGGAGTAAAATCCGGTTTAAAAGAAAGCGGTCTTAGTTCATCGTTCTTTCTGTTGTCTGGTCTTGCCATATCAGTTTATTCTACCAATAAATGACAAAAACAATTTCATCTGTCAGAAATTCTTATCCTACGATTAAATCCAGGCTCCTTCCTAAAGAAAATTCAGGAAGCTTAACTGTTTGATAACTCTATAGTTCTATATTATGGGTATAAGTAATTTAGGGAAGGCCCTGAGTTACTGATATCAGGGTTCAAGAAAAGGAAAGGTAAAAATTACAACGAGGTAAAAGTCATGATTTACAATCCAATTTTTGAAGAAGAAAAAGAAATTAAACTTCAATTCAAAGAATTAAAAAAAGAAATTAAAAAACGTGCACATAAAGAAGGAATGAAACAAACTATAGATCGTGTATATAATCTTCTACAAAAAAAACCAATATTAACTATTGCAGCATTGTTTCATCCACTGATTAATTGGTTTAAATTCTCTAAACATAACGAAGAGCAAGTGATAGGAAAAGTTTAAGTAGCCATTGTAAGATTAACTGTTGCATTATCAGGGGCCCATTCTCTACCCTGAGGTCTAGGCGTAGTAATTTGATTTGTACTCAGATTAGTCTTTGCTTCTGGATCTGAATATAGCTGCTGATTTCTTCTTAAAATACTTCTGCCTAAAATACTTGTATTTGGTAGTTCTTCTTCAGATGCACCATAAAAATATTGTCCGGTAAATATATCAAATAAAGATGCAACATATTTATTTTCCAGTCCAAAGATTGGAATGATTGCATAACCAACACCAGCTAAAAGTTGGTTTAATCCAGCTTTCAAAGGATTATACATTCTATCTTTTCCATCAATCCCTCTAAATATTCTAGGCAATCCATCAGGGTTGTTCATAATTTCTTTGGCATTTGCAATAATTCCAAGAGCAGGAATCATATTTGCAAATGCAATTGCCCAGCTTCCAACCTTATTAAATCCGCTTTCTGCAACTTCACCAAATTTTTCAACTCTTCCAAATAATCCTGCAACTACAGCGCTAATACCGCTAAGCGAGCCAACTATCGTCATTAAGTGACCAGCACTTGGTACAGATAAATTAAAAGAACCTGATTTTTCAGACATACGCTTATCAAGACCAAAAATTAATCTTGGATCTTTAATTACATCCTTAATCATTAGTACTGGGGTAACTACTGCACTTAGAAGGTTTCCAGCCAATTCTCCCAGAAGAGAGCTTATTCCACTTTGTTTTGCATCTTTTTTTACATCTTCAATTAATTGCGAGCTTAGTTTTGTAGCATTTCTTACAGCTGGTCGTGGATCAACAAATTCATTTTCTTTAGCTTTACCATCAAGTTCTTTCTTCGTATGGCTGTTCACTCTTTGTTGCATTAGGGCTCTTTGCTGACCACGTCCAAGAAATAAAACAAAGTTTCCAAAGCCAAGTCCCATATGCTTAATACCATTTGGCAAGAATGAAGAGACCATGTTTATAACTTCACCAAAGGTAATATTGTAAGCCTTATGTACATTTAACACTCCTCTGAGTGCACCACCAACTGCAGAAATTGCTCTCACACCATTTGATAACCAGTAGCCAGTTTTGTAAACATTTTCCTGCAAGCCACCTGATATTGCACTGAGTAACCTAACTACACCTCCAAGAGCCATTATCCCGCCGGAATATTTTAATAAGCCATTAAAAAGAACTGGAAGCATCTGAATAAAAGATTTTCCAAAAATATTTTTACCTTTTATCGGCGGAGAAAATAATTTATGTTCAACCTGATAATCTTTAAGTTTTATCGGGTCTTCATAGTCTATTTCTTTTTTATCAAAGTTTAAGTAAACATATTTCCCTTCATTATTTAAAAACACTTCAACTTTCTTTAAGTTTTGAAGTAATTCTTCTGTACAATTAATTGCCTCTGGCTTTGAACCATTAAACCTATCAACTACAAACTGCCCATTAGTAGACTTACTTCTATAAACAGCAAAATCTCCTTTATCATCTCTGCCTCTCCATTCCCTATACACTTCAAATCTAGGAGCTTCCTGAGGTAAAAGCCTTCCTTGAATTTCTGCAATAACAGCCCATTCATATTCTTTTAAGATTTCTTGTTGTTTTGAATTAAATGACGCACCAGTTGGATCAAGAGCATAAAGTTTTTTTGCCTCAGTAAATCTCGCATAATTAAATTCAATGTTTTCATCTGATAAAAGTCCAAAGATTTCAGCCCTTGCTCTTGCATTCGCTTCAGGACATCTAAATCTAAAAAGTTTATTCCTGCTTTGTTCTCTTATCTCACCAAGCAGCTGCTCTTCGGTAAATCTTATATTCTGACCATTGGCATCTTTTTCATAGTCTTTATGATATTTTCCATTTACATCTTTTTCAAAACCAGTAACTTTAAAATATTCTCCATCACCTACTTTTTCTACAGCATAGAAGCTTTTACCAAATGCTTTTACAGAGTCATTAAACAATTCTTCTCTTTCATAAAAATCTTTTTTAATATAATCTTTCTTCTGTTTAAGTATTTCCTTAAAGACATCTTCATCCTGAACAAGACTAAACACAATACTTCCTGCTCCACCTCTTTCCAGAGCAGCAGCCATCATACATATATCTGACTTACTGTCACCTGCCACATGCAGAAAAAGATTTTTTTCTAAGACTTCATCAAAATCTGGCACTCCAAGATGTTTTTCTCTTGCAGGCTGAATTTCTACATAATACTGACCTTCTTTATCCAGTTTAGATTTTTTAATTACGACATTTAGTATGGAGTTGTAGGCATATGTGTTGTCATAAGTAACAGTATTATTTACACTAAATAATTCATTTGAATAAAAGCATGTTTCTTTTTTTAAATTACTGTCTTTTAAAATCCCATTTAATAACTCTTCTGTTTCATCTACAAGCTGTTCTCTTCTTTTCTCATCTTCAGCTGATAGTTTTTTCTCATTTCCTTCTTCATCAAAAAGTAAATTATTAAACCTGCTAAGCTCTTCACTTTTTTGTTTAAACTCATCCACCTTCCCTGCTTTATCTGCAGGAATTAAATTCATAAGTCTACTTTCAAAACTATTAAAAGTATAAGATCCTTTGATATCAGATTCAGCTATAAATGTTTCTAAAATATCAGGTAAAGCTTTTATTCGGGGATCCAAATATCGAAATTGTTCTTCTAAGAAATTTTTATATGCATCAAACCCCTGATTAAATGCTTCTTGGCTTTTTGTTATAAACTCCTTAGAAAACAACAAGCGAGTCTTTTGACATTGAAAAAGGTTTTCACCTGTAGTCATTTTTATATCTTTCAGATCGTTTTCTTTAAAGCGCTCTTCCAGATACTTACACATACGCCATTCTAAATAACCCTTGGTACCTCCCTCTAACAATTTTCCAATACCTTTATCCCTAAATCCTTCAATATCTGAATGCAAGCCATTATTATTAAAGGCTCTCTTATTAAGTTCAGCTACCTTTCTTCTAACTGTCTTATCAGAACCAAACTTTTCAAATAAGTTTGTAATCTTATCTATAGCACCTTCCACAGGAGTTCCATGATTATCATAAAAGTGAACTGTTGGTGCTATTAAAACTCCATCTATTACTTTCTTAAAAAATTCCTGAGGTTTATTGTCTTCAAGCAATTTATAAAAATCAATGATTTCATTTTTTAGATCCTCTTTTTCCTTGTTTGTTAGATTATCCTTGTTTTCAATTTCAGTTTTTATGTCCTTTACAGTCTTATCACCACCGATTAGTCTTATGTGTTTATATGCTTCCTCTCTAGCCTCTTTTAATTCTTTAGCAGAAGCTTTATTTTTCTTAAGCCGATCAAGTTCTATCCACAAACCTTTCCCAATATCAACATCTTTTTTTACTTGTTTACCAAATTCTTTCCAGGCATCATCTTCAGAAATATTTTTATCCCTCTTATCAACAATTTCTTCTTTAAGGTCAATTATTTTTTGATATTGCGGAAGATATGCTTCACCTAAAAATCTATGTGTATCAAGTAACCATTTTGGTAACCCTTTAGGTTCAAAGACAGAAAAACTCTCATTTTTCACCATAGAAAGATAAGATTCAAGAAATGTTTTCCCATCAATCTTCAGCTCATCAAGAAATCTAAACATTTCAGTTTCACGAAGTAATTTTGCTGAAAACTTTGTAGGCTCATTTGGTTTGTGAATAATGCTGCTGTTTAAAGCAATAACTACTGCTCTTTTTGCAAACTCTGCCTGGTCCTTCATGGACAAACCATAGCGCTCCTGAAAAGGACCATGCAAGACTCCATAAGTAATAGATTTTTCAAGTCCTTCAGGAACTATCTGAATAACTGTAGGAAAAGGAGCTCTTGCAGTATTAACCCACTCAGATACATTTAGTTTATCTTTCTCTCCCATCTGAAATACTTTTCTTGACCACATAAGCTCTTCATGGCTTGCAACAAGCCATGGATCAGAAGGATCCCAATTTTTATTTCTCCAAGTATTATCAAGGTCATCTACACTTATACATTCGCCTACTTTATCATCTGATTTATGAATTCCAAGCTGTGTCCCAGCCCACCAGTTAACAGCACAGTTATAGTAATATCTCTGTTCAGCATTATTGCCAAGGAGCTGGGCAAGTTTTGTGGACATTTGTACACCAGCATCCTCACTAAGATCTTCCCATGGATTTTTCCCATTAGCAATTTGCCTGTTTGCATGTTCAACTACACTTTTTGATTTATCAAAGAGATATTGTGCTCTAGAACCCGCATAAGTTTTTAACTCTTTGTATAAATTTTCATAGGGCTTATTGTCTACTATTGAAAATCCAAACAGGGTTTTGAAAAAGAATTTGACCTTGTCAAAAAATCCAATAAATGTATTTTGTGATCCAGTTTGACTAGCACTTTCTAACTGTGTATTTTGATTTACTCCATTAACAGAATTAACAGATCCATTAGCATTAACAGGAGTTAAAAAGACAGAATGTCCTCTTATAAACCTGCCTACCCTATTTGTTATCTGATCAATCAAAGCCTAATTCTCCATTGAATAGTCTTTTTTTCACGTTTAAAAGCTAAATTTTAAATAAAGTCCTTAAATGTTATTTGAAAGGAAATTTTCTGAACTTTATACACTACTGAACAATTCGATTCTAGCACCGTAAACAGTGGGAATTTCAACCTTCTTCACAATGGTTTTATATTTGTAATTCACATTTCTATCAGCAAGGTTAAGGAGCTTAACCTTATAGCAAAACATCCAGGAAAATCAATGTGAATTTACTCAATAAAATCAATCTCTTAACCTGCGAGCTTATCACTTAGGGTTTATTACAATAAACCCCTACGGCATTTTTTCAAAAATAACTCTGCAGTCAAAATATCAAAGAGAGCAATCCCAAGATTAAACACAAGAATCCTTTTTGGATCATTTTTTCTTTTATATTTTTTAGCAATCACATCTCCAATTTCTTTTTTTATTCTGGGCCGTGTGTTTGGGAAATAATGTTTAAGTTTCCCTTTTAATTCATATTGAGCTATATCGTCAGTATAGACCTCATCCAGATGCTTATAAAGAGCAGGATCTGTCCTGGTACCATATTCAAGAGGCAAAATCAAAACATCATCTTTTAAATCCTTCTTAAAAATGTACGGTGTAATTTTAGATGGAAAGGTAGTCGCAGATAAAATTATGTCCGAATTCTTAACTACATCATGGAAATTTTTTAAGACAACAAACTTTTCTTTTGGAAATCTTACTAAAAACTTTTTTAATTCATTTGCATCATGATTATATAAAACAAACTTTGGGTTTTTGAAAATTGATTTAAAAGCCAAAATATGCACATAAGCCTGAAGTCCAAGTCCAAATATTCCAATTGTTAATTGTTTTTTTCTGGGTGCTAAATATTTTGCACAAACGGCACTAACACCTGCTGTACGAATAGCTGTAATCCAGTTTCCTTTTAATATTGCAATGGGTAAACCACATTCAGGCTCATTTAAAATAATTAAATTATTTAAATATGGTAATCTTTTTTTTAAATTACTCTTATATGCACTTTGCCACTTAATCCCAAATGTTTGTAAGCGAGGTTTATTAACCTCACCTTCAAAGATGGATACCGGCATCGATTCAGCAAAAGCATCTTCTGTGTTTAACTTTGGTCCCATTTTGGGCGGAAGATCAATTAACCCAAGTCCTTTTTTTCTAAAGCCTTCTTCTACTGTATTAATAACATCTTTAATTTTGAGAACTTTTTTTATTTTTTCATCATCTAAAATAATTTTTATTTTTTCGTTTTGCATAAAATTAAAATACATTCTCACCAGAACTCCCAAACCCTGGATAAGCTTCCATACCGTGCTCAGCTATATCAAGTCCATCTACCTCTGCTCTTTGAGAAACTCTTATTCCAATTGTATACTTTAAAATAAGCCACGTAACCACAGAAACAATAAATGTCCATAAAATAACCCATCCCACACCAATTAATTGTAAAACAAGCTGTTCTGTTGAACCACCAAAAAATAATCCCGGTTTTGGGTATGAAATATTTGGATAGTTAAATTGGGTTGGTGAGCTAAATAATCCAAGCGCAATTGCACCCCATATTCCACCTAAAGCATGAACAGATATTGCCCCAACTGGATCATCAATATGAAAGACCCTATCCAAAATTAAAATTGAAATTACTACCAGACATCCAGCTATAAAACCTATTAAATGTGCTGATTTTAAATCTACATAAGCACATGAAGCAGTACTAGCAACAAGTCCACCAAGAAGTCCGTTTATAACCATAGAAAGATCAGGTTTTCTTAAAAGAACATAAGAAACAAATAAAGCACCGACTCCTCCCATAATTCCACATGCATTTGTACAAAGTACAATATGCGAGCAAAGCTCAGGTGAAAACCCAAATGCACAACCCAGATTAAAACCAAACCATCCAAGCCATAAAATAAAACCACCTAAAGTAATCATAGGAACTGAGTGTCCAAGAATTGCATTTGGAGAAAGATCTTTATTATATTTTCCAACACGTGGTCCTAAAATTATTACACCAGCAAGTGCTGCAACACCACCTACCGTATGAACCATAAGTGAGCCTGCGAAGTCTCTAACTCCCATTTCATATAAGATTCCATGCCCAAGTATCCAATGCCCTACTACAGGATAAATTAAACTTGACATAAAAAATGTAAAAATTAAAAACGAAGTAAATTTTATTCTCTCTGCTACGGCTCCAGAAACAATTCTGGCAGCAGTACAAGCAAACATCATCTGAAAGAAAAAGATGGTCTTTAGTGGAAGAGCATAATTCCCGAGTGGGAAATAAACCGATTTTTCTCCTGATAAAAAAAAGTTTTTAATATCAGGAAAAATATTTGTTCCTGAAAACATAAGAGCAAAACCAAAAAACCAAAAAGCAAGAGTAGAAATAAAAAAAACAATGAGATTTTTAGAGAGCATGCTTACTGCATTTTTTGTTCGGCAAAAACCACTTTCAAGCATTGCAAAACCACTGTTCATAAAAAATACAAGCAATCCCATAATAAGAATCCACATTGTATCGATGGAGATTTTCAAGTCTTGTAAATTTTGTGTCATTTCTTTTCCAAAGCCGCTATGCCTGTCTCATTTGTCCTGATACGAACAGCCTGTTCTACATTAAGTACAAATATTTTTCCATCACCCAGCTCATTAGTTCTGGCAGAATCAGTAATTATTTTTATAACTTTATCAATATCATCATCATCTATAACAACCTTAATTTCTACTCTATCCAAAAGATCAATTTTATATTCACTTCCTCTGTAACGCTCTACAGTTCCCTTCTGACTACCACGTCCTTTTACAGAACTAATTGTTATACCACTAAAACCTGCTTCATTAAGCGCATCCTTAACTACAGACAGCCTGGCAGGTCTGATTATTGCTAGGACCATTTTCATTGCATCTTCCTTTTTATTTATTCAAATTTTTGCAATATTGAATTTGCACTTATGGTATTGTTTGGAACATTCCATTTATATGAATATGTTTCCTGAGTTTTAAAATTTAAAATGCTCCACATCTTTGTAGAAGGATTCCAAGTTATCAGCTCTGGTATACCATCACCAGTTACATCTCCAGAAGAAGGAATAGTTCCCTTCTTCCCAAATTTAATTTCATTCTGCCCTGACCCGCTGGCATAACGAAAGTACCAAGTTTGATTTTCTGGTCTCCAAAAGACTAAATCACATCTGCCATCACCATCATAATCATTTGGCACTATTACATCCCACTCTTTCCCATGCTGTATGTGTTCACTTTGATTAAAATCAAATCCTGTCGCTGACTTTACAATATGCCAAACTCCATCATCCGGCCTCCATACAATAAGATCAGATTTTCCATCTCCATCATAATCACCTGCAAAAGTAGAATCCTGATAAGAACCTTCATAAATTAATTTTGGTCTTTTATTTCCACTTTCATCAGCTTCAGTTAAATACCATGCACTTGCATTTGGTCTCCATATACTTACATCAAAACTTTTATCACCATCTATGTCAGCTGGAATTGGAACGTCTCCAATACTTCCTAAAAACATTTTCTTCGGTATACTAGTTCCTGAAGTTAAATACAAAATCCATTGACCAGAATCAGGCTGAAAGAAAGTAAAGTCTGTTTTTCCATCACCATCATAGTCAGCAAAAACAGGCTCATAATTTAAATTGCCATCAAAAAAGCTTTTTTCATAAAATTTATTGTCCGATGTAAGTTGAAAGTATAGCTTCCCTGATTTTGAATCCCACACAGCTAAATCAGTTAGTTTATCTCCATCAAAATCAGTTTTATAATACGGCAATGATGCAAAAACAATTAACTTATCATGGCTAAAGCCAGCCAGCCATGCAGGAATAACAAGCAGTAAAATACTTAAAATTAAAGAGATTTTCATGATATTAATACCTCGACAGGAGGATTAGCTTCTACAGCATTCTCCTCTTCTTTCTTTTTATCTGTATTTTCTAGCACTTTATGTCTACCTTGAAAAAGATTGGACAGCATTAAAAAGTATATTACTAAAGCAATAATACTTATATAAGCTGAACCCTTTCTTAATGGCGTAGGCTCAAATGAAACCCTTATCTGATGTTTTCCTGGAGGGACACTGAACGTTATCAAACCCACTTTTTGATCCATATTAAACTTGGTAGATTTTTCATCTATATAAACACTCCACCCTGGAAAATAAAGATTTCTAAGTCTTATAAAATGCTCTCCCTGTGAAAACACTTCAAAAATTCTCTCATGTGAAAACCACTTTATAAGTGTAATATCGCTTAAAGGATCAGATGAGTAAATTGACGGGGAGAAGTCCCGCTTAAAGTCAATCTCTTTCCAGTTTGGATCGTTTGTAGTATTTGGTCTATATTCTTCATTTGGCCATAAAACATATTGTGCTGCTTTTGAAAGACTTTGTTCAGGTACCCATTTCCAATGGTACATATTAATAAAATCAACATAAACAAGACATGCAAAAACCAGTGCAATAGAATTAAAAAGAAATTTATAACCTGATAGATTCACTTTCTCTTTAGCAAGATGACCGGCTAAATCAAAAGCATAAACCATAATTGCAGCTCCAAACGGAAGAATAAATGTTGTAAACCTCCAGGGAAACTGAATCGTCTGCATTGGCTTTATCATAAGCCAAACAAATATAGACAGCGGCGTCATCATTAAAAAGGAAATAACAAACATTGTTATAGCAATATTTACTCTGAATGGTTCATTGAAATATTGTTTTATTTTTTCCATATTTAAGACAAGCATAGCTATGCAGATCAAAACTGCCAAACCAAATAAAGCATTACTTACTTCATAATATCTGTGATCAAAAATTGCCCATGCATAACCTTCATCTTTATTCCTATCTAAATAGGTGAACAAAAAGTTTTTCGAAAAATCCCAAAGAGGTGCCTTTGTTAGTACTTCATCAGTATGAACAAGCTTTTTTTCCATACATGCAGGAAACAAATAAAATCCAGCTAGTGAAGCTCCCATTGCAAAGCTTAGAAATATATTTTTTACAAATTTTTTAGTTCTGTATAAATATAAACTAAGCAGACAATATGGAACAGCAATCAACGTAAAAACAAATGCAGTAGCTAAATGGGACACAGCCATTAATGCATAACCGGCTGACGTAAGCAAAAATGACTTTAAATCAAAATCTTTATTTTTATCAAAAATATCAATTCCATACAAAGCTAAAAATAAAAATGCCAGCGCTAGAGTACTAGTAGGCCAATTTGTGTTATAGATAAAAATATGAATTGCCGGGCTAAAAATTATAAATGCCAGTGCTATTGTGCTTGAAGCTGGAGAACCATGCCTTCTAAGATACAAGTAACCAAAAACAGAACATAAAACCATAGGAATAATAAAAGCTCCTTTAATTGAAAGAATTACATTCTTAAAAATCAAATCAAGTGCAACAAATAAGTAATAAACTAACGGTGCATAATAATTAAATATGGGAAGTCCATAACCATTTACCTGAGCATCAATCCATCTGGGAAACCATTGTCCCTGCCAGAAACATCTCTTAAAATTATATGCATGCTCTATATGAATGTGCCAATCTGCATGGCTGGGAATCCCTTTTCCAAAAATAATCGGTGCAGCAGATAGGAAAGTTAAAAGTATAATAAAAAATATTCGCTCACTTCTTGTACCTAGAAAATGATACGTTAAACCTTTTTGTTCCACATCTTCTTTTATTTCAGTTGTTTCCAAATTTTTTATTGACCTCTTGTTTTTAGATCTGTAACATTATACTTATAAACAAAGCGAATTTTTAAAACTTCAAGCAACATTCTTATGGAATCCTTGAAAATATTAACTTTTGAACCTCCTACGTGGTACCAGCTTATTGGTACTTCTTTTATTTTGTAACCCATTCTTTTTAAAAGAAATAAATATTCAATATCAAAAGAAAAACCAAAGCATTTTTGATTTTGAACCAGCTCTTTTGCTATAGCAGATCTGAAAAGTTTAAACCCACATTGTGTATCCTTAAATTCAGCTAAACCTAGAATACTCAGGATCATATGGAATATCCTGCCGATAAATCTTCTAAAAACAGACATTGTAACTTCAGAGTTAGAGGTTTTAATTACTCTTGAACCAATAGCTACATCATAACCATCTTTTATAGCCGCTAATAATTTCTCTGCTTCTATGATGGGAGCAGCACCATCTGCATCTGTATATAAAACCAGATCTGTTGATGCTCTTAAAAAACCTTCTCTAACTGCATAGCCTTTTCCATAATTTGGAGTATAACCAAGAACTTGAAACAATTCTTTATTTTTACCTTTTAATTGAATCCAGTTTTTTACAGTTAATTCAGTATCATCTAAACTTCCGTCATTAACGACAATTACCCTTAAAAAATTTTTAAGAGATTTTTTAAAAATATACTCATCTATTTCATTTAAGGTTTTTAGAATCCTTTTTGATTCATTGAAGGCTGGAATTACTATTGTTAAAGTTTCATTCATTTATGTATGTATTAACTATCATCTTTAAAAATAAAAACTTAAAATATATTAATGCCTTTGTATAAGAAAGTAAGCTTAGCTTTGTTATTAAACTTTATACTACAAAATCTTAGGAGATACAAAAAATGAGTTTTTTATTTGCTTTAATTGTTTTATTTTTTTTAGTTGTTGTTTTTTATATTATTGGCCACTTAGCTTGCAAGTTTATAAATATAAGCGAAAAAAGTAAGTTACTTTACTTTCTTGTAAAAATAGCTGTTGGAATCTCGCTATTTTTAATAACAATTAACCTGTTTGGTAGATTAACGAGAGATTTTAATATTGGGCTTGTAGTTACATTTATTCTATGCATAGTAGTAATCGGTTGGCAGTTCAATGAATTTAAACAAACTCTTATTAACTTAAAACAATTTTTAACAAAAGATGATTTAACTAATTTCTTCAAAGAAAACACAGATAAATACTTCTGGATTTTAATTGGAGTAATTAATTTTATTTATGGAATCACTGCTTTTTCTACAATAAATCTAGATCGATTCGGTGTAGGAAATAAACATATATTTAATATTAATCAGCTACTAGCAGGAACATATCCGCCCAAATATTCATTTCTTCCTAATCTAGATCAACAATACCACTATGGTGCAGATATTTTTGGTGCAATCTTAACTAAATTTTCTGGCACTCACCCTGAATTTTCTCTTGATATATTAACTTTGCTTTTTCTAAATCTAACTATTTTGACACTCTATACACTATCTATAAAATTTCTCGGCTCAAATAAATTAAATAAATATCTGGTCCCTTTTGTGGCATTGCTTGGATGGGGTCCAATTACCACTCTTTTTTCAAAAACTCCTGGAGAAATAATCCCAAAAAATTTCTTAGAAAAAATACAATATCTAACACAAACCAGATTAACTGACTCTGCAAACTGGACAGGACTTGCTTTACACTGGTTTTTTGCACCGCCAGTCATGATCGGTGTTTTCTTCTTACTGATATCACTGTATCTAATATTTAATTTTCTAAACAATAAAAATACCATCACCTCAGTATTATTTTTATCTTTATTTCTAAGCAGTCTGGAAATTATAGATATTACAAAGTTTATAGTCGTTATGATTGCACTAGCTATTTATGTAATTATTACTTTGCCATTACCAATCTTTGAAGACATAAAAGACACAGATAAAACAGACTTAACTTATCTATCTAAAAGTTTTGGTTTATTATTTCTTTCCATATTTATATTTTGTTTTATACATGGGAATTGGTTTACGGTAGATAAAAGTTTTGTGTCTCCATTGTCGTTTTATAAACTTGGCACATCAAACTTACCAGCAGTCTTCAGCCCATTAAAAGTTAATTTTATTCTTCTTGCAATTTTTGCTTTTGGATTTTATCAAGCCTATAAACAAAAAGATAAATGGCTTACGTTTCTTTTTACTTATTTTCTAACAAGTATGATTTTGCCATTTTTTCTAACAATTCCAAACGCTGGAATTGGGAAATTATTTATGACTGGAAATGTTATAGGAGCATTTTCACTGCCCTTTACAGTAGACTTTATTAAAAATAGACTTAATCTCAAAGAAGAAAAAATAAAGATATTCTATACACTAATTTTTATACTATTAAGCTTTAGTACCTTAATGTACTGGGCTTTTGGTAGTTTTAGTAATAAGGAAAAGTCTCTTTTTACACTAGAAAATGGAAGATTAAAATCAAATGGAAAACAAGTTTATCCATTTGACAATAAATCAGAGGAATTTGTTTTTGCAAAAAAACTAAGGTCAAATAAATTTAAAGATTCAACTATTTTAAGTGATCCTCAATATGGTGAGATATTAGCAGTAAACTCAGGGTTGTTTAGTCTATTGCCAAATATTACAAACTTTAATGAGGAAGTTCCTGTTAAAAAGGAATTTATTGATTCAACAGCTGCAAAATTAAATTCACTGTATGCATTTAATAGTAAATTACTGAAAGAGCAAAAAATCCGTACACTATACCTAACTCCTAAATTAATCAGATACCTGCTATCACCAAAAGCAAGACAAACTCTATTAGCTGCTGAATTAAGTGGTAATGGAAAAGTAATCCATTCAAACAAAAAAGAAGACCTTACCCAACTAAAAGAAATATATTTTATTGATCCAAAAAAATTAACCTATGATTCAATACCAAACTACGGTAAGAGACTAAAAGCATATCTTAAATCCATAGGTTCAAAAGATCCAAAAAATAATTATTCTATGTACCTGAAACAAATTGCAGAATGTCCTTATTATGGAATTTATAATGCAATGTCAAATGACTTTGACGGGGATATGATTTCTGATGTAGCATTTTTTGATTATGCTTCCAAAAAATGGACTATTATTTATGGCAAAGATCAAAAAGAAGAAGAAATTGATTTAAATAATTCTATCTTTGCAAATTATAATGGTGATTTGCTTGTTCCTGTTCCATCAGATTATGATGGTGATTCAAAAACTGATATTGCATTTTTTGATGAAAATAACGGCAGATGGTACATAAGAAGATCTTCAGATTTACAGATCGATTCAGGTAAACAATTTGGGGTTTATATAGAAGAAATCCCCCTCCCTGCTGATGTAGATGGTGACTTAAAAACTGATCCTTCTTGCTTCAATTCAAATCATGGAACCTGGTATTCCGGAGCCACTACTAAAGGTTTTTATCAAAATAATTTTGGACTCTCTCCTTTAGATATTCCTGTCTTTGCTGACATTGATGGAGATAAACAGGCTGACTATGTTATTTATAAGCCCGATACAAATTTACTGGAAGCTTATTTATCTACAAAATCATTTAACAAATTTGATCACCTGAAACTAATTATAGGAAATAAAAACTCAAGGCTGGTCCCTGCAGATTATGACGGAGATGGAAAAGTGGATCTTGCCCTATGGACACCGAGTACTGGTGAATGGGAAATAGCCTATGCTAAAGACTTATTAATTTCAAATATAATTTCAGGAAGCCCTCCACCTGCATTTGTAGGATGTGGTGTTCCTCCTCAACCACAGGGAGAAACTCCAACACCTCTATGTGCTACTAAAAAGTTTAAGCTTGGTAGAGCTGGTGATATCCCAATGCCTGGAGATTATAATGGGGATGGAATAAATGAAATTGCTGTTTACAATACCTCGACAGGATGGCTTGAAATCTTTTTCAATAACGGAACAAAGAGAAAAATTGATTTGTCGAAATATAGAGGTTTGACACTGGCAAGCTTTATAGGGGTTTAGGTTGTTGACTTTAATATTTCCTTCTTTTTTTTAGTATAAGTACACATCTAATTCCAAAAGGAAACTTAATAAAAGGTTCAAGCATCATCTCGGCTTTTATAAGTACTTCAAAGAGTTTACTTGTTTTAGTTTTGCGAATTGAGGACACTACCATGCCCTTTTTTTTCTCAGCAGGAAGCGACATAAACCTTTGGTTATAACGCTTAACTATATAGAAAGCAGGATAGGCGAGACAAGCCAAATGAGTAGCTTTAACAATTTCAAAACCTGTTTTTTTTGCAAGAGCTATTAAATCATACATTCTGTATCGCCTAAAATGCATTAAGTATTCATCATAAATATCGAAACACCTAGGACTGCTAGGAACCTCAATATGAGCAATACCACCATCTTTAAGTATTCTATAAATTTGGGATAAAGCAACTTCATCATTATCGATATGTTCTAGTACGTTTAGAATTACTACAGCATCTATGGATTGAGATGGTAACGGGCATTCACGGAGATCATATTGAATAAAAGGGATACTGTTAAATGTCTTAGATAAATATGATAGTGGTTCTTTAATAAAATCTGAACCTATTAAGTTTATGTTTGGTAGAGCTCTCTGCATTTCAGAAAGTAAGTATCCAGAGGAAGAACCCACTTCTAGTACAATTGCATTTGATTCAGCACAATATCTGGCAATAGTCTTAATTGCAAGTTTTCGTGAGGCAACATCAATAGGGTGATTTAATCCTGCTTCTACTTCATGTAAGTGTGTAAGATCAGTGTTCCAATTACTCATATTTTGGCTATAGCAAAGAACTGTACATAATTTTTCCTTGTATAGAAATCCTTTACCAGTCCAAACAGGAGATTCACCTGATTCATCAAGAGATGGCCATGGAAAATTAGAGAATGCCTCTTTTTTGTGATTTGACACTTTGTATTCTTCCTATCTAAGTTCTTGTCATATAAATGCTATCAACATATTTGTACCTTTATTATTTTTATCCAAACTAACTTCTACGATTATTCTCCATTGTAACTAATTTTGTTAATTTTCAGAAAACAGAATTTCAGTATATCCAGGATGCAAACTTTCAGGACTAAATAAATGCCCTCTAGGATCTACTAAAACTGGGTCAAAAAAGAATAGTTCAATCCTGTCGGCTAACTTAGGTTCAAAATCCACATGTAATATTCTTTCTCTATGAGCATTTGGGAATGAAAAACTTTTTGTAAGCATTGGTTGGTTATTATAAAAAATTTTGACATTAAGACTTTTCCACCCCTCAATAAGACTTGTTTGCCTAGATAAACACCACAACGATTTAACAATAAAAGGATGCATAGGAACAATGGTTAGAATACCTTCTTTACTTGTTTCAGCAGCCCAATCTGTATCTAAACGACCATCTATTGCTTTACTCCCATCAAATAAATAGCTGTAACTACTAGAAGCAATAGCAGTAAGTGGTACTGAAGATGCTAATAACGAAACTGTTTTCCAATCAGGAGAATATTTAAATATAGCTCGTGAAATTGGTGTACACCACTGTTCAAGTTTTCTAAATTGTTCTGCATTTTGTGCTTTCAAGCCATCATAACATCCAATAATCCCTAAAGCTACACCTATTAATATACTAATGAATGAAAGGACTACAGCAATTGTTCTTAAAAGTCTTCTACTGCTAGGATTAGAAACTAATTGTGTATCAAAATAAAACCACACTATGCCAGCTATTATAATAAGCTGTGTTGCAAAGTCTGCGACATAGCGCATAGTAACACTCACTGCTGTGATGATCACACAAAAGTACAATAATGCTGATAGCAAAAGAATCCAGAATTCAAAATACCTGAATACGGTTTCTTTTTTTAAGAAAGCTTTAAAATTTAATTTGTTTTGCCAACAATAAATAAATGGTCCTAGAAACAGTAACAAAAGGAATGGAATTCCAGAAATTATTCCTACTGTTTTTTCAAAATAGTATATGGTAGGTATCTTTAGGAAAGTAGGGATCGTTGGATTTACATGAATGAATGGGAAACTTGAATCTATTATCGGTGGCTGAAATAAATAAAAATAAAGATTTGAAAATATATTTTCAATATTAAAAAAATGAACCGTTCTTGAATTGATAACAGTTAGCACATAATTAAGACCGAACTCAAATGGACTCTCAAAACGAAGGTAGTTATATATGAATTGAGCTAATAGACATAAACTATATGGGAGTATTAGAACTAAGGCAGCTTTAAATAAAGACTTGTTGTTAGTTTTAGTTTTTAATATTTTATTCCAGACTAAAAATAGCAAAAAGCCTGATAGTACATATGGAGGACGGCAGCCAATTGCTAAACCTAAAAAAAGACTTCCTAAACAAAGTTTAGCTAAATGAGGAGACAAACCTTCTGTAGCTTTGCATAACCAATAAATGCCCCCCAGCAGGAAGAAAATACCACTAGAGATGGAAACTTCATACATGTCAGTACGACGTAAGTTATAAGGGAGTACATTTGCGAATGCTATTGTTCCAACGACAATTAGTACCATCCATTCTGGTATATTCTTAAAGTATCTATTTCGCAAGTAATAAAGTAGAATAGTTGCCCAAATTAAAGCACCAAATGAAAATATTAAGACTGCTAAATTATCTGGCAACCTTTGATTTGTAATAAGTCTATAAGGTAAGTATAGAAGAAGAGCAGCATTTTGACCGTATGTTAAATAGTACTTTCCTTTATATAGAGCTGCATCATGTAATCTCAGCCCCCAACTAGAGCTTGGGTCATATGGATCAGGCAAAGCTAAAAGCTCTGGTTTTGGTTCAATTAGAAAATTTAACTGTCCTGCAAGAAAAGCATCTGTTAGAAGATTATACATACCTCCATGAGGTTGGTCTAGATTAAATGTGTTCCAACCTCCTGTTGCAGTCCAGAAGTAGAATAAAAATACAATACCTAGCAGTAGTCGTTTATGCATTACTCCATGCTTCCTCGTATACCAGTAAACAGAATAAATACATTTAAAATAATTCCCACTGTTAATAGTTTGCTTAAAATAATCGATAATTTATTCTTTTCCAACAACACACTTGTATATAGTACTGCCCAACATAACCAGGTCCAGCTAATATAACGATATTCAAAATAGCCAGGAGTAATTAGAATAGTTGATAATAAGAAAGTATGTGTACTAATAATTTGTGCTAAATGTGCAACAAAAATAACAAAGCCGTTTAGCTTTGCAACCTCAGATGAAAATATCTTTCTTAATGCAATTAAATGGGCAAATAAATTGATCCAAAATAAACCCCAGAAAAAAATCACACTCGGTTTGGTGTATATCCATTCTCCTGTAATCGATGTTACAAATACATAAGCCCAATAATCATAACTCTTAGTTTCTAGTGGTTTTCTCATATAACTTGTGTGGGCAAATGGATCATCCCATTCATGAGGGTATAAATTTATTAAAGGAAATTTCAAGATTACACTTGTGAATTTGTTCCAATCTGATGAGTCCCATTTTTTTGTTATCACTAAATTCTCATCGCCTCGTGGATAGCACTTTCCTGTAAGACGGTAGTTATGGAAAAACATCCAAGGAAATAAAAGAGTTAATGAAATAAGCAACACAG
>OBEQ010829815.1_pt1 | contig 19044 bp, 14 predicted proteins | sample 1670901 | NCBI WGS metagenome assembly OBEQ01 (sample SAMEA104232315, study PRJEB22302) | groundwater metagenome | biome: forest; feature: aquifer; material: groundwater | place: USA | collected 2011-08-07 | depth 5.4 m
GATTGGCGGATGCAAATTGACACTGTAGAAGACGGCGTGCGCGTAACCGCCTTCGACGGCGCAACGCCGATTTACCTGCGCTGCGCGAAAGCCGCCTGCGAGCCGCGGCACGAGTGGTACCGCGATTGCTACTGGCCGCAGGAAGCCTACCGCGGCCTCGACGACCGCGAGGATCATCTGTTCGCCGCATACTTCCGCGCGAAACTCGATCCCGGCGCCTCCGTCACGTTTGTTTTCTCGACCGACCTGGCGGCGAATCTCGACGGAAACGCCGCCTCCGCGGAACGCGCCGCGTACGAAGAGGATCTCCTTGCACAGTGGTCCGCGCGGCATCCGCGGTTTTCATCTTCCGCGCCAGACTGGATGCGGCAGCTCGTGCTTGCCGCGGACCAGTTCGTCGTCAAGCGCGGCCTGCCGCAGGAGCCCGGCGGCCGCTCGATCATCGCCGGCTATCACTGGTTCGGCGACTGGGGCCGCGACACCATGATCGCCCTCCCCGGATTGACGCTGTCCACCGGCCGCACCTCCATCGCGAAACAGATCCTGCTCGCCTTCGCGCGCTACGTGGACGGCGGCATGCTCCCCAACAACTTTCCGGATGCCGGTGGCAAGCCCGAGTACAACACCGTGGACGCCGCGCTCTGGTACTTCGAGGCCGTGCGCCAATACCACGCCGCATCGCAGGACATCGACACGCTGGCAAAACTCTATCCGGTGCTTGTTTCCATCATCTCTGCGTATCTGCGCGGCACGCGGTACCGGATTCACGCCGACCCCACCGACGGCCTGGTATTCGCCGGCGAGCCCGGCGTGCAGCTCACCTGGATGGACGCCAAGGTCGGCGACTGGGTCGTGACGCCGCGCATCGGCAAGCCGGTGGAGATCAACGCGCTCTGGATCAACGCCCTGGAGACCATGGCCGGCTTCTCGCGGATATTCCGCAAGCCCGCCGAAGCGTATGAGGCAGCCGCCGCGAAAGCGAAATTCAACTTCGGAAAATTCTGGAATCCTCAGGCCAACTGCTGTTTCGACGTGATTGACTCGCCGGGAATCGGCAGCGACGCGGCCATCCGGCCGAACCAGATTTTTGCGGTCTCGCTACCCGTCAGCACGCTCAACCTCGACCAGCAGAAGGCCGTCGTGGACACCTGCTCGCGGTTCCTGCTCACCTTGCACGGTTTGCGTAGTCTCGCCGCCTCGGATTCGCGTTACGTCGGCATCTACGGCGGCGGCCCGCGCGAACGCGACGCCGCCTATCACCAGGGCACCGTGTGGGGCTGGCTGCAGGGACCCTTCGCGCTGGCTCATTACCGCGTCTACCGCAGCCGCGAAGCCGCGCTCCAGTTTCTCGAGCCGCTCGGCCGGCAGATCCACTCGCACGGGCTCGGCACGCTCAGCGAGATTTTCGATGGCGAACCGCCGTTCACCCCGCGCGGCTGCACCGCGCCGGCCTGGACCGTCGGGGAAGTCCTTCGCGCATGGAACGAGCTGACGAGCGAGTAGCGCTCAATGCGGGCGTTTCGCCGCGCCCGTTTCGTAAAATTCGATCAGGACTCTTTCTCCACCCGGAACGCGCGCCAGGAAAAAATTGATCCGCGTCCCTCCCGCGCCGGTTCTCGTTTGGGGATAAACCGGCGCGACGCCGAACTTTTCCGCCACGATCTGCGCCGCTCTCTCCACGTCGGACACCCTGTATTCCACCTGCTGGATTCCCTCGCCGCGATTCTTCAGAAACCGGGCGATCGCTCCTTCTCCTGCCGGTTCGCGGCTAGTAAGGACATCCAGCACAATTCCGCCCGCGAAGTGCAGCTCAAATTCCATTGCGTCCTGCTCGGGAGGCACATCCACCAGCGGCGGCGAGCCGTTGGCCGCCCGGATTCGCTGGAAGTTATCGGAAAGAACCGCGACGCCCACGGTGATCTCTGGCCGTTCTCCTCCCAGTAACGATGCCAGCTCCGCGTCGGCCCGCCAGGCGGAAACCGCGGCTTCGGCCAGCCGGCGTCCAGCGTCGTAAATTTCCCGCGCCGCCGCGCGGTTCGCCTCTGCGGCATCGCCCAGCAACGCAATTGCATCCGCAAGCGAATTTGTCATTGGTTGATTCCTAGCATGCGGATTCACCCCGGCATCATTCCGATGCTCTCGGTTTTGGCTTGTGCAGCAGCGAAGCCGCCAGCGCCACGCCGAGAATCGCTCCGACGATCAGCAGCGACAGATAGACCGGAATGTGCAGCCAGGGCTCGGCAATCATTTTTGCGCCGATGAAGAACAGCACCACCGACAGTCCCGCCGACAGGTAACGAAAATACCCCAGCACGCTGGCCAGCAGAAAATACAGCGCGCGCAGCCCCAGGATGGCGAACACGTTGGAGGTATACACGATGAACGTGTCGCGCGTGATGCCGAACACCGCCGGGATGGAATCGAGCGCGAAGGTCACGTCGGTGATCTCAACCACCAGCAGCACCAGGAACAGCGGCGTGGCCAGCCAGCCCTTTTCCCCTCGCACAAAAAACTTCTTGCCGTGATACTCCCGCGCGACGCGAAGATGCTTTTGCGCGAACCGGAAGACCGGGTTCTCTTCGGGGTGCGCTTCCTTCTCCCGGGCCAGCAGCATGTGCAGCCCCGCGTAGAGCAGGAATCCCCCGAACACGTAAGTGATCCACGAGAAGCTGGCCAGGAGCGCCGCGCCCGCGGCGATCATGATTCCGCGCATCACCAGCGCGCCCAGAATTCCCCAGCCGAGCACCCGTTGCTGAAACTGCTCTTCCACGCGGAACGTCTGGAAGATGATCAGGAAGATGAATAGATTGTCGACGCTCAGCGATTTTTCGATGATGTAGCCGGTGAAGAATTCCAGGGCGCGCTGCCCGCCGTACCAATGCAGGACTCCGATGCCGAACAGCACCGAGACGCCCACCCAGACCAGGCTCCAGATGACGGCCTCTCGTGCGCGAACCTTGTGCGGAGCGCGGTGAAATACTCCCAGGTCCAGCGCCACGGCCAGCAGCACGAACAGATTGAACTCGATCCAGTGTGTCGGAGTACCCATGCTCGGAGGAACGCCCCCGCGTCAGGGCGCGGAGGGATTCTCTTCTGCGGCATTCAGGTTGGTCAACTCGATCCGCGCCGTCTTGCCGGGCTCGATGGTGAACGGCACGTCCCACCGCAGTCGCAGATCGCCGGAGCTGACCTCCAGGCCCAGCGTGCTGAGCCAGTACGTGCCCGCAGGGAGCCCCGAGACGTACGCGTGGCCTTCGAGATCGGTGTCCGCCTTGGCCGCCAGGTATTTCGTCTGCGCGATTTCCGGCAGCCGGCGCCGCATCTTGCGCCGGTGTTCCGCATTCAATTGGTTCCACGGGCGCGCCGGGTTCACGGCATCGAGGAATTCCTCCATGCCGCCGGTGGTGTGCGTGTTGGCGGCGATAAAGCGCCGCAGCGCGGCGATGTAGTCATCGTGCAGCTTGCGGTAGCGCTCGGGATTGGCCGTCTTGTCCGCTTTCGAATATTTCGGACGCGGCAGCGATGCCGTCGCGCCGCCGCTGTTCGCCCGCAGATAAGCATCCAGAAATTCCGGGATGTTGACGATGTCGTCCGCCGTCAACCCTTGCTGTGCTTCGGGCGAGGTCAGGTCCATCGTGCCGCGGGCCTTCATCCACGTCTTCAGCGGAGCCGAAAGCGACAGGCCGTCGATAAACTGTTCGCGCGTAGGCAGCGGGTCCTGTTTCTCGGCCTCCCGCGCGATGTCCGCATAGCTCTTCCGCAGGAGGTAAAACGTGAACTGCCGCACCGGCTCGGGCCGCCCGGCCGTGGGCGTGATCCGCGCCGCGAATTCCAGCGAGCCGGCTCCTCCAGCCGCCTGCTGCCCATGGGCCGCCGGCACACATAACAGCAGCGCCAGGCCCGCCGCATGCGGAATTGCAAGAATTTTCATCGGGGCCATCGTAGCAGAAGACCCGCGCCGCCCGTACGCGCCATCATCACAACTGTTTCTTCGCTGGACATGCCCCTGGCCGGCGGCCCGTGAGTTTGCCTTCGATCAGTTTCTGCCCTAGAACAGCCGGAACGACACGTCCACGGTCACCCACACCGGCACGCCGCGGCCCCCCGCCTCCCGCACCGTCTCCGCGGCGCGTTCTTCCAGTCCAAAGCCGATTCCTCGCGAAACGCGGATCTCCTGTGCTTCACCGTATTCGCCGATCAAAACCTGCAGCGTGATGTTCCCCTGCACTTTCGCCCTTCGCGCTTCGTCCGTATACAGCGGATCAGGACAGTAGACGCACGCGGGCGCGCGCAACCCGGCGTGATAGGGGCCGCCGGTCGTTCCCGTGCCGGCCAGGTCGCCATCTCCGTCACCCATGGTTGTGCCGCGCTTGTTCCCAACTCCATGCGGCCCGCCCGGTCCACCGGAACCCGTGGAATCCTTCATCCAGGGAAGCCCCAGTGAGACAACCGGCGGATTTTCCAGCTCCGGAGAATTTGGATCTAGGATTGTAGCCGCCACCGGCAGCCGGGGTTTCAGATTGCGAATCATCCAAGCCGGCGCCAACTGCCGCGAAGACAACGGCGCCAAGTCTCCGCGCGTTGGAGGAACCGGGTTCTCATCTCCGCCAGAACCGTTCCCCCCGGAGGGCTTCGCTACCCCAAGGATTTTTGACAGCTTCCCCGGAAGAAAGATTGCGGGGCTCGGCTTTCCGGTATCCGTTATTGGCGCAACGCCATCCCCGGGCCTGTGGTAAGTGGAAATCAGCAGCAGCCCGGCGATCGCTGCCACATGGCAAGCGCAGGAGAGCGACTGCGCGCGGATCAGTTTTCGCTTTTCCAGGCGCAGCAAGTGGAACGGTGCGCCATTCACCGAAGACGGCTCCCAGCGCACGGGCGCCAGAATCTGCGCCAGCGATTCCCGCACGCGGTGAAGCCAGGTTTCTTGTTCTGGGATTCGAGTGGAACTCCGCAGTGAAGGATGGTTCTCCATGCAGCCTCCGTGCCCGGCAGGCTTTGAAAACTCCTGCCTGGCGGACCATGCACGGTCTGTGAGAATCAGGCGCGCGGAGAGAGGTTGCCCTTGCGGCAAACGGAATTCTGAGGCTTTTTCCAGAAATTCAGGGAGCAGGTCAGAACAGCCGGAAGTTCACTTCGTAGTTGACGATCACCGGTACGGGCCGGCCGTTTGGCCCCAGAGCGGGCTTGAACCGGGCGGCTCGCATCGCTTCCACGGCCTTTTCTTCCAGTCCCAGGCCGGGACCCTTGACGATGCGGATGTCGGTGGCGCGGCCGTCAACTCCCACGACGATCTGCAGCACCACGATGCCCTGGTACTTCGCCTTGCGGGCTTCTTCCGAATACAGCGGGTCGGGGCAGTAGATGCACGACGGGATTCCGACGCCGTTCACGCCCGCGCGGCACACTCCTCCGCCCGTTCCGCCACCGGAGCCGGGTCCGAGCCCCGCGCCGGAGCCGCTGCCGATTCCGCCGCCTTCGCCCGTGCCGATTCCGCCGCCACCGCCGGGACCATTGGACATGTTCACGGCCGCGGCCAGGGGGTCGCCGTAATTCGTCAGCGCCGGATTACTCACTTTGAGTTCAGGCGGCCCGAGCAGCGACGGGTCCATGGGCAGCTTGGGCTGCGGATTCTTGATCGTCGCCGACGGCGGCGTGAATTGCGTCCAGGTAAACTTCGGCACGCGGCCCTTGGTTGGAGGGAGCTTTGAGCGGTCGCCTCCGCCGCCTCCGCCACCCGCTTTGTCCGCGCCCGCGGGGAGCTTGGAGACGTACGGCGAAAAGTCGATTGGCACAACGTCCATTTTCGTGTTGGCCTGCGTGGACGTTGGCATGACGTTCACCATCAGAGGTAGCAGCAGCAGCGCCAACAGCGCGCCGTGAATCACGATTGAAATCGTCTGCGTCCGGCCGAAATTCTCGCGCTTCGACCAGATCTCTTTCACTCTTACAGCCTTGCTGGTTACCCGCAGGGGCGGCAGCTTCGCCGGGAAAAACACTTCCTTCAGCCGCTGGCCAAAGCTTCCGAACCCCGCGCCCCAGTTCACTTCCAGGCGGCTGCTGGCCCCGGTTCGCGCCACCGCCGGTGTGGACCGGAAAAAGTCCTTCAAGTTGTCCAGCACGCTGCTGCTGTAATTCGCGGAGCGGAAGGGTGTCCCGGGCCGCGCAGGGCCCAGCTTCACGGGACGCTCGAAGAGAAAGTAGCGAAGGTTCGACCAGAATTTGTCGGCAATGAGATGGTCCGGCGCGCCAAACTTCGGCGCAGTCCTGCCCCGGGGGAGCGTCGTCGGCGAAGACACTTTTGGCTTCGTCACATCCGGCGGCAGCAAATTAAGAAAATGGTCCGGCACTGTTCCTACCCTCTTAGACGCCGCTTCCCGTACAAGGGCTCCCGCAGTTTCATTCGATTCGCGCTGGCCGGTCTGGGTTGCACGCGCGAACCGGCTGACACCAGCAAGTCTTCATTGTAACATGGACGGTTACTTTGCTTGCTGGTGTGCCCGCCGTGGCACTCTTTATTTATACGGCACGCGCAGGAGAGCCGATTCACCCGAACCGATGGCCGAGCCTCTCGAACTGAAAAAGACAATCAACCTCCCGCGGACCGGCTTCCCGATGAAGGCGGGTCTTCCCCAGAACGAACCCAAGCAACTCGCCGCTTGGGAACAGGCTCGGATCTACGACCGGATTCTCGAAGCCCGCCGGGGACGGCCTGCGTTTATTCTCCATGACGGGCCGCCGTACCCGACCGGCTCCATCCATCTCGGCACCGGCCTGAACAAGATCCTGAAAGACATGATCGTGAAATCGAAGAGCATGGCGGGTTTCGCCGCGCCCTACGTCCCCGGCTGGGATTGCCACGGCCTGCCCATCGAAACCAAGGTCGAAAAAGAGCTTGGGGGCAAGGGAAAAGTTCCCCCCGCCGAGTTCCGCCGGCTTTGCCGCGAATACGCCACCCGCTACGTCAACGAGCACCGCCGCGAGTTCAAGCGCCTCGGAGTTTTTGCCCGCTGGGAAGATCCGTATCTCACCATGAGCGCTCAGTACGAGGCCACCATCGCCGCCACCTTCCTCGATTTCATGGAGCGCGGCTACGTCTATCGCGGGCGCAAGCCCGTCTACTGGTGCATCCAGGACTCCACGGCTCTCGCCGAAGCCGAAGTCGAGTACGAAGACCACACCAGCCCCTCCGTCTGGGTGAAGTTCCCCGTTGCCGGCGGCGGCAAGGGCGCTGCCGCGAACCTCGGGCCGGACGTCAGCGCCGTCATCTGGACCACCACTCCCTGGACGCTACCGCACAATCGCGCTCTCGTTTTCCATCCCGACCTGGAATATGCCCTGGTGGACACCGAGAGGGGCGCCTTGCTCGTCGCGGCCGCGCGTGTGGCCGCCCTGCAGACCGAATGCGGTCTGCGACAAGCTTCTGTTCGCGCAACATTCAGCGGCCGCGATTTTGAAGGCATGAAGTTCCGCCACCCGTTTCTGCCGCTCGAGATCCCCGGGTGTCTCGCCGGCTACGTCACCCTCGACCAAGGCACGGGCATCGTTCATACCGCCCCGGGCCACGGTACCGACGACTTCAACACCGGCCAGCGTTGCGGCCTCGAAATCTACGCCCCGCTCGACGACCGCGGCGTCTATCTCGAAGGCCTCCCCGAATACAAGGGCCTTACCGTCTTCCAGGCCAATCCGGTGATCGTCAAGCTTCTTGGCGACCGCGGCGCTCTGCTTGCCTCCTCCGAGTACAAGCACAGCTACCCGCATTGCTGGCGCTGCCACAACCCCGTCATCTTCCGCGCCACCTTTCAGTGGTTCATCAAGATGGACCAGGCCGCTCGCGGCCATTCCAAGACCATTCGCCAGGAAGCCCTCGAGGAAATTCAGAAAGTGAAATGGATTCCCGCCTGGGGCAGGGACCGGATGTCCTCGATGATCGCCGAGCGCCCCGACTGGTGCGTCTCGCGCCAGCGTTTCTGGGGCGTGCCGATCATCGTTTTCTTCTGCGAGGGCTGCGGCAAACAGCTCGAGGATTTCACTGCGCTGCGCCAAGTCGTGAAATGGTTCGAAAAGGAAGGCGCCGACGCCTGGTATCACCACTCGCCCGAGGAGCTCCTGCCCGCCGGCACCGCGTGTTCCTGCGGCGCCTCCAAATGGCGCCAGGAACACGACATCCTCGACGTCTGGTTCGATTCCGGCTCCTCGCACTTGGCCGTTCTCACCAACCCGGGCGAATGGCCCGCCGACATCTATGTCGAAGGTCCCGACCAGTTCCGCGGCCGGTTCCACAGCTCGCTGCTGATTTCCGTCGGCGTGCGCGACTGTGCGCCCTACCGCCAGGTGATGACCTACGGCTGGGCCCTCGACGAGCACGGCCGCCCCATGTCCAAATCTCTCGGCAACGCCATCGAGCCCGCCGAAATCTGCGAAAAATGGGGCGCCGACATGTTCCGCCTGTGGGTCGCTTCGCAGGATTATTTCGCCGACGTGCGCATGTCCGAGCGCGTCATGACGCAGCTCTCCGAGGCTTACCGCAAGATCCGCAACACTTTTCGGTTCGCTCTCGGCAATCTCGGCGATTTCGATCCCGCCCGCGACGTCCTCCCTGTCGCTCAGCTCGAGGAGATGGACCGCTGGATGCTCTCCCGCACGGCCGAGCTGGTCCAGAAATGCCGCGACTGGTACGACGCCTACGAATTCAACCGTGTCTATCACTCCATCCACGATTTCTGTGTCGTGGACCTCAGCGCCTTTTACTTCGACGTCCTCAAGGACCGCCTCTACACCCGCGCGCCGCGCAACCGCTCGCGCCGCTCCGCGCAGACCGCCATCTATCACATCACCAGCGCGCTCGTTCGTCTCCTCGCGCCGGTCCTTGTCTTCACCACCGAAGAAATCTGGAAATATCTTCCAAAAGGGAAGTCCGCGCCTGAAAGTGTCCACATGGCCATGTTCCCGCAGCCCGTTGACGCTGGGGTTCCTCTTGAACTGAATGCGGAGAACAATCTGAACCTGCTCTTGATGGTACTGCGCGGTCGCGCGTTGAAAGCACTTGAAGAGGCGAGGAATGAGAAGGGAATCAGTTCTTCGCTGGAAGCGAAGATCGTATTCAGAGCAAATCCCATTCAAGCTGGATTGCTTCGACAATATGCATCCCTCCTTCGCGAGGCGTTAATCGTCTCGCAGGTCGAGATCGCAGAAGCGGCTTCCGTTCCCTTGACATCAGACGAGGATGCCAGCTCGCCGATCGTAAACGTTTATCGCGCTGACGGCGCGAAGTGCGAGCGCTGCTGGAACTATTCCACCCAAGTCGGCGAAAACACTCGCTATCCCACCGTCTGCGAGCGCTGCACCGCGGCCCTCGCCGAATTCGAAGCGGACGCCCATGTCTGATCCCAAAATCTCCAGCCGCCTTCGCTGGCTCTGGCTTACCCTGGGCGTCATTCTCCTCGACCGCGCCACCAAGGCCTGGTTTGAGATTCAAACTCCCGAGGGCTTTCGTCAGGAAATCATCCACAATCTCGCCTATCTCGTTCACAGCCGGAACCCCGGCATGGCCTTCGGCATTCTTTCCGATTCTCCCGCGCCCTGGGTCCGCGTCCTTCTCGTGCTGGGCTCCGCCGTCGCCATCTGCGCCATGGCCTGGCTGCTCGCCTCCGCGCACACCGGCGGCCGCGCCGGCGCCGCGGGTCTCGCTCTTCTGCTCGGCGGGGCTGCGGGCAATCTCACCGACCGCATCCTGCACGGCGCGGTCACCGATTTTCTGGAAATCTGGCTCGGCAGCTACCACTGGCCGGCCTTCAACGTCGCCGACTCAGCCATCACCTTTGGCGCCATCCTCGTCATCCTCGAAATGTTTTTCGGCGCTCACGCGCACGCCGCGGAAGCCTCGCGCAAACAGGCGGGATGAAGCGCGAATTCTTTGTCGCGGCCTCCGAAGCGGCCGGACGTCTCGACCGTTTCCTCGCCTTGCATCTTCCCGAGCTCAGTCGCACCCGCATCCAGGAGCTCATCTCCGCCGATCTCGTCGAGGTGGACGGCCGCTCCGCGCGCGGCTCCCAGAAGCTCCGCCCCGGCCAGCGCGTCCAGATCGATCCCCAGCCGCGCCCCGCTCCCCGCGCCGAGCCCGAATCCATCCCCCTCGAAATCCTTTACGAAGACGACGATCTCCTCGTCGTCAACAAGCCCGCCGGCATGACCGTTCACGCTGGCGCCGGTCAGTCCAGCGGCACCCTCGTCAACGCCCTGCTCGGCCGTGGCCAGTCTCTCTCCCGCGGCGGCCACGCCCTCCGCCCCGGCATCGTCCACCGCATCGACAAGGAAACCTCGGGAGCCCTCGTCGTCGCCAAAAACGATTTCATCCACGCCCGGCTCGCCGGAGCCTTCCAGCGCCGCGAAGTCACCAAGATCTATCTCGCGCTCGTCGAGGGAAAATTCTCCTCCCCCCGCGGACGCATCGATCTGGCCATCGGGCGCGATCCCCGCCGCCGCACTCGCATGACCGCGCGCAATTCCGCCGCTGGCCGCGCGCGCGACGCCCGCACCGACTGGCGTCTGCTCGCCTCCCTCGGCGACCTCGCGCTCCTCGCCGTGCGGCTCCACACCGGCCGCACGCATCAAATCCGCGTGCATTTTTCCGCCCTCAAGCATCCTGTTGTGGGAGACACTCTCTACGGCGCGCGCCGCCTCGAGCAATCCGGCGGCAAGCCACTGCCCGCGCTCGGCCACAATTTTCTCCCCGCCGCGCGCCTCGCTTTTCTCCCCCCGCGCTCCGGCGCTCCTGTGGACGTTCGCGCGCCGCTCCCGCCGGAGCTCCGCGACTATCTCACGCAGCTCGCCACTGCCACCGGACAGGACCCCGGCCGCATTGACGCTCTGCTCCAAAGCTCCCTATAATTTTCCCTCATGCGACGCCTAGCCATTCCCGCCCTTCTTCTTGCCGCTATCTTGCTGATTGCCGTCAGCGGCCCAGCCCAACAGCCCGCGCCCGCTACGCCCCGCCCGCAGGAGCCCGCGCCCCAGCGCTCCGGCCAGACCATCGTTCGCGACATCAATCTAGTGGACGTTCTCTTCACCGTCCTCAACCGCCGCAACAAGCTCGTTCCCGATCTCAACAAGGAAAGCTTCAAGGTCCGCGACGACGGCGTCCAGCAGGACATCCGCTACTTCAGCCGCCAGACCGACCTGCCGCTCCGCATCGGCATGCTGCTCGACACCTCCAACAGCATCCGCGACCGCATCCAGTTTGAAAAAGACGCCGCCATCAATTTCCTCTTCAATGTCGTCCGCCACGGCAAGGATCAGTCTTTTGTTATGACCTTCGACGACCGCCCCTACGTCCAGCAGGCCTTCACCGACGACACCGGCCGACTCCGCGACGAAGTCATGAAGATGAAGGCCGGCGGCGGCACCGCCGTCTACGACGCCATCTACGAAGCCTGCAAGGATCACCTCAGCCATCCCCCGCGTCCCGCCGGCGACCAGCCCGATGTTGTCCGCCGCGTCGTGATTCTCATTAGCGACGGCGACGACAATCTCTCCGAGCACACCCGCGCCGAGGCCATCGAAATGGCCCAGCGCACCAGCGTCGTTATCTACGCGATCTCGACCAGCACTCAGTGGGTTTCTCTCTCCGAAACCGACAAGGAAAAAATCTCGAACCGCAAGTATCACAAGACTGAAGGCGACCAAATTCTCGAGCAGCTCGCCAACGAGACCGGCGGCCGCGCCTTTTTCCCCTACCACGTCGACGATCTCGACCAGTCCTTCCAGGACATCGGCGACGAGCTCCGTAGCCAGTATTCAATCGCCTATAATCCCTCCAACTACGTCGCCAACGGCAAATACCACAAGGTCAGGATCGAAGTCATCGACCGCAAGGGCCTGCAGGTCCGCGCCCGCCGCGGCTACTACGCCCGCAACGTGGACACCACTCCTTCCAAACCCAGTGGCTAGTGCCGTTCCAACTTTTTGCGGATAAGCGCGAGATGCACGGGGCAAGCCCCACCCCTACTAAAGCGGTTCCCGGGCCTAGCAGAATTTAGTTGGAACGGCACCAGTAACGGCTTTCTGTTACGGCGGATTTATCCCGCCGTTTTGTCTTTGCGTTGGATTTCCTGCACCGGCGCGTTTTCCGCCGTTCCTCTGTCGCTTCAGCCCTTCGGCGCGTAGTATCCCCGCCGCGCCAGTACTTTGAGGTTCTTCGGCGCCATCTCGATCTTGAGCTTGCGATAGCCCCCGTCGTGGTTCGTGTTGCTCGGGTAGTATCCCAGCGTGTACTGGCTGCGCAGCTCGTCGGAAATCTGGTCGAACGACTCTTCCAGCTTCTTTTCGCTCGAGACTTCGATCATCCGCCCGCCGGTCTCTTCCGCGATTTTCTTCGCAACGTCCGGCCGCGATCCCTGTCCTGGGTCTCGAACCAGCAGGACGTGCACCACCGTGTCGGTCCGCTGCGCCGCTTCGATCGCTTCCTCCAGCCGCACCTTGCTCCCGAAATCCTCCGCGTCCGTGATCACCACCAGCGCCTTCCGGCCCGCTTCTGACACCACCCGGTCCGTGCACGCCAGGTAGACCGCATCGTAGAAATGCGTCCCGTTCGGCTCCGAAGACCTCGGCAGCGGTCCCGGCGTCACCACTCCGCCCGAGCCCACGGCTCCGATCCGCGCCCGGTGGATCGCCCGGTCCAGTTGTGCCCGGTCCTCGGTAAAATCCGACAGCAGGTCCACGTCCAGGTCGAATGAGATCACCATCGCTTCGTCGCCCTTGCGCATCACCCGCGCCAGAAAGCGCGAAGCCGCCTCCTGTTCCGCCGGCAGCCGGTTCTGTTCACTCCCGCTCGTGTCGATCATCAGCCCCACCGTGATCGGAAGCGCCGTCTCCTTCGTGAAAAACGCGATCTTCTCCTCCCGGTTGTCTTCAAACACCCGGAAGTCTTCCTGTTTCAGGTCGGTCACGATCCGCTTGCTCTTGTCCCGCACGGTCGCGAAGATGTTCACTAGGTTGACCTGCGTCCGGATCGTGGCCCCCTGCCCGGGTTTGTCCTGCGGTTGCTGCGCTTGTGCGGGAGCGCCGCGCCGGAGGCTCCCCGCCGCGCCTGCTGCCAGTGCGGCCGCCCCTGCGAACGCGGCTCCAATCAGTAAAAGGTTCTTGGCCTTCTGCATTGTATAATCGCCTCGGATGGAAGCTCGGATCCAGAGACAGCCCGCACGTCTGTCCCCGGCATCATAGGATGCGGCGCCGCTGCGCAAAGATGTGCGTGCCTGCGCCGGCTCTTATGGTATCTCCGCGCATGAATTGTACACGCAAATCCCTGGCCGCGCTTTTTCTGGCCGCCGGCGCCGCTTTCGCGCAGAACCCCGCTCCTGCCGGCCAGGACGACGCTGTCGCCCTCATCCGCGTCAACGTCAATTTCGTTGTCGTCCCCGTCGCCGTGAAGGATTCTGTCGGGCGCCTCGTCGCCGATCTCGCCCGCGAAGAGTTCCGCATCCTCGAGGACGACGTCGAGCAGCGCATCGAGGTCTTTTCCAGCGAGCCCTTCCCGCTTTCCGTAGTCGTCCTGGTGGACAACGATCTCGAGGCCCGCGTCGCCGACCAAGTCGAGCAGACCCTCCCGGCTCTGGTCGGCGGCTTCAGCGCCAACGACGAAGTCCTTCTGGCGCGTTTCGACCAGACCTTCAAGGAAGGCAAGGGTTTTACTCACGATCCCGACCAGCTCCTCACCCAGCTCAAGCGCACGCGCGTTGGCGGCTCCCCTCCTCCCGCTCCCGCCGGCGGCCCGCTTTCCGGAGCTCCCCGCATCAACGGGCGGCCCGCTCCCGGCGCCGATCAGTTGCCCAATTCCGGAATCATCATCAAAGGCCAGGTTTCCAAGAACGTGGACGACGCCGTCTTTGCCGCCGCCACGCTCCTCAAGGACCGCGGCCGCGACCGCCGCAAGATCATCATCTTAATTTCCGACGGCGCCAACTCCCGGCACAACAAGGTCAGCTTCGGCGATTCCGTCCGTTCACTCCTCAGCGCGGGAATCTCCGTCTACGGCATCGGCGTCGGCAACGCCTATTTCAACCGTCGCCTCACCACGCTTTCCAAGTACGCCCGCGCCACCGCCGGCGATGTCTTCTACGGCCTCAAGCGCGGCGAAATCGAACAGCTCTATGCCGGAGCATTCGAGCAGGCCCGCAACCAGTACACCCTCGCCTACACCCCGCGCGGCACCGACCGCTCCCTCGAATACCATTCCATCGAAGTCCGCGTGAAGCGGCCCGGCCTCTACGTCCAAGCCCGCGAAGGCTACTACTCCGGCGGCCAGTAATCCCCGGGCCTCCGTCGATTCTCCCTCCCGCCGCTGTTGCCCGCGCCGTGAAATCCCTTGACACAGTCCGGCGATGCTCGTATAGCAATCGTGTGCCGCGCGGCAGGTTCGCGCTGCGCGACTGCTCGGTTTGGGAAGGAGACACGCGATGAAGAAAAAGGGCAAGAAAGACGCCAAGAAGGATTCCAAGAAAAAAGGGAAGTAGCCTGCCGGGTTTTTCCGGGCGCTGCCGGCCATCCCGCCAGCGCCCTTTTTTTATTTATGCCGCTCGCGAATCCTGGCAGGTGCTGAAAAAGTGAAAACTGTCATTCTGAGGGCATCCGGCGAGGATGCTCGATCGAAGATTCCAGCTCCTGCCGGAAAGAATCTCCACTTCAACTGTTTCAGTCAATTATTGTTTGGATGCTTCTCGCGAGTAACTGGAAGTCGGTCCTCCAAGTCAATTTTTCAGCACGCTGCTATAGCACTTCTTCGTGCGCCGGACAGATCGCCCGGTACGCGCACGTCTTGCACTGGTATCCCGGTTTGGCGGGAAACTCCCCGGCGCGGATGTCCGCCGCCGTTTCCTGCACCGCTTGCACCGCTTCGTCCAGTTGCTTCGCTTCCCGTGTCGTCCCACGCCTCTCGTTCGTCAGCAGGAAATGCAGCACCAGCCGCTTCGGATTCAGCTCCAGCACCTCCCGCGCCGCCAGCGCGTAGAGGCTCAGTTGCAAGTCCTTCCGGATTTCGGCATCGGTCTTTGGCTTGCCGGTCTTGTAATCCACGATCTCCACGTCGCGGCGGCCCAGCGAATTGATCTGGTCCATCCGCCCCGTGATCACGACGTTGTTCTCCAGCGGCAGCTCAAACGATTTTTCCTGCTCCAGCACCTCAGCCGGCTCCTTCGCCGCCGATTCGTGAAACACGCGGAGCTGCTCCAGCCCGTCTTTCTTGTATTCCCCCTCCTGGTAGTCGTCCTCGAACCCGGCGCTTCGCCACTCCACCTCGAAAATTCTCGCCACCTCCGCAAACGGCAGCGCATTCCCCTTGCGCAGCTCCCCCACCGTCCGTTTGATCACCGTGTGCATCACGTTTCCAAAGCTCAGCGCAGCGCGCGGGCCTTCCGGCAATTGCCACAACCGCGAAAACAGGTAGCGCTGCGGACAGCCACGATAGTTGTCGATCGCGGAAGGGCTTAGTTGCAGCGGTTCCGGCGTGGGCGGGCGATACGATTCCGCCCACTGCGCGATTCTCGAAAAAATGCGCGGCGGTCCGGTCGAAGCAGGGAAGAGCGACGCTCCGTCTCTCGGTGCTTCCGCGTCAGCGGATTTCTCCGGCTTTTGCTCGGTTGCGTCCGGAGCCAGTTGAATCACGTCCCGGCGCTGAATGGCTGGGTTCATCAGAAAATCGTCCAAAAAAGGTGACCGCTTCGATTTCCGGTCCGTCAGCGACGTCAGCGTCAGACGGTCCCGCGCCCGCGTCAGCGCCACGTAAAACAACCGCCGCTCCTCCTGGATGTGGAAGTCGCCTTCTGGCCGCTCTTCCTTCATCAGCGCTTCGGGGAACTCCAGCACGTGCGGCCGCGGCCGCACCGGAAACGCCCCCGCGTTCATCCGCAGGATGAAGACGTGCGGAAATTCCAGCCCTTTGGCTCCGTGCACCGTCATCAGCCGCACCGCATCCCGCGGCCCGTCGTCCTCCAGGCTGATCTTTCCGCCGGCCTGCTCGTAGTAATCCAGATACTCGAGAAACTCCGGCAGCGTGCGGCTCTCGCTCTTCGGCTCCCATTCCTTCACGAACTGCGACAGGCGCTCCACGTAGCGCCGTGATTCCTCGTCCGCGCGGTCCGCTACTTCCAGCCAGTCCACCATCTCTCCGAAAATCTCTCGCGCCGTCTTCCGCCGCATCGTCTTGCGCTGCTCGCCAAGGAACTCCACGAGTGTCCGCGTGTCCGGCGCGCCGCCGAATGCCAGCTCGCCCTGCGGCGCCTGCAGCACGTCGTGCAGCGCCATGCCTCGCTTCTTTTCGATGCGCGCCGTTAGCCGCGCCAGACCCTCCGCTTCCAGGCCCCACGCCGGAGCGCCCAGCACGCGCGCGCAGGAAATGTCATCAAACGGCCGCGCCACCAGCCGCAGGTAGGCAAGCACGTCGCGCACCAGCGGATGCGTCAGGATGGAGAGCTTGGGAAGAAAAAACGGGATTCCCGCGCGCGCGAGCTCCGCCACCAGCTCGTCGCGGTGCGAATGCTGCCGGTAAAGAATCGCGAAGTCCCGCCACGCATGTCCCGCCGCGTGCAGCCGCTGCAACTCGGAGCGGATCCAGCGCGCTTCGCCCTCCGCCGAGCCCGGCTCCACCACCCGCACGCGCTCGCCTTCGCCCCGCGTCGTGCTCAGGATTTTTTTCGGAAAGTTTTCGCTCCCTTCGTTCTGCGCAATTACTTCCGTGGCCACGCGGAGAATTTTCGCCATCGAGCGGTAGTTTTCCGTCAGGGTCACCCGCCACGGCGATGCGTCTTCCCCCGGTTTCCACCCCGCGAATTTTTTCAGGAAGATCGTGAAGCTCCCGAACGAAGCGCCGCGAAACCGGTAGATGGCCTGGTCGTTGTCGCCTACTGCCACGATGTTGCGCCGCCCCGTGCTCAGCAGGTCCAGGAGCTCGAGTTGCGCGATGTTGGTGTCCTGAAACTCGTCCACCAGGATGTGCCGGTAGCGCTCCTGCAGCCTCTCGCGCAGCGCCGCGTCTTCCCGCAGGCGGGCCACCGTCTCTGCGATCAGCGCGCCGAACGTCAGCCGCTTTTTTTCGCGCAGCAGCTCCTCGCTCGCGGCATACACCCGCGCGATCTCTTCCTGCAGCGCGGCCAGCTCGCTCCGCTCGCGAATCGTGTCTTCGTCCAGCGATTTTTTCTCCGCTTCCAGGTCCGCGCGGAGCCGCGCCGCGTACCGCTGGTATTCTCCGCTGTCCACCAGCTCGTCCTGGCAGCGCGAGAAAAAATCCACGAAGTCGTCCAGGAATCTCCCGGGCTCGGAAAGCCGCCGGAATTTTTCCAGCTTCAGCCGCGCCATGTTGCGCCGCAGCAGGATCCATTGATCCACCTTGTCCAGCAGCACGCGCTCGGGATCGAGCTCCTGCAGCAGGCCCTGGCAGAACGAATGAAACGTTGCCAGCGTGACCCCGGCGCCGCGCTCCCCCACGGCATCCACGACGCGGCGCTTCATCTCGCCTGCGGCCTTGTCGGTGAAGGTCAGCCCCAGGATGTTTTCGCCGGAAAGCTCCGAATCCGTTTCGAGCAGGAAGCGGATGCGCTCGATGATGACCTTCGTTTTGCCGGTGCCCGCGCCGGCGATCACCAGCAGCGGCCCTTCGCCGTGCATCACGGCGCGCTGCTGCGCGGGATTCAGGTCCGCCGCACTGAAACCGCCGGGGGCTGGGCCGAACAGGGATGACATGCCAGAAGGGTATCGCACTCCCAAGCGAAGAGAAAACGAAGAATCGGCGCTCTTACTTCAGCCGCTCGTTCCACGCCTGCGATTTGCGCCCCGCCGCGACGTCGGCGTTGAATTGCGCCGACCGGTTGCGCGGGACGCTGAGCGAATTCCACGTCCCCGTTTTTTCGGCTGCAAAATGCTTGGCGGCGTAGAGAATCTGGCCGGCGTGATGGGCGTAGTGCGCGACCTGCCGGCTGATGGCCTGCATCACGGAGTGCGGCTCGCCGCGGATGGTGACCTTGCGCGTCAAGTCGTCGTCGGAGAGCGGCTCGAGCGCGTCGAAAACACATTTCCATCCCTGCTCCCACAGGGCCAGCATTTCCGCGCGCGTGCGCGGCGGCGCCTCGAATTCCGTGTCGCGGTTGCGGCCGGGCTTCTCGCCGTCGGTCGAAAGGAAATCCGTCCAGCGCGAGCGCATGTTGCCGGCCATGTGCTTCACGATGGTGGCGATGGAATTGGATTCGGGATCGAGCGTGGCGAACAAGCCATCGTCGGGACACTGTTCCATGGCGCGCTCGCCGAGCCTCTTGTAATAGCGGAACAGCCCGATCGAGTCCTCGAGATAGGAGGCAGAAAAGTGGTGTGCCATGCCGGGATTCTCCCGCTCCCGGGGGACGAAGGCAAGATTTTCGATGTGGTAGTACAATGGTGGTCCCCGAGCTGCCCTCTACGACTACAACCCGACCACGGAGGTGGGAAGTGAAGATTGGAGAAATGTTTCTCGCAGAACTCGACCAGGAAGCAAAGAGCGCCCGGAAGACGCTCGAGCGCGTGCCGGAAGACAAGCTGGGCTGGAAGCCGCACGAAAAGTCCATGACGATGGGGCGGCTTGCAGGCCACATCGCGGAGATCCCGATGTGGGCGCAGATGACCATCGAAAAGGATTCTGTCGATGTGGCGCCGGTGAGCGGCCCGAAGCCCGAGCCGCTGAATCCAAAGACAAGGAAAGAATTCCTGGACGCGTTTGACGCCAACCTGAAAGCGGCGCGCTCGGCGCTGGCCGGGGCTTCCGACGAGGCCATGCACAAACCGTGGAGCCTGCTTGCGGGCGGGCAGACGTTGATGACCATGCCCAAGGCCGCGTGCCTGCGGACATGGGTGATGAGCCACCTGATCCACCACCGCGCGCAACTCGGCGTGTACCTGCGGCTGAACAATGTGGCGCTGCCGCGAGTGTACGGACCGAGCGCGGACGAGACAGGAATGTAGAACCGGGAACGCGCGGGGCGGGCCGGAATCTTTTTCGCCAGATTCGGCGGCCCGCTCCGGCGCTCC
>OBEQ011765295.1_pt1 | contig 19044 bp, 15 predicted proteins | sample 1670901 | NCBI WGS metagenome assembly OBEQ01 (sample SAMEA104232315, study PRJEB22302) | groundwater metagenome | biome: forest; feature: aquifer; material: groundwater | place: USA | collected 2011-08-07 | depth 5.4 m
GTCTCATAAAGAGATCTCTGATGGCGAACTTCAGTAATTGACGCTATCCATGTTTTCACTTTTTTTATTTCATTTTTCTGAAGTCTGTTCGCTGGAAGCAAGTCTCAGCTCTATAACACTTTCCAAGACCTTCTGAGGCATGGATGCCGATGAGAGCCTACATGGATGTATTCACGGCGTGTCTTGGAAAGTGTTATAGAGCTGAGATTTGCGTTGTTGGAACAGAAAAATGTCCAAACTCAAGTTTCGCAGTTTCAAACGCGATAACCCTTTTGCTCATCACAGATTGCCAAGCCCCATCGAACTGGGCACAATTCCATCCTGTTGAGGTTTTCAGGATCGAGAAGAATGCTGTTGATTGGTAAGCTGTGGTGGTATTTTCGCCTTAAGAAATGGCACTACGGTTTTGCGATGCTGGTGTTAATCGCCGTGGCATTACTTAATTTAGTTCCGCCTTGGTTGACAGGCCGCATTGTTGACGCGGCGTCTAACGGTACTCTCGAAAAACATACTTTGTTACGTAATACACTACTCATTCTCGCCGTAGGTGTTGCCATCTACCTGCTGCGCTATTTATGGCGCGTCAGTTTGTACAGCGCGTCTTACCAGCTTTCAGCGATCTTGCGAAAAAAATTATACAATCATCTGCTACTGCAAACCCCGGCGTTTTATCAGCGCTTTAAGACCGGCGATCTGATGGCGCGGGCCACCAACGATATTCTCGCGATTGAGATGTCCGCCGGTGAAGCGGTATTGGCGGTGTTTGATGGCGTGTTAACAGGCGGTGCTGTGCTCAGTGTGATGTTTTTTATCGATTGGCGATTAGCCTTGATCGCACTGTTGCCCTGGCCACTGATGACGTATCTCTTCTGGCGTGTTAACGATGAGTTACACGACTCGTTTTTCAAAGCGCAAACTCGTTTCAGTGATCTCAACAATCATGTGCAAAGTAACATAAGCAGTTTACGACTGATCAGAGCCTATGGCATGGAGCGACGTGTCATCGCATCCTTTTTACGCGAGGTCAACGCGGCCTTACAAGCCAATCTTCTGGTTTCTCGCGCCGAAGCGAAATATGAACCGATTATTACCCTCACCGTTGCCAGCGCATTTCTGTTGGCGGTGAGCGGCGGAGCATGGTTTATATCGCATCAACAACTGTCGGTGGGAGAGTTAACCAGTTTTACGCTGTATCTGGGTTTTTTAGTCTGGCCTATGTTCGCGTATGGTTGGGTGTTGAATTTGCTGGAACGCGGCACGGCGAGTTACACACGCCTCAATGAAATCATGCAAATCGCGCCTGATATCGCCGACGCGGGGAAACTTATACCTCCTTCCGCTGCGTCACTTTCCTGGTCGATCAGCGATTATCGTTATGCACAGGATCAGCCGAGCGTGCTGAGTGAATTTGCCGGTGAACTTGCCGCAGGAAAAACGTTGGGAATAGTCGGCCCAACCGGTGCAGGGAAATCAACTTTTCTGCAATTGATTATGCGTTTGAGCGCCAGTGACAATGCGCTAATTCAATTGGCGGGCGTGCCCATCGAAAACTATTCACTGCAAGCCTTGCGTGATCATATCACTGTGGTACCACAAGAACCTTTTATGTTTTCATTGACGATCGGTGAAAACATTGCGTTGGGACACCCAGCTGCCAGTCAGCAGGAGATTGAAACAGCAGCTCAATTTGCCTGTATCCACGATGATATTCTGCGTTTCCCCCAAGCTTACAATACCATGGTGGGAGAGCGCGGCGTGACTTTGTCAGGTGGGCAAAAGCAACGCCTGGCCATTGCGAGAGCGTTATTAATGAAGGCAAAAATAGTTATTCTTGATGACGCCTTATCGGCGGTGGACGTGTTAACCGAGAAAAAAATTCTGCAGAATTTTCAGCAATCCCATATTGACCACTCTTTATTAATAGTTTCTCACCGTTTGACGGCGGTGGAGAAAGCAGACCAAATAATTGTCTTGCAACAGGGAAAGCCTACTGAATTCGGCACTCATGACGAACTTATCGCGCGGGATGGCTGGTACGCGCAGATTTATCGTTATCAACAGATCGAACAAGCTGTGTTGGACGGGCGATGATGGCCGCTAACAGAAGCACGCTGTTCCGACTATTAAGTTACTTGCGGCCACATAAAGTTGTGTTGGCGCAAGCCATCTGTTTATTGGTGCTGGGTACGGCTGCCGAAGTATCCGGCCCCTTGATGATAAAAAAGTTTATCGACGACTATCTAATACCTAATAGCTGGCCGCTGCATGAACTTGTTTTGTTGGCAGCCGGGTATGTGGCTATCAACATCACCGCAGCAATACTCGCTTATACGCAAGTCATTAAACTCAGTTTTATTTCGCAGACGGTGGTGGCCAAGTTGCGTGAAGAAATTATGACGCAGGTTTTAAAGTTGCCATTGAGCCGCTTCGATTACACGCCCACCGGCAGTTTGATCTCAAGAATTACCAACGACACAGAGTCAATAAAAGAATTGTTTGTCGAGGTGTTTAGTGTTTTTCTCCGCAATGGCGTCAGGCTTATCGGGATCTTAATTGCGATGCTGATCCTCGATTGGCGTTTGGCAATCATCAGTACCGTATTTATTCCGCTGGTGGTGAGTGTCATGCTGATATATCGCCACTATAGCACGCCAATTTTTCAACGGGCGAGAACGCTGCTCTCCGATTTGAATGCCAGCTTGAATGAGACCATTCAGGGCATTGCGATTATTCAGCTTTTTAATCAACAGCGGCATTTTATGCAAAAATATGCGTCGATTGCCGATAGTCATTTTGCGATCCGCAAACGCAATATGCAACTCGACTCCGTATTGTTAAGGCCGATGGTTGACCTCTTACATCTGGTTACACTCGGCACGCTGCTGTATTTTTCCGGATTAAAATTTATGGAAGGTACACTGCAGATCGGAGTCGTCTACGCTTTTGTCAATTATCTCGGCCGTTTTACTGAGCCTTTAGTAGAAATGACGCAGCGCTTAAATCTCTATCAGCAGGCGGTGGTTTCCGCAGAGCGAGTTTTTCAATGGATTGATGAAGCACCAGAGAATTTTCCGCTAGATCCGACGCTAAACCAGTTACAAGGCACACTTTCTTTGCAACAGATCAGCTTTAGTTATGATGGCATTACACCGGTTTTACGCGATGTGAGTTTTTCGGTAGAGCCAGGGGAGTTCATCGGCATTGTCGGACACACTGGCAGTGGGAAAAGCACCATAGCAAGTTTGTTATTGAGATTTTATTCCCCGCAACAAGGCGCAATTCAGTTAAATGGCGTTGCGTATAATAAATTTCCTGCGGAGCTACTGCGGGATAACATCGCTTATGTACAACAAGACTGCATTCTTTTTCCAGGGACTGTCTATGAAAATATCGATATAGGCCGAGGCCTGTCGACCGCTGTGATGGAAAATGCCGCTGCACAAGTCGGTATCAATGATTTCATTCAATCGTTGCCCCACAAATATGCCACTGACTTGGTGGAGCGTGGGGCAAATCTTTCGGTGGGCCAGCGGCAACTTATCTGCCTCGCCAGAGCGCTGGCCGGCTCGCCGCAGTTTTTAATCCTCGATGAAGCAACTGCGAGCGTTGATTCAGCGACGGAAAATAAAATTCAGCAAACACTGTTGGCGTTGCGGGGTAAATTAACATTAATTGTTATCGCGCACCGCCTATCGACCATTACCCAGGCCGATCAAATCCTGGTGATGCATCAAGGAGAAATTGTCCAGCGGGGGTCTCATCTTATGCTACTTAAAGAGGAGGGTCTTTATCGACATTTGTATCAGTTACAAAGTGAAAATTTTCAGCTGAGCGATCAGTTATCTTCTTGAATGCCATTTGAACAAAATCGGCTTGGCTAGGATTATCATCCCTCTTTTCAGCAACCAACACATGACGCATAATGTAGGCCCCCCTAATTATTGATCAGCGCTATCAACAACAAAGAACCAGTATTATGAAAAGACCCGTTTGGCTTCTCAGCATGGATTCAGATCAGTTCCCGGCAGCACCTTTGACCACCGGCGGACTTAAAGCCTATTTTGAGCATTTTGGTAAAACCACTGAAAATACCCAGGTAAATATAGTGCACTTTGTGAATCGAATTGAAGACCTCGAGCGTTGGCGTGAACATTGGTTAATTGAAGAAATTGAACAGGCAAAACTCGCGCTGGCAGCGCAATTAAAACCGGTGGTGGGGATAAGTCTTTATACCTGGAACGCCGCCGAATTTATTGCGCTGATCCATTTTTTGAAAGCGTCCTTACCTGAACTTACCGTGCTGGTCGGTGGGCCGCATGTACAACAGGCGGAAGATTATCTGGGTATCGATCCGATTGACGCCATTGTGTTGGGCGAGGGTGAAATTACTTTCCAACAATTTTTAGATACTGAATCGGCAGATGATTGGCAAACGGTTCCCGGCCTGGCATTTTTGCGCGACGGCAAAATTATCAAAACTGCATCGCGCGAACGCATGAAAGATTTAGATCAGTTGCCTTCTGCGCTTGATGTGATTGAGTTGACTGATGCGCAAGGCAAACCGCTTTACGATTGCATCGCTTACGAAACCAGTCGTGGGTGTCCCTACAAATGTTCCTTTTGTGAATGGGGTACAGGGGCGATTGGCACCAAGATGTACCAATTTTCTGTGGCGCGTATTCGCGACGATTGGGAGCGCATTGTTAACGCCGGCATTCGCAATATCTGGCTGACCGATTCTAATTTCGGCGCTCTTAAAGAAGATTTAGACAAAGCCAAGGCGCTGTGCGAATTGAAACGCCGCACTGGTTTACCAGCGACGTTTGCTACTTCCTGGTCGAAGAAACACAATCCAAGAGTACAAGAAATTGTGCTGATGATGCATGAACACAATCTATTGCCCCACTATCATCTTGCGCTGCAAACCCTGACACCCTTGGCGTTGGAATTATCTCATCGCACGAATATGGGAGCTAACAAATACGAACCGATCGCCAAACAGATGGCAAAAGAAGGTGTGCCGATCGCCTGCGAGTTGATTTGGGGATTGCCAGGTGACAATCTGGCAAGTTTTGAAATGAATTTAGACCGCTTATTTGCGGTATTTCCCACCTTGAATATTTTCGGTTACACCTTGCTGCCAGGCACGGAATTTTACGAAAAACGCGAAGAGTTCCAGATCAAAACTCTGCCGGTGGCAGGTTATGGCAAAGCGAAGGGTGAGTATGTTATCGGTTGCCATACGTTTCCCATCGCCGAAGGTTTGGAAGGCTACTATCTTGTTACCGCGCACCTGTTGTTAAATCGCGGTTACATTACACCGCTTACCTTGCGTTATCTTGCCATGACTGGAACAGTTCCAGTGTCCGCACTGATGCGCGAAATGCTTTCGCAATTGTTGTTGACCTTCCAAAATTCTTTTTTGTCGGTTGATCGCGATGACAAAATGCAGATCTACGAAAACCGCGCGCTTATTTATCAACAGGTGTTAGCGGATGTGCCATTGGTGTTTGAGATATTCAGAAAAACGATCTCTGCTTGGCTCAGCCAACATCAAGCACCTTTGGCTGTGTTGGATCAGACACTGCATATTCTGGAATTGGATCAGGCGTTCTGTCCGCGCGATGGTTACAGTCGGCAGGAGATCATGCACTTTAACTTTGATGCTATGGCTACGTATAAGAGTTTAGAATCCATGGAATTGCCGCCGATTGCTACCTTCTGGCAACGTCAACAACACATCAACGTATTTCATCCCGGTGGGGTTGGCAGTGTGGTCAAAGATCCAGATGGCGGTGTGTGGATTCATGGGGAGATTGTTGCTGAGGTGGAAAACGCGACGCCGATTATGTTTACTGAATTGCGTGAAGAAATGACGTTGCCGAATTAAATAATATCTGCGTTAGTACTGTTCTTTACAATCGCGGCTAAAGCCGCTCCTACACAAAGAGATTAATTGCGTAGGAGCGGCTTTAGCCGCGATCCAGAGAAATCTATTCTTCTTCGATCAAACAATTTTATAACAGGGTCGATAAGTATCTGAATTCAACTTCATCCGTTTTTGCTGCGCAAAAGATTTCAGCAATTCATCCAACGATTCCATCAATGATTTATCGCCTTTAATTTCGAACGGCCCTTTCTCTGCGATGGCTTTAATACCTACCTCTTTTACGTTACCGGCGACAATAGCGGAAAAGCAGCGGCGTAGATTGGCCGCCAACAAATAACTAGGTTGCTCGCGGCTGAGGTTCAGCTGCGCCATGTTTTCATGGGTGGGTTCGAATGGCTGTTGAAATTCCGGATCGATGGTCAAAGACCAGTTGTAGTAATAGGCGTCATTCACATCCCGGCGATGCTGTTTGACCAGCTCCATCCCATGTTTGAGTTTGCTGGCAATGCGACTTGGATCATTGATGATGATCTCGTAACGCGATTGCGCTTCTTTGCCCAGTGTTGAACCTATCAGCTGATCGATTTTGGTAAAATAATCTTTGGAACTTTCTGGCGCGGTAAAAATCACCGGCAGGGGAATATCTTGATTGCTCGGGTGTAATAACACACCCAAGAGGAAGAGAATTTCTTCCGCTGTACCAGCACCACCGGGGAACACCACAATGCCGTGTGCCACACGCACAAATGCCTCGAGGCGTTTTTCAATGTCAGGCATGATAACCAATTCGTTCACGATCGGATTGGGTGATTCAGCGGCGATAATGCCCGGCTCTGAAATACCCAAGTAACGACCATTGCGTATGCGTTGTTTGGCGTGACCGACATTGGCGCCTTTCATGGGGCCTTTCATCGCGCCGGGACCGCAACCTGTGCAAACATCCAAATTTCGCAGTCCCATTTGGTGACCAACCTCTTTGGTGTAGTCATATTCGTGACGGCTTATGGAGTGGCCACCCCAGCAGACGACCATATTCGGATAACGATCCGGTATCAGAATGTTGGCGTTACGTAATATTTGGAAAACAGCGTTGGTCTTTCCTTCAGAGGTCGAAAGATCAAAGTGGGTGTTATCGCGAATTTCCGAACTGATAAAAATGACATCACGGAGTACGGTGAATAAGTGCTCTTTAATTCCGCGGATCATTTTGCCGTCGACAAACGCATTCGTCGGTGCATTAATTAATTGCAATTTTATGCCGCGAGATTGTTGCACAACATTAATATCAAAATCTTGGTATTGATCCAGAATTTCTTTGGTATCGTCCTGCATGCCGCCGCAGTTTAAAACAGCCAGCGCGCAACAGCGGAATATTGGGTATAACTCAGTGTTTCTCGTGTTTCGCAATTGGTCCACTTCGTGTTTCGACAGTGTACGCATTGTAAATTCAGGCGAGACCGAAGTACTAACTCGTTGATCGGCCATGGTATTCTCACTCTTCTCTTTTTTGATTCAAATCTAATTATAAGTATAGGAAATTAGGGCTTAAATGTCATAGATTAAAATTGCGGATAAATGTCATAGACAAATCATGTCGACGCTAAATTATCGAATATTGCTTGAGTTAATCTAAGGTAGCATCGATGAGAAGATTACGCGGAGTCAGGTGGGTTGGGCAGAACTGCACGATTGTTGTGTTATATCCTCTCTCTGTTAGGAAAATCATCCGGTCTAGAGCTAGCCAATATTCCAAGGGTCGGCGAAATAACATGCGCACCAATTCAAAACGTGACGCTTGGTAAAAACGTTGTACGCCTATTGCCTCATAGTGTGCGAAATAGTTTGCGAAGTTAAACGAGGGTGGAATGGATAAATCTTTGAGTGTGGCCAGGTGCTGACAAAACGCTGCAAAAGTGTTGTGCAATAATTTTTCGGGGAGTGTTGGGATTGGGAGATATGTGTCGACGCCATGTAATTCGCGTTGCAGTGAATCAAAACCCAGACGCCAAGCTTGCATCTTTTGTCGCTTACGTTGCACGCTTGCCGGTGACGTTACCCATTGACGCACTGCGTTGCGCATCTCCTCTTGTGATAAATGGAGTGCACTATTGATGGCAGGGGTTGATAATGCTTGATAGCTATTTTCTGCGATTAAATGATAGCAGCAGGGAGCCAGAGAGATTCGCTTAACCTGTTTTTCCGCTGCGCCCTGCAGCAATTTCACATGTAACTCACCGCAGGCATGTAAGGCCATAATGTGGCTATCCTGATGCAAAAACTGTTTAGCGCTAGGCGTGAGTACATCACATTGATGAAGAGTGAGACTGGAAGAATTTGTTAGCGGTGTCTTCACGAGTGCTGACCCAGCGTGCACCAGTGCGGCATCAATTTCCAGTGAGTTAACCGTAATAGGGTGCAGACCGCAAAGATAACGTCCCAGATGAGCTTTGCCCGCACACCACTCAACAACAGAACCCTGCATAGGCCCGAGTGACGCAGAAAAATATTCAATTTGCTCTGCTTTGCGGCCTGGGATTGTGAGATGCCAAAATGGGTTGGGGTGCACCACTTTTGTTGCCATTGATTTTGGGATATTCACTAGCTCGGCTATCTCATTTGCCACAGCAAAGTGCGATGTCAGCGCTTTATAGAGTCTCTCATCGTCGGCTTGAAGAAACTCCAGTTCTTCTTCTGACAGTGTCAAAAGCCATTCGCACAATTTGTTTTCTGTTAACGCCCATACCGGAGTTGGTTCTTTAAAGGGCGATGTACGCCAGTAACTAGAGTAGTCTAAAAGGAGTTTGGTAAGCTTGAAGAACAATTCATTCATTGTGTGAATAACGTTAATTTTTTTAAGTTATTGTAAAAGATTTTTCTAGGCTCAATCAGTAGTCAACTCGATATTTGGCAACAGCTGACAAAGCCTGGTATAAAGTGCACTTTAACCTGTTGTGTTCAATCGAGCTATCGTCGGATCGGCACATTGATGAGATTCTTATGAAAAAAACTGCGCCCAATAAAACCTTGATCATAGAAGGCATAAGCCACGATTTTCGCGGTATTAGCCATATCGATGATAAAGTCGTGTTTGTAGCTGGCGCCTTGCCCGGCGAGCAAGTGTTGGCACGACAGTTACAAAATAAAAGCCGTTATGAAGAATGGCAAACGGTTCGCATAGAACAAACCAGTGCTGAAAGAGTGGAACCTTTTTGCGAATATTTTGCCCTTTGCGGCGGCTGTGATATTCAGCACTGTAGTTATACAACTCAAGTGCGTTATAAAGAGGAGAATTTGCAGAGTCAACTCACGCGTTCAGCGAATTTGCAATCCGTGCCTTTGACGGAATCTATTACCAGCCCATCGACGGGTTATCGTCGCCGAGCTCGATTGGCGTGTAACTGGAGCAATGATCTCAATCGATTGATTATTGGATTTCGAGAGCGCAGTGGCAAAGCGATTGTTGAAATAAATCATTGTGCAGTCTTAGAACCTGCACTAGAAAAACTGCTTGAGCCACTCGTTGCGCTTCTCAATCAAATCAACGGTCTTCGGCTTGGACATATTGAGCTGATGTTGGCTGAAGATGACAGCTCCGGCGTTTGTTTGGACATTCCAGTGGTGTATCTGCATAAATTATCTAGCTTGGAGTCTTGTGACAATATACTTAAACAATTCGCTACCCAGCAGCGGATAAACCTCAGTTATACGGACAATGACGATACGTTACACCTTTGTTTTCAACAATCAGCTCAATACTATTTATTGCAGGATGGTCGACTCAAACTGAATTTCGAGATAGGTGATTTTATTCAGGGCAATCGGGCTGCTAATAAACAGTTGGTCAAACAAGCGCTGGCCTGGTTAGCTCCCCAACCAGAGGATACAATTATCGATTGTTTTGCTGGGCTGGGTAATTTCAGTTTACCGCTCGCCCAATTTGCCGGCCAAGTTATCGCATTGGAAGGTGCACTACCGATGGTGAACATGGGCGTAAATAATGCGCTCGCCAACGGGCTCGACAATATCAGTTTCCGACGAGTTGATCTTTTTAATGCAGATGCGTTGCCGAAGTTACCTTGCGATAAATTGCTGCTCGACCCGCCGCGTGACGGCGCTTTTATTCTTTGCCAGAATATGGCGCTATTTAACCCTCAGCGTATTGTTTATGTGTCCTGTAATCCAGCTTCTTTTGCGCGTGATGCTACAGTTTTATGTCGGAACGGTTACGTACTAGCAGAGATTAAATTAGTGGATATGTTCCCGCATACCGTGCATAGCGAAGTGATAGCACTGTTCCATCGTAGCCAAATGCCAACCAAAAACAGATCGTTAGACCCAAGAGGGGATAGTGTTAAGAAACTTCTGCGCTTCAGATAATTGCTATGGTGCGTATTGTGGTAGGAAAATTGCTACATATTGCGCTGGGTTTTATCTTGAGTTAATTTAATTTTCTATGAAAAATGCACTCTACAAATTCTTTTCGATAGACCAGCTAAAATGGCTAAAGCGCGGCTTAATTGCGTTCAGACCGGCAGCCCGCTCTGCTTCTCCGTTCGATTTTGATCTAGTTGAATATGGTCGTGATGATAGCTCCCCAGGGCTATCAGATGCGGAATTCCTCCAACTGATGCAAACTAAGTATGAAGTTTTGCCGGAACAGGCAAAACGCTTAATGGATTTCGATTATTTCCTGGAGAAATCTGCCAGTCGCAGAAATGAAATCGAACAAGCATCAAGTGTCAGAGTTAAAAAGAGTTTAGATATCGCGAGAGCAAATGAATACAAAGGTGTGGGATTATTGAGCCTCACCGGTAAACTCAATTTATTAAACCATTGGGAACATCGCGCCAATCAGCATAGAGGATATGCTTTGGAATTTGATGCCACTAATCAATATTTTACTGGAGTGCGATACAAAGAGTGCCCGCAGATTTTTGCTAGTGTTAAGTACAGTGATTTGCGGCCGCAAACAGGCGAGAAAAATCAATTTCCCGCGCTTTTTTGCAAACCACAGAGCTATGCAGAGGAAGAAGAATTTCGTTTGGTGCGACCTTTGTCAAAAGCTAAAAAGGAATTTGTCGATGATCAAATCGAACCCCGATATAATTTTGACATTCCGCTTCGATCTATCCGTGCGATTATCATCGGTGCCCGCATGCCACGAAGTCAGCGCGATGAAATTATCAATTTTGCTCGTCACGAAATGGCGTTAAAACAGGCGGTCATCAAAGAGAGTCAGTTAGATCCCAACAATTTCACCCTGCATTTTGTTGAGATGACACTTTAGTTAACTATTTTTTCTAAGCTTCCGTTGATTGAGGATTCGCTCCAGCACTTGGTTGTGTTTGGTCGGGCCGAGTTGACCACCAAATACAAGCGAGCAGGAGCACCTGCACAACTAACCTGATACTCAAAAACAGTGGCGGGACTTCGGGAAATATTTCGGGATGGGACCACATGTGAATATTGACGGGAGAAACAGCTATGGTGAAAAGGAAAAGGCAATTGCCGATAATTTTTCTCCATCCGAGATGTAACAAACAAAGTGCAGCAAAGATTTCAAATGCACCGCTAAGGTAAACCACTGGATAGGGCCAAGGAATATAGGGCGGTAGAATGGCAACAAAAAATTTGGCTGCCGCGAAGTGGCCGCAGCCACCGCCAAAGAACCACAGAAAAACAAATCCCACGCCAATTTTTTTGAGGTTCATAATCTTAATCCTAAAAAGAGATGGTCATATTGATGGCTACTGCCAAGGCATCAGGCTTCACGCTGACGAAATTTGGCGGGCGTTGTCCCTGTCCATTTTTTAAATGCCCGATTAAAATTGCTGATATCTTGATATCCCACACGCTCGGCGATCAATTCGATACTGTGTTTGTTTTCATCTATAAGTTGACAGGCGCGTTCTTTTTTTACTTCTACCAATATATTTTGATAGTTCACATCGAAACTCTTTAGATGTCGCCGTAGCGTGCGCGTGGTCACGCAAAAAATATCCGCTGTTTCTTCCATTGTCAGATGGCAATCGGGAGCAGTGGTAATGATCTGTTTAATCTTATCCACTAAACTTTGCGGTCCGTAGAACATGTCCATTTGCGCTTCGCATTGTTCTATCGCTAGTTGATGGGACGATCTGTCTGCTAATGGTAATGGAATTTCTAAAAAAGATTTTGGAATGCTGACACGGTTATAGTTACAGCCAAACCGAGGAATTTTGCCAAAAAAAGTCATGTATTGGTCGACGTAGATTGGCTGTGGAAAAGACAGTTCGATCTCGAAATCAGTTATTGCTTGACCGAGCATTTGAGCAGTCATCGTGTAGAGGCAGCATGCCCAGCTTTCTAGGCAAAATTGCTTGATGTCGCCCAATGGGATTGATTCTTCGGCTTCAAGAAATCCATTCGATTCATCAGAATGGTAAGTCACTTTCGCTAAAGGAGTGACGAGATTTACATACTTCGCTGCGATGGACATGGCATCGCCCAGTGTCTGTGCTGTCATTGCAGCATAACCAATCAGACCATGTGAACTTACTTTTATTTGCTGCCCGAGCAATAAACCAAGAGTTGGGTGGGTTGAGTGCGATTGAGCATTATGTATAAGGGTTTTAAGTTGGCGGAATGAAATAGCCGCTTGATGATTTTTTAAAGCTGAAGCAGCGATTTGAGTGCCTGTTAATAGTATGTCTTGCGCTACGCCTTGTTCGCTTAGTAACTCCACTAAAATCGCGTAGTAATGAATGGGGATAATGACATCTTCAGCGCTAAACGTTTGACGCAGCATATTTCGACCTTAATTAACATGGTTAAATTTTACTGAATATCAATAACTGTAAACAAACCAACCACGTCCCACACTTCTCATGTTAAGGCGCATTAGTCTATACGCTGTATGACCATCCGACAATTGGAAATCAATTGGATAATTTCGGCGATTGCCTTTTTTAGAACAGTATAACAATTGCGGCTAGGTGGACCACTTTGCTTCAGACAGCTAGAATCAGCCACGACAATCCGATTGACAGTTGATTGAGCAGGGAACGTGTGAGGGAATGTTATGAGATGCATAAATAGAGCTGTTGTTTTGGTAAAACCCAGGCAGCCATTTGTAGATTGGGTGAATGCCGTGGCATTTGGTGAGGATGATACGCCGGAATCATTGGAAGAATTGCGCAAAGATGCCAACGCTTATTTATTTGATGAGATGAATGATATAGAAGATCTGGAGGAAGACCTCAAAGAAAATTGGCTGGCGATATTTACCAATGAGGTATCTGATTGGGATGAGGACGAAAGCAAGTGGCCGGAATTAACCTATAAAAATTTTAGAATCTGGTTCGATTTTAACGTCGGTACTGAGGTAATCGATTTGGCTGAAGAAGAACTGTTTTATGAAGAAGTTTAGGGCTAAATTTTTTCAATACCGTATTATTCTCCGCTTATCTGATCGAGTGAGGGATTGAAACTGCGAAGGAATCAGTTATAAAAACTGATTTCTAATGCTTTTTGCCTGATTAATACCTAAGATTAATTTTTCCCACATCGCGAGTAACTGCCAGCGAATAGTTATAAGTATAGCTATTTCAATCCTCATTTTTTCAAATAATTAAATGGATTTCAGTAGTTTAAAATTTTTCTTCACCCTGCTAGGAAATCGCGTTGTAAGCCAAGTAAATTTAATTTATAGCCTTCTCATCTATGCACTCTGTTTGTTATAGTTGTGTTCAATTAGTAAGCGGCAAAGTATTTGTTGTTTCCCTAGGGCAAGAGCGTGAGGATAACTCAGTGTTGTTAAAGCAAAAGCTAAAATCTTTCCAATTAATTGCCGTCCTCCTGTTTTCTTTAAACGGCAACACTGCTTTGGCAGCCACCACTGACGAACCTCCAGAGATGAATGCAATAGTTGTAGAAGTGGAAGTCCCTTCCAATCATTGGAAACTTTCGGTTGATGAGGTTTATGAGATTGACGATGAGCTTTGGGTAATTTCATCCCTCAAAGAAATAAGCTCAAAAGAAATTCTTATCAACGATATGTTCAATCTGACAGAAGTGGTTGGAGTGTTTGCCAAACAGTTACCTATTCGCTATTACTTTGTCAGCAACAAGATGAAAAATAAAAATAGTAATGATGATTCGAAAGTATTTATTAAATCGAAAGATGAGTTAAGGGACGATATGATTTTTGGTCGACGACTTTACTCCGCTAACGATGCTGAATAAAAAACTTATTAGATAAATCTATATGCAAAATACTCAGCCGCTTTGGCTGAGTTCTATATTGCTCTGCTGTTGCTTCCATCCATAAATAATTAATCCTAGGCAGCTCCTTAAATTCTGTTTGTGAAGATTAAGGTTAGTTATAGCCTCAAATTATCAGCGTGAGATAGTAAATTAACACTTACTTCGATTAACTTTGTGCTGTATTAAATGAGCTATCATTATCTTACCCTTTTATTCTCGAATAACTTTTCAGGTGAACATATTTAATCAGAGTATTGTGAATTCATCCGCAGTTAGCAGATATGTTTTCCAAATTATTGGATCCCGCCGACCATCAAGTCTAGAATGATTTGAGCTAATAGTGTTTCACTCCGTGGATTCTGTTAACTCATATCTCGTCATCTCTAAGTAGTGCGATTAGTGTAACCTGGTCGTTTTAGCTAGCACAGTATGTGATGTAATAAAAAAATAATAATAAAGTGATTACAGATCGCAGAAAAATTTCCAACTTGGATTCAGATCCCAACAGGTCATTGGCAAAAAAAATAATAATTAAAAAACAATAAAAATAATTAATGTCAAATGAGGAAAGGAGAAGATGTCATGCTAAATCTTTATCGATTTGGTCGAGTGTTGGCGTATGCCGTGCTCTTCGTCTGGGCTACTTCGGCTCTTGCCGCCGTAACACCAACCACCGTAGCAAAAAAAGTGAAATTTATGTTCACTGCTCCAGCTAACCCAGCAGATATATTTCAGGTTGTAAAAGCCGAAGCTGTTGAAATATGGCCATCAACAAATGAAACAAATATCACAGGCTACAATATCTATTGGGGTGATTCCTCATGTAATAAACTTGGTCTTGGTTTGGCACCAAAATTGGGCTACGTCAAAGCCACAAAAGATGGCAAAGTTCTTCGTTACGATTTTTCTGAAACGCTGAAAACTGAAATTGGCGCTATCTATGTACTCGTGTGTTCGGAGAATAGCGGCGCGGAATATTGCGGCCCCAGTTTTCAATGTGGAAGCCGAGCACTTACTAAAATTCGCCAGGTTGATTACATCGGCATGGCAACTAAAGTCAGTCATGTCAAAGATCTCGTAAATGCCAATAATGAGAGCACTTGCCCAGGCGTAAGCTTGATAACCACTTGTGGTAATTTGGTGTGTAATAGTGGTGAAACCGCAAATAATTGCCCTTCAGATTGCAGCAGTTACGGAGCCGCGTCATTTAATTACCAAGCACTTTGTCACGATGTTCAAAATGTGTATCACCCCACATCCGTGGCTCAGGTTCAGCAAATTGTGAATACCGCTGTGGCCAATCATCAGCGTATAAAAGTTATCGGCGCCGCTGCCAATCACGGTACAACAGGCACTGCGTCTGATGCTGTTTGTACTGATGGAGTGATAATAGCGATGGATCAAATAAATGAGAAAAATCCCAATTTCCCCATTACATTGGAAACATTCGAAGGCAAAGAAGTGGTGAATGTGCCCGGCGGCACCAAAATGTTTGATCTCGGCGAGTGGTTGTATGCACGAGGAAGATCGATTGGGTACGGTCATATTGGCTGGCGCTATCCAACAGTGGCTGGCCATATAGGAACTTCCGCCCATGGCAGTTCACCAAAATATTCAAACGTGGTGTCGCAGCGTGTAGTTGCTCTGGATATTGTCGGTCCAAACGGGCAGTTTCAAACCTATTCTGAAGGAACAACGGGGGTAACAGATCCGGATCGTTGGCATGCGATGACTGCTCATCTCGGTTTTTTTGGGGTGATAACACGAGTTAGACTCGCTGTCGAGTATAGCAAAAACTTGCAGGTGAGCGTGTCTTATTTTGATGAAAGTGAAATTCTGGGCAGCGCAAAGGGAACATTTGGAGAAATCGCTGATTGCGATTATGGCCAATACAACTGGTTCCCAACAGAGAACAAAATCATGAAAACCTGTGGCAAAGAGACTACAGCGGCCGCTGAACCTGGCGCCAACAATATGCTGTTGTATCCGCATGTTGATCTGTCACAGTTATCGGTAGCACAGACAATGCAGGCGTTTCAAGTGGAAGGCTGTCAGCCGACTACGGATGCCGCAGAAACTATGGAAAGCCTGCGCTACAACGGCTGGGATTTATATCCACCTCTCGAAAAGCTCGTGAGTGGGGTGGTCCGCCATACAACGGACGTTATTGGGCCGCAGCACCGTATGATCTCTTCGCCGCTCATTGATGTCGGACGTGAAGTATTTCAGATGGATTGGGAAGTTGCTGTGCCTCATCAGAATCTAGAAGCAGCTATGCAATACGTCAAAAGCTTTACCAACGGGCAAAACGCAAAAAATCGCAATATTCCAGTACCATTGATTGGAATATTTGTGCGTTACTCCAAATCGGAAGACAAAGCGCTCATGGCCTACACTGGAACGGGTGGACCATTTGCTGAGGGCACTCACGTCGTGCATATTGAGTTCCCGATCTTTGTGCCTATCAATCTTTCCGCTGCGCAATTCGATGAATATATGGCGCCTTACGAAGAAGTGATTAGCAGACTGATCACCGATTATGGCGCGCGTGCGCATTGGGCTAAGAATCAGCATTCTGGTGATATGTGGGTGTTTGATTTGCAGCAACAGGTTGGTTCTTATGACTATGATGATCGAGTGCAGCGTTTCAGCGATGCTATTGGAAGTTTTGATCCCAATGGTGTCTTTGCGAATAAATTTGCCAAGCACATTGGTATTACCTATCCCAATTTCACCTACCCTGCTAATTGGTAGACATAGATAGTCTCTTGATATGGAGGGAGGCGATATTTACCTCCCTCATTCTTTTGCGACTCTCGGTAGCGTGATATTCTGTGATCTCTAGTGACGCAGGGTGATTATCGAGATGAATAAGCGGCTTGCTTTTGTAATTGAACTGAATGGTGATATAGAATCGTCGGCACGACAGGCTTGGCTAGCTTTAGATAACGAGCTGAATATCCATTATATTGCAAACAGTACTCCCTGCCCCCATCTCACTTTAGCTGCCGAATTTATGGGTGATATTGATGCAATTGCACAGATTGCCCAGAAACTTTGTCAGCGGGTAACACCATTTACAATTGAGAGCGCAGGTCTCGGGGTGTTTGTAGCCCAATCACCGGTTATCTATATTCGTTGGACACTTACTAAAGAATTAATTCAGTTACAAAAAAGGATTTCTACTGAATTGACGATGGCCAGTCAAACTGGAATCGTCAATGGATATAACTCCAACCTGAATTGGATAGCAAAATCAACGCTGGCATTCCAAGATACAAAATACGAGGATTTACCTCGTATGTTAGAATTGTTGCGTCATTTTAATTTTACACAGCATATGAAAATTACAGAAATATCGCTTTATCGTTATGGTGATTATTTGGAGGAGAACATTGGTAAATTTATTTTTTCCTCCTGTTAGAATTATTTACAGAACATGTAGGTCCGAGTCATAAATCGTAGGTTTTTTTTGCTTTAACTCATGTAAATTCGATTCAAGTTTCTAAGAGCATTTTTAAGTTATTTAAACCTTCTTCGTAATCAGCGCCCACCCACGAATCAAGCATCAAACCAAAATATCTGCTGATGATATTCATCCTATGTTCTGTTTTAAAACCCCAAGTTAGAAGAGTTTCTGTGCTGTCTACTGCATCTATGAGATAGTAGGCGTTGGCAGAACCTTGCCCATCAAATTCCAATTTTACTGCGACTTTCTTACTGGGGATGCTCTCGATTATTTCTTGACTCCCAGAACCTACCTGAGAATTTTCACTGTGCCAACTCATCTTTGCACCCACGCCCGTATATGGACCAGTGAATGTATATTGTGTAGCGGCATCTTTCCGTGCCCAAGGAGACCATTTACTGAATTCGTGATAATTATTTACCATCTGAAAAACTGAATTGACATCGCGGTGAATAACTATAGATCGTGATACTTCGGTGTTTGAAGGAAGCACAAATCCTATCAGTACGAGGCTTACTATCAAGATAGACAAGGTGATGATGAATTTTTTTGCCATAATTATTTCCTTATATCGACTGATGGCAGATTGATATGTAGCGGTTGGCCCATATTATCGAATTATCTTAGTGTTTAATCAATTAAGAAAATATGCCTTCGCTAGAAAAGGGTGCATTTTTGGAGCTCGTCGCACCATTCTGTTACTCAATTTATTTGGTATGCTTCAGTAAACGAAATACAGCAATAGGCTCGATTATTGTGCGCACTAATACGAATACAACGGTTGTGCACTGTAGCGCTACGATTATTCTTTTTATGGTGCGTGGAATCTGGTGCACAGCTTTAGCTGAAATGCAGAGCGTAGCGCAGATGGCTGAACCATAACGGCACAAATTTAATAAACTGTAAAAAATGCGAAATGAAAGTGCGTTATTGTCTATTGTTCAGTGCCTATTTAGCTCCAAATAAAATCATAAATTTTTCGTTAAAACCTCGAACTTTTGTACGTCATATACTTTGAATTTATGGCATGTAAATTGAGAAGATTGCTCAGACTGGTCCAGAACTAATTGTGCAAGTGGCGTAACAGATAGACAGCTGGCATGTGAGGTTCGATTGAATAGACGTATCCGACGATGTACTAATCGGGAAACAGGTAAATTTCAGGAGATAGCTACAATGAAAAAATACGGTCCAAATCCGAAGCATCAGAGAATTTACAAAGGCAATATTCATTTAAACAGCTCAAGTGATACTGCAAATGAACGATGGAGCGTTACCAACATCGACCAGTTGTATAAGTCGATGCGGATTGGAAAAATACAGATCTCTCAATTTACTAAGCGGCTTTAACGATTAAAATCGCGATAATTTTATTTGCTAAGCCCATTGATAAATTAGCTCATTAGTAAATTCGCGCATTAATAAAATAGGGTTAAGGCCA
>OBEQ012567291.1_pt1 | contig 19041 bp, 18 predicted proteins | sample 1670901 | NCBI WGS metagenome assembly OBEQ01 (sample SAMEA104232315, study PRJEB22302) | groundwater metagenome | biome: forest; feature: aquifer; material: groundwater | place: USA | collected 2011-08-07 | depth 5.4 m
AGACCTACCCAATGCAGTTATTAAATTATTATTAAATTTCTGTCCGAAGATGTTGGAGGTAGGTATGAAAAAATTTCTCGGTATACAAGCATTTATTTTAACTTCTTTAACACTCGCGTCTCCCGTTTTTGCCCAATCTGCAGATGTTACGAAAATTCAGACATTTATCCAAAGTATTATTCAAGTATTAATCACGGTTGCAGGAGTCACTGCAGTCGGATTTATCGTACTTGGGGGATTTGGATATATCACCAGTTCAGGAAATCCAGAAAATCTGGATAAGTCAAAAAAGACCATTTTTTATGCCGCAATTGGATTGTGTATCGTACTAGGCGCTTTTGTCTTATCAAACATCGTTTCACAACTGGCAACCGGTGCGTTCGGGACGACACACTAAATTTTCTGTCCTAAGGGAATATAAGGAATTGTATGAAACGCATCCTATTACTACTGGGTTTTGTCGTACTTTTCCTGAGTCTTCCTTCCTTCTCATATGCCGCTGCAGTTAATCCACAAGTTGATGTATATACTAGTAACACCCTTTCTGCGTTAACACTCCTCGCTGGAGTAGCGGCTGTCTTCTTCCTTATTAAAGGTGGCTACTTGTATATCACTTCGTCAGGTAAGCCCGACGCCATAGAAGAGGCAAAGAAAACAATAAAAAATGCTCTGATTGGTCTGGTCATTGTTCTTTCAGCGAGTGTTATTGTATCTATTTTTCGTACGGCAATGACTGCTCCTACAACGGCAACTTCATCTTCTCCCTTAGAACTGGTGCAAATTAATACGGTTAAACCAGCCAACGGGTTAGCCCAAATTATGGTCGATGGGGTTTCTGGATTTCTTCAGACGATTACTGACAGTGCCATTAAACCAATCGTTGAAGGGATATTCAGTTTCTTAACCTCAACACCGAGTGTTCTTTCAAACTCCGTTATTTTTAATTTCTGGTTGATTAGCCTAGGGATTGTTGATTCCCTGTTCGTACTAGTTGTAGCCCTTCTTGGTCTTCAATTTATGAGTGCGTCAACCTTTGGATTTGAAGAACTGGAATTTAAACATCTTCTACCTCGGATCGGATTGGCTTTTTTAGGAGCCAATATGTCACTTTTCTTGGCCGATTACCTAATTACCACCTGCAATGTATTAGTAAGTAGCGTTCTAAATGCAACCGGAGGTTTAAATCAAGCCTGGCTTGTGAACGCTATTACATTTCAAAACCTGTTGAATCAGTCAATCCCTCCGGTCACACTGGTGTTTTTGGCATTATTCTTAGTCGTGGCTGTTGTCCTCCTTCTTATGTATATCAGCCGACTTATTTTGATTTCGCTCGGTGCCGTTTTATCTCCCTTTATATTTCTCTTATGGCTCATCCCAAAATTTTCTGACTTTGCCGAAATATCCATTAAATCGTATGTCGTGACCGTATTTTCCATTTTCGTCCATGTTGTCGTTATTCAACTGGCATCTTCGTACCTTGTCTTTCCACAGAGTACTGGAAATTCGTTAATCTCAGTTCTCGTTGCCATTGGGCTTTTGTTTACCTTAATCCGCATTCCTCACATCATGATGTATTTGGTTGTCTATACATCGAGAAATGGAACCTTCAAAAAAATTGGGGCCCAAATGATGAATATGTTGAGTTCCGAAAAATCACCATCGAGTCCAAAAGTAGTACCACAGGAAGGTTCTGGTATAAAAACAGCCCGAAAGGTACTCCATACATGAGAACACAAGTCATTCCAGCGCAAATCACAACCGTAGAGGATAAAATCGCGGGAAATTTAAACGGGACACAACTATTTCTGTTGATGATTCCGATTCTTTATACAACGCTCGATTATGCAATTTTTTATCCTCATATGCATGTGAGTGTCATAAAAATACTTTCCGCTTTATTTGTACTCATTGCGAGTATTCTTTTGTCTTTACGCATAAAAGGGAAAGTGGTCTTTAACTGGTTGATCGTTATCCTGGCATACAATATACGACCGAAGTATTATGTGTGTAACAAAAACGACACATATTTACGGCAGCTTGATCTGCTTACTCCAGAGAAACACTCTCATACCCATATTTCTAACGCTCATGCAGTAAAAAAGGAACCTCAAGAAGTTGCCGAATATGGAGTAAAGGAGTTATTGCAGTTGGAAAAACTTATAGGCGATACAAAAAGAGGATTGACGTTCCGATGGAATCGTAAAGGAGGATTACATGTGGCTTTTAACGAAATCAAATAAGAAAATAAGTTCTAGAAATCAGATTCGTATAAAAGAAGTCCGTGATGGGATATTGTTACTTCCTGACAATCAATATCGGCTCGTTCTGGAAACGTCTTCTGTCAACTTTGAGTTGAAAAGTGAAGAGGAGCAGGATGTTATTATTGACAGTTTTCAGAATTTTTTAAACTCCTTACCTTGCCAGGCACAGATTCTCATTCGCGTTCGGGAAGTGGATGTCGATCACTACATTGAACAAATTGCCCAGTCACAACAAAACGAACAGGAAAAAATATATCAGGATCAGATAAAAAATTACTGCACATTTGTGAAAAATCTGGTATCGGGAAGTAAAATCCTTTCTCGTCGTTTTTATGTGGTTATTCCATACAGAAATCCAGATAAAACCAACGATTTTGAATTAATTAAAGAACACATCCATCTTAACCGGGATATTGTGACGCGTGGGTTAGAAAAATTGGGCATGAAAGCCAGTCAGCTTGATAGTTTGGCACTTCTTGACCTTTTTTACAGCTTCTACAATCCAAATCAAGTAAAAACTCAAGCGTTAAAGGGACAAACAATCCAAGCCTTAATTAATACTACTTATGCGTAAACCTATCTATTCTATTAAACACATAACTGATTTTGTAAAACAGAAATCTCTCAGCAGAGAGATGAAACAAAAGTCCGTACAGTTTAATTTCGGTGAACAGGATCAAGTGGATATCCTATCTTACTCCGGGTTATCTGAGGATGCATCCTATGTACAAATGGGAGATACCTATGTGCGCACCCTGTTTATCTCAGGATATCCCTATGTGGCATCTACTGGTTGGCTCTCCATGCTTATTAACTTCAATCACAATATTGATATCTCATATCACATTGAAGCGGTTGATCCGATTCTAGCGCTCCCAAAGCTAAACAGGAAAATTACGGAACTGGAGTCAACCAAACGTTCAATGCTCAAAGACGGGAAAATTATTGGCAGTGAAATTACTGATCCTCTTGAATCGGCAAAGGAGTTAAAAGACAAAATCCAACGCGGGCAAGAAAAACTATTCCAAATCTCAATATACATGACGATTACTGCCGAATCGGTAACGGAACTCAATAAAATTACCAAAATTTTGGAAACGGTCATGTCTACCCGTCTCTTCTACATTAAAACTGCTAGCTTTCAACAATTGGACGGACTTCAATCGGTATTGCCCCGTGGGGAAAACATCTTGAGTCAGAAACGGAACCTTGATAGTTCGTCGGCCGCATTAACATTCCCATTTGTATCCTCAGAGCTTGTTCAGGAGTCAGGAATTCTTTACGGAATTAATAGGTCGAATAACTCATTGGTGATCGTTGACCGATTTTCGTTAAATAACGCAAACTCAATCATCTTTGCCCAGTCTGGTAGTGGCAAAAGTTATACGGCTAAAGTGGAAATTTTGAGGCATTTGATGCAGGGAACAAAAGTGATTGTGATTGATCCGGAACGCGAATATAGTCAGCTTGCTGCATCAGTACATGGAACATATATTAAGTTGTCAGCAACCTCAAAAGAAAAGATTAATCCATTTGATTTTTCTCTTCGCTCATTTAATGGAGAAAACACTCTTTCTGAACATATCCAAGATGTTACCGAGATTATTGCTCTTTTGGTGGGTGGACTCACATCCGACGAAAAAGCCATAACTGACAAAGCCATCATTGAGGTATATAAACAGCGAGGATTTCACTTAAAAGGAGCCCAGCAAAAGACTGGCACGATCTTTTTTCCACTTCTTAAGCATTTTCATAAAGTCTTAAAAACGATGAATCAAACGGATTTGTGTGACAGGCTGGAAAGGTTTGTCACCGGATCGTTATCAACAGTATTTGATTCCCAAACCAATATCAAATTGGATAACCGCTTAGTGGTGTTTGATACCAAAGACCTCCCCGAATCGTTGCGACAGATCATGATGATGGTTATTGCTAATTATGTGAATTCCCAAGTGAAATCTAATCCACAGAAACGGATGTTGGTTATTGATGAAGGATGGTTACTCTTGGAACACAAGGAAAGCGCACGTTTTATCTCTGGCCTCGTGCGGCGTGCCAGAAAATACTATCTCGGGGTCACCATCATTTCCCAGCAAGCCAACGACTTTTTGCAATCGGAATACGGACGGGCAATTGCCTCTCAATCGTCGCTTCGTATCCTTATGAAACAAGACACAACCACCATTGCTCGTGTGGCTCAAGAATTCCACCTAAGTGAATATGAACAACACTACCTGTTAACCTGTGAACGCGGGGAAGCACTGCTGGTTGCTGATCAAAATCATGTGGCGTTAAAAGTCATTGCCTCAGAACAGGAACATCCGTTTTTAACTACCGATCCCAAAGAGGTCTATATCTAACAAATGGTAGCTATCACTCCCGGATCACTCTATCTTGCTTGGTCCTATCGTAGGGAGCTGTATTACGTCTTGCTGACCTTTATTCTCGTTCTCTTACTACCTTTCATTGCCGTTTTCACTATCTCAAATACCGGCATTCAGGGTGTATCCAATGCATTGGTTACTGTTAATGCAAGCTCCCATGGTGTTGAGCTGAAAGATCCGGTTACGGGGAAAGTAATAAAAGAAATCTTTCCTAATACTGTCTGGCCAGTCGTTGGAACCGTCACGCTTGAGTTTGGCGCATCAGATCTTCCATATCAACCGTTTCATACCGGAATTGATATTGCCAGTAACCGAGGCGACTTGATTTCCCCATTTATGGATGGAACGGTGACGTTTGTAGGTGATTTATCGTGGGGTTATGGAAAACATGTGATTATCGATAACGGAGACAACATTACTTCGCTTTACGCTCATATGGATTCTGTATTTGTCAAAGCGGGTCAAAAAGTTCATACAGGTGATGCCATTGGAGCAGAAGGGTCAACCGGTTGGGCTACAGGGCCACATGTCCATTTTGAAACAAGAATAGATGGAATACCCGTAAATCCCCGAACTTTTTTAAAGTGATACTTAAAAAGTATATGGTTGTATTCCGTACGCCTCCGCAAACTTTCTAGTTTCATTTAAATATACCAAGCAACCTCTCCGTCTGAGCGGATTAGAACTTTAATTCAGCATTAAATACGTATATAATCCCGTCATGGCGACCGAATCGGAGCTGCAAACAAGAAAAAATGAGTACTGGCTTCGTGTTCCAAAAGTACCCCGACAGTCGGTAGATATTTTTGCGCGTGACACAGAAAAAGGCGATTACGGTCTTTCAGCCGAGGTAGTAGATACCATTTTTGAATACGCACATCTTCAACAAACTTTAAATTCTTTTGACGATTTAACGTTTTCAGCTGATTTTCTGGCGCAACTTCCCGATGATTTCCGTAAAAAGCTCGACCAAAATTTATACCCTGGCATACCGTTAGCCAATCTCGAAATACCTACAACGGATAAAGTCCTTCTCGCAGAGTTGCTGTCTGCAGATGCATTAACGGATGTTTTATCAAAATCTCCTGTAGAAGTATGGGTAACACCAGGTATTCAAAAAAAATTAGCTGCTTTCAACTGTACTGTTGAGACCGGATTGCAGCAAATGGATTACGGACAGCTTCCTCTTGAAGCAAAACATTTCCTGATTGGTGTCATGGAATATCAAGAAATGCAGGTTCACACAATTCTCTTGGCGCATGAGCGGTTCCCTGATGGAGTTCCGGCTGTTTCTGGATTTAGCGCGTTATTTTCACAGGGAGAGGACGAACAGAGGAAAATAACGTTTGATTCTCTGGAAGATCTAGATGCTCAGTATGAATCTGCTCAGGACGCGATTGATAATCCACTTCAACTGTTTGTTGGGCAGATGATTCAGCAAATGAGAGCTGAGAAAGCACAAAGAGTAGATACACAAGTAACTGAACCGACTCTCGATTTGGATATGGAAGAAGAAAGACCCACAAGAACCAGAAAAAAACGAGCTATAGACATTGAGGTGGAAGCACAAACTCAATGGTGGATATGGAAAGAGTATCGTGAAGGTCACAATGATATAGAGAAAGCTGTCTCTGACTATTTACGTGCAAAGTATGCGAATAAAACAATATATTCAATAGTAGGTGCAGAATTAGACGAGGCAAAACAAGAAATGCTGTCCGCATTCTGGAGAAAAAGAGGGAGAAAACATATTGATTTGGGAGACGAAGGTTGGATAGAAAATAATTTGTACCTTAAACCAGATGGCAGCTTGGAGCTACACGTTCGAGATGATATGTATGGTAACTCTGATCATTCCATCGCTCCTGGGCCATTAGAACACTATCACTGGGTAGCAGTTGTGGATCAAGCCGTTAAATGGATTCATGAAGAATCCGATGCAATGCAAGCCGTACGAGAAAAGTGGGCCAAGAATGGATTAGATGAAACGCAACTTATGGAATGTACGTTCATACGTACTATAGATCGAGCATTAAGTGATTCGGCACGAGGAGAAATAGGTCAACTTCCCCAATGGTTTCTTGATGCATTAAACCAAGAGTCCCGCTTCTACGGCAAATTACCATTGGAGTATGTACGTGAACCAAGCATTGATGATCTTTTTTCGTTGTCATTACAAGAAGAACCCAGACCGCGCAATATGCTCAAGGCATATTTTATACGCTCACAACATGATCTAACACGGTACGGAACGCTGCTCACAACTCCTGAAAAACTATATAAAGTATTAGGACTTGATTCAGCTGCAACGGTCGATCAAGTAAAGGCTGCATATAGACAAATTGCCAAAGAAACATCGGCTATTCATATCAGTTCTCCCGATGAATTTGACGAAGACACATGGGTTTCAATGAATGAGCGATTTACTGAGGCTACGAAAGCATATAAAGCACTTACAAAACATAGAAATAGCGATAATGCTCGAATTACAACGCTCGGTAAACTGAAGATTTATTTTGAAAATGAGGAATAACATTTAATTCTTTTTCTATTTTCTAAGAAGTTTATTAACCAAAGCCCAGCTCGCTTTTTAGGGCTTCTTTGTACACTCATTGGCACAAACGTATTTCTGATAAAAATATGGTAGATTTCAAAACTCCAATACTATTAACAAAAGAAAGGCTTCAGAAGTTTAAGGATCTTTATTTTGAGGAATTTAAAGTCATACTTACAGATGAAGAAGCGACAAGAATGGCAACAGATCTTATAAACTTAATGAGAGTACTCGTAAAGCCTGTTTAATATGAGGTTAAAAACGTCAAAAAGTTGTATGATTGATGCTAGTCCTCTATGAATACAGAAAAACTTGGGAAAAATATACAGAAAGCTCGTAAGGATATAGGTTTAACTCAGGCTGAAGTTGCCCATAAGGCAGGAATTAACGTAAATTATTATGCTGTCATTGAACGTGGAGAAAAAAAAGCTACCTTGGATACTTTAGAAAAAATATTTAAAGTTTTGAAAGTAAAACCCTCTGATGTTTTACCCTTTGACTTCTAGTTGTTTCTCGCCTTTTTGGCCATCTTCGTCAGAGTTTCAACAATGGATTCAGAAGCACTCTGCGCTTGGTCAAGAATTTTTATTGCCTGTTCCCGCGTATCAGGCAAATCTTTGCGATTTGTTCTCAAATATACAATGACTTTTTGAATGTCTTCTTCAGAATACGGTTTATTCATATGCATATTGTATCAAACATTACAAATATCTCCCTAGTTTTAAAAAATTAAACATTTGCATTGATAATTCATTGCTTTCAATCCTCCTCATGATCTCATGACTTCGGGTTTGGGAAAGGATATTCAGGCTTCCTTCCCACAAGAGTTTTCGATCAAGGATCGCTAACTTTCGATGATGGTTCCCGGTACACAGGAACACTTGTACTCCTACTCGTTCAAAATATGATATGGCCTCTTCAGACTGGTATTCCATCCCTTCTTTGTGTTCTCGAGGGTCTCGGGTCATTATATAAATTTTTACACCCCTTGATAAAAGCGTTTCAAAAATAGGCTGAAGTTGGTCTATCCTTACACTGGTAATGAAAGGACTTTCAATAATGACTTCCTCCTGACATTTTTCGAGGTCATGCATAAAAGACTGATAAAATGTATGTTCATCGTGCAGCTGGGAGGTTAGTAGCTCCTGAAGACCTCCTTCTTGGCGCTGTCTTTTGAAGCTAAACATGGGAATCCTCCGTAGTATTTCCAATACTGACCACTTTTCCGTTATAATACGTGTGTCCTAATGCTTGGAGTCGCTTGAAAGTGAGGATTAAACTCTCAAACACAGAGTGCCATCCTAGGCTGTTTAGGCGCGCTAAACGCATTCTATGATCTTCATTTTTTTCCTTTTGTTGACACTTTTCACTCCTCGACAAATATATGCAATCTATGATCCCTCATCTGTCCCAAACAATAAATACGGCATCCATATTGCCGATTCCAATGATATCGAACAAGTAGCCCCTCTCATAAATTCTTCAGGCGGGGAGTGGGGGTACGTAACTTTCGTGATTAGTGAAAATGATCGCAGTGTCACCAAGTGGCAAAAAATATTTGACCAGATGCGCAGACTTCACTTGATCCCTATTGTCCGTTTAGCAACACATGTAGAAGGAAGCGCCTGGAGTGTTCCGAAAAAAGATAGCTTCCGTGAGTGGGTGGATTTTTTGAGTAAACTTCGCTGGATAGTAAAAAATCGCTATGTGATTTTGTTTAACGAACCCAATCATGCCAACGAATGGGGGAAAACGATTCATCCCGAAGAATATGCAGACACACTCGTCACGCTCGGGAAAGCACTCAAAGATGCTTTTTCTGACTTTTTTATTCTTCCCGCAGGACTGGACGCCTCAGCGTCAAATGATGGCGAAGCCTTGGATGAACAACGATTTATAGAGCGTATGCTTGCCGCAAAACCGGAAATTGCAACTCTTATCGATGGCTGGACATCACATTCGTACCCCAATCCCGGATTTTCCGGTTCGCCATATGCCTGGGGTAGGGGGACGCTCCGGACGTTTGACTGGGAAATAAACCTTCTTGGCCAATTAGGAGTCACAAAACCGCTTCCAATTTTTATCACGGAAACCGGCTGGATCCATAGTCAAGGAAAAATAGTCAATGGAGGTCTGTTGCCACCAGAAAGAGTAGGAGAAAATCTACACATTGCCGCAACAAACGTTTGGAGTGACCCAAAGATTATCGCCGTTACGCCTTTTGTGTTTAACTATCAAGATTATCCATTTGACCACTTCTCATGGAAAAAATTGGGAAGCAGTGAGTACTATCCGCACTACTTTTCCTATCAAACCATTGCCAAACAAAAGGGGAGACCAAAACAACTGCACCGATTTGAACTCACTTCTCCATTTCTTCCGGGAAAAATGATCACCGGATCATCATACACGTTCTCGGCTACTATCATAAACATTGGAGAAAGCATTTTGGATCCTGCCGATTCGTTTGATCTGGTGGTTGATGATGGAGGAAGAGGTTTTTCTGTACGTGCTGATCCGGTGCCTACCGTGGAACCAGGGGAAACAGGAACGATGACGATTCATATAAAAACGCTGCAAACGCCGGGGAAATATGCTTTATCAGTAAACCTTAAGCATTTTGATGAAATTATACCGATTGAACAAAAAGACGTCACGGTGCTCCCGCCACCGGCGGTACGCATCTCGGCACAGCTGGGCTGGAGAAAAACCAGTGAAGCGTCGAATGCTTCTGTACTCGTGTATCAAAAAAATACGCTTATTCATAAATTTACTGGTCTAACGGTCAAAAACGGCTCGCTCACCGTTTCTGGTTTGACCGGTGTGGTGCCAAAGGAGGAATACCGAATGGTTATGCTGGTGCCATATTACTTGCCCAGGCAAAAAGTAGTGATCATCAATGAACAAGAAACAGATATCACGATGAAGCGGTTTGTCCCTTTGGATTTTAATAACGATGGCACGTTTTCCATCGCTGATCTTCCCGCCCTGTTTAGCCTTCAACCCAACGCGGTTGCCAACCTCTTTTTCGGCCCGTAAGGCTTCCGTTTGACGGAAAAATACGCTATACTAAAGCCCATTGGTGGCGTGTGCCGAACGGCTTAGGCGCTTCCCTGTGAAGGAAGTTTTAGCGGGTCCGACTCCCGTACGCCACCCCAACAGTACTTACAAATTTTACCCCAAATTTGTGATACACTTAACAATACATGGCATTTGCACCAGCTGTTGACGCACTTATTACCGTATTTGGAGAAGAGCAATTACCCTACAAAGAAGGGTCTCATTTTGCCGTTTCACGCACCGTTTCCCTTCTGGCTGCCCTCTACGAAAAAGCACGAAATGCTATAGAATTTCGTGCGGATCACCTTATACGCCGTGCTGCTATTGAGCGCATGCTCAAACGAAGAATTATTATCAACGGCGGTTCCAGAACCATTGCGGATAATCTGGTGGTCGAGCTTTTATGGGCGCGCTATATCGATAGCAGCCAAGTGGATGACGAAAAAGTACTGGAAGTTGGCGGCATCATTGACCGCTATTTAGTGGTCAAACATGAACAATTTGATAGTGGAAAAAACGCTTACGGCTTGACCTGGGACATCATGCTGGGGCTAGCATCTTCAGAAATTGAAGAAACCCTCGTTCCCGCCCGTAAACGCCAGGCGCTCAATAACTTTTTTTACCAAGTCATCAGGCCCAACGTCCAAATACCGGGTGAGGAAAAATTGGTGAATATCCAAACATATATCGCCGTCGAGCGAGCCTTCGCTCAGGCTGACGATGCCCTCATTGCGTTTCACTTGATTAAAATGATCCAACCGACGTGGCTTACTGCTACTCCCGACACAGCGCGGAGTGAGCTCCTTTCTTTCCTTAAAAATGTCGAACTTATTCGAACAAGTTTTCGACATCCGTTAAATGAAGGGTTGTATCGCTACGTCCGCAAGCAAACCCCGCCATTTTTTTTGATTCGCGATTTTTTCTTAGAAAACGGGAAAAAATCAAGAGAAATTGTTGAAAAACCAGAAGAGCTTGAACAAAAACTTCGAGAACTGGCCACTAAGCGCTATCAGGAAATCGGCGCTAAAGTGCGCCGCAGCGTGGTTCGCAGCATCATTTACATATTTTTTACCAAAATGCTTTTTGCCTTGGCATTAGAAGGCCCGTTTGATGCATTCATTGCCAAAAAAATTTCGTATCTGCCATTGGCCATCAATACGCTTTTCCCGCCGGTGCTTCTCTATTTGGTCGCCGGTTTTCTCACCGTACCCGGTCAAGAAAACACGGATCGATTGGTAGGCAGAATCAATAAAATCTTTTATCACTTTGAAGATCTCAAACAGGAGTCAGAGGTATTTACACCCAAACGACAAGTTCGCCGACCCCTGCTCACTGCAATATTTTCTGTCTTTTACCTTGCCACATTCCTTATCTCTTTTGGCTTCATCACCTGGGTCCTTACTCAACTTAATTTTAATATAGCGAGCCAAATTATTTTCGTCTTTTTTGTCACGTTAGTAAGCTTTTTTGCCTACCGCATCAGGCAATCTGCCAAAGAATATGAAATCGTGGATCGAGCTGGATTTCTCACTCCAGTAGTCGACTTTTTCTTTTTGCCGATTTTGCGCGTCGGCCACATCCTTTCCAATGAAATTGCCAAGCTCAACGTTTTCATATTCTTATTTGATTTTATTCTCGAAGCGCCACTGAAAGTAATATTTGAAGTTATCGAGGAATGGATCCGTTTCATACGGACCAAAAAAGAAGAGATTATTTAGCTAGAGACTTCCTACCTGCAAAGTCATCTCCGGTAACGCATTGTAGTTCCCTCCACTGTCGGCAACAGAGAGCTGGAACGTATAGGGATTATCAGGAAGCAGCGGAGGAAGCGAGAGGGTATACCGGGAATTGTCTCCCGTGGTGGTGGTCGTCGTACTGGTACAGGTGGATCTCCCTCTAGCAAGACAGATCTTGTTGGTGAGTGTTGCTGTTACGGTACTGCCTACTGTTGCTATGCCTTGGATGGTGGCAGGAGAGGAGAGCGTGGTATAGGAGAAAGGGATATCTCCAGGATGGACAGAGCTCCAATCTATATTCCCACCACTCAAGGAGGAGATGGTGAGGGGGAACCAACTCCTGGAGACAATGATTTGTCTGCTCCCCACAAACAAGGTTCTCGTCTCTGTCTCCTGGACATGATTGGCTCGGTCAATGGCTTCTACTTTAAACTGGTAGCTCCCATTGGAAAGCTTGGTTCCTCCTGTCCCTCCTCTCCCGTTGTCCCAAAAGAGGTCGGAGGGAAGCAAAGAGACGGGATCTACCGCTTTTCTCTGGACCGTGATGGTCCCATTGTTGTTGCTGTAGTTTACGATCTTTGCCTTGTCTTCATAGGTGCCATTGCCCGAGGAGGCAACCACACTCTTTTGGAGATTATCCCCACTGTTTCTCACCTTCTCATAGTCTACGGGAATGGTGTCGATATACGGAACCCAACCGGTGTTATCTTTGTTGATACTCACCCGGAAGCGGTCCAGATCAGAGGAGAGATCAGCAAATCTCCAGGTGTTGATCGAGAAGGAAAAGGTGGGAAGCGAAGAAGCGGTATATGTCTTGTCTCCGGGACTGTTGAGGGCAAAGGGTTCAAAGTACAAGGCAGAGGCGGAGACATCGATGGTATTACTGTGGGTATTTCTCACGCGTATGGTAAATCCCGTGTTATTTATGGTATCTGGATTATTCGTCTTGGGATCAAAGTCAAAGAAAAAGTCTTCCGTGGGACTGTCAAATTGTCCATCACTGGGAAAGGCTCCGGTCCAGCTATCGGTGCCATTGATGGACCACTCCAGAGCCTTCACAATGCCATTGACGACGTTGGTGGTTGCTCGTCCCTTTAAACGTTCTCGTCCATTGGAGATATCAGAGACTAAGGTGTTGGTGAGGGTGGTATCGGGGAGGGTGTTAGAGAAGATGAGAAGACGACTGGCCGGATTTGAAGAACCGCTCGTTTCATCTGGTACGTACAGTTTATTTCCGTCGGCAAAGAGGTATCGTACGTTCGTAAATGTGTTGGCTGTAGTAGTTGCTCCTGAACTACCAGAAAAACTTGACTGGCCAAGGACTATATCGGCAGAGGCATTATTTGTTGTTGGTATGGAGTTGAAAATGAGAATACGATTGTTTCCGCTACTATCGCTATACTCGGAAGTAAACACCCTTCCACCTGCTACCACTACCCCTCGCAAACTTTTAAACGTATTGGCTCCGGGACTGCTATTCCCTTGATTTGCTGAAGTTGAAGTAAAATTAGTTTGACCGACGACCACATCAGCCGAGACATTATTCGTGGTAGGAATAGCATTATAGATCAAAAGGCGGTTATTGCTAGTATCTACAACGAAAAGCTTTCCATTATCCACCCATAAACCGTTTGGACCATTTAACGTATTTGCCGCAGCACTTCCCCCTTGATTTGCACTCCCCGAGGTGAAATTCTGTTGACCAATGACTACGTCTGCAGATGCATTATTAGAGGTGGGAATAGAATTAAAAATGAGTATTCGATTATTTCCTACATCACTTATAAATAATTTACTTCCATCGCTCCAGATAGCTTCCATACCACTCAAGGTATTTGCGCCTCTTCCTCCTGAATTTGCCGTTCCCCCGCTAAAGCTGGTTTGCCCAACAACTACATCAGCAGAGGTATTGTTTGCCGTAGGGATGGTATTCCAAATAAGCACTCTGTTATTAGAATAATCAGAGACATACATCCTCGTACCGTCAGAAAATACATATATTGGATTGGCAAGTGTATTTGGTCCTCTCGATCCGCCTTGGTTTGTTGATGTTCCCGAGAAACTGGATTGACCAATGACGATATCTGCTGAAGCATTGTTTGTTGTGGGTATAGAGTTATAAATAAGAACACGACTGTTAATTCTGTCTACCACAAACATTTTACCATTTTTGACAAATACTCCTGTAGGGCGATTCATGGTGTTTGCTCCTGCTGATCCACCTTGATTTGCGGCAGTAGAAGTAAAATCAGGCTGTCCCACGACTAAAGCTGCCGGCATATTGGTGTAGTAGGCAAAAACCGGGGTAGCAAAAAGAAAACTGAAAGCCAACACAAATAATGAAGAAAGAATTTTCCTCATACTAATATAATTACATGACGTGCGCATATTTGGCAAGCCCATCGTAATGATATAAAATATAAAAAATTAATTATGCCTTTCTCAAGAAGAGAAGCTTTGCGTTGGAGTGGAATTTTAGGGATAGCGGCAACTTTCGCCCCTGTGGGAACTATTTTTGCGCAATCACCTGAAGACTGTCTTGATCCTTATGAGTTAATGAAAGTATATGAAGATGGGATGAGAAAACAGAAGACAGAATTTGGTTATTATTTTGATGATTGCGGAAAGGTGGTATTACAAAGATCACAAAAAGCTTTTTTAACCACACTACCAAAAGAAGAGTGGCCTAAAGTTTTTAACACTATTTTTACCCATAATCATCCTCCATATGTTGAAGGTAAACGCGCAAGATTGCCTCTTTCCCCTGAGGATTTACGATTTGCTCAAATATTGCAATTAAAAGCTATACGGGCTGTTTCGATATTTCCTGAAACTGGCATGAGAACTCTTTCCTGGGCAAGACGAGGAAACCTTCTCTATTGGACAGATTTTCCGGTTGAGAATATGCATGAGGCAATCAGGAGAGAATATGCAAGCCTGAAAGGTGGTAGTGATTGGAGACGCGATATTGAAGCTACAAATAATGTTTATAGTAAAATGGCGGCAAAAAATGGCTGGGAATATGAATACAGGGAGTGGAAATAAGTACTATCTCAAAACCTTTGGCTCTATCAATCTTCATCGGCATGGAGAAGGGGTCTTAACCGCATCCGATCTTTTTGCAATTGCCCAATACGTCCTTCCTGATACATACAACACGCTTCCCTGGAAAGCTATTCGTGCTGCGCATGCAGAAAAAAAATTACCGAACTTTAAAAATTTTCTTCAGAGGCTTTCTACTCGATGGATGCGACTTCTTGTGATGGAAAGTATTGCACAGGGAATATCGCCCGAGATACCACTTCGATTAATGTTTGACCGAATTCTTACCAAAGCAGCAGATGAAAACATACAGATAATAGAATTTTTAGCTTGTCCTTTTGCCCTAACTAGTGACGAAATTTCACACAATCTTACCATAGAATCGTACTGCGAACTATTTCGCACATGTGTTGACCACCACCCTTCTTGTGTGTGGGCAGGGAAAAAGAAAAAAGGAGACAAACGAATGGAAGTAGGACTTAAATTTTGTCTACGGCGCGAACAGCAACCTGAATCTGTCCTCCTTACGACAAATAAAGGCGTGTTGTCACAATCAGGCAAACGCCTTGCAGACAAAATCCTAAAACTCTACAAACAACACATTATTATCGGTGTGGATATTGCTGGCGATGAAAAATATCCAGATCGACGCCTTTGGGATTTTAGAGCATTTTTTACCTACATACGAAGTATATCGATGCCATTTACGGTCCACGCAGGAGAACTTCCCAAAGAGACAAACTATAAAGAACTTGCCTATGAAAATCTTTCCTACGCCATCGGCAGTGGTGCATTTCGCATAGGACACGCAGTCCGTTTATTTGATGATGACCCTCGCTTTGTAACGCTTCTTGCTGAAGCACTGGAAAAGGGGATATACTTTGAACTCAACCTTTCGAGCAATCAATGGACGGGTGTTGCCCCTGATCCAAAAAATCACCCCATCATTCGCGCAATACGAAAGGAACACTCACTGTTTGCCAGCAATTCGACGCTTCATCAAAAACTTCTTGATCACATAACTATAAGCGACGATGACCCGGTCGTATTTGGAGAAAGTGATGCACCCTTGGCACAGGAGATTGAAAAAGTAGGGACACTCACTAGTAATTTTGGGTTTGACTCCAAAGAAAAATTTGTAAAGCACATCAAAGTTGTTGGCCAATCCGCACGGACTCGCTTAAGAGCAGCTTAGTCGGAAAAAGTTTTCAATACGCTTTGGAACAAAGCACCGTCTCTTCCACCACTGCGTATCCATTGATGAAGTATAGTATCTTTCGTAACACCCGTATGCACCACGTCATCAACAAATACGGGAATCTTTCCAACATCCGATGGTTGCACCCAATCCGCTTCAAATCCTGGTGCAGTAGACGTATAGCACACAATACCAGGGAGTTGAGTTTCTGAAGTTGCCGGAACAATGATGCCAAAAGAATGACCAAGGGGAGTATGTTGGGCAAAATCCACAAGTCCAAGAGTCCCGGCATACGCCACGAGCATGGGCATATGATCCGAATTAACAAATTGCCCAGCCAGTCGGCTAAATCCTTGGTCAAATGTCTCTGGCCCATAGTGAGAATACTGTCTACATTTCATACCATGAGTTAACGCATCAGGAAGGTCCGTAAGTCTTTGTTGACACCAAGACACCATCCGTTGTGTGTTAGTTATGTGCGGTGTCATTGCAACAAAAAAATCTCTTGGGGTTTGATGTTTGGCGATAAGCTTCAGTGCAAGGTATACTCCTAGCTTTTCATAGTAGGGGCAATGAAGAAGGGCAAATACCTCCTCTTTCCCGAGCTTCGCTTCATTATATTGCAGCGCATAGCGAACAGATTCGGGTAAAATGGTAGACAGTAGATCGTACCGTGGCTCCTCTTCGTGCCGCGATCTCCCTATGAATGGAAATTTCATGCCTTATTTTAGCAGATCGCATCAAAGACTTCACGCTTCCACTTATAGTCTAAAAATTGATATAATAGAGTGTTTGCCTCCGTAGCTCAACGGATAGAGTGCTTGTCTTCGGAACAAGTGATAGAGGTTCGATTCCTCTCGGGGGCACCTAGTATGTGGTTTATCTATATCGTTGAATGTGCCGACGGAAGTTATTACACCGGGATTACAAACAACATAAAAAGGCGAATAAATGAACATAATAGAAGCAATAGTATCAGTGCAAAATACACTCGCTATCGTAGACCGGTAAAACTAGTGTACAGTGAGAAAAATGACACAAGAAGTGAAGCAACGAAAAGAGAAGCAGAAATTAAAAAATTATCTCGGGATGCAAAAGAAAATTTGATTCGAGGGCCCGTAGCTCAGCGGTAGAGCAGTTGCCTCTTAAGCAATTGGTCGAAGGTCCGAATCCTTCCGGGCTCACTTGACATGCACCATTATTCACAAGAGAGGTTGCGCCTGGGATAATATGGAGCACTTTTGATAATTGGCGGATTGCACTGATAGAGCGTCCCATCTGACGGGATTTGTCTTTGCTCTTGTCTTGTGAAATCAGAGCCATGCTTACTGGAGAATCTTTGATATATATCGTAGAGACTTCCTATACTATTTTGTGCCAAAACTTTCGGTTGTTGTCTTGATGGGTACAAATCAAAAACTATGTTTTGTTGCGTTATAAGTTTTAAAAATTCATCAGGAGCAGAAACAGAAGCATGTTCTTCCGAATCCGCTGCAATTGCTGCCTGGAACTTACTAAGAGGGAACTCTTCAATATCACCATACGCCCATGTTCCTTTGTCAAAGGAAAGAGTTTGGATACGGATCGGGTCTTGAGGTGCAGTTCGTTTATAGGTCACGAGATATTCAGCTGGCTCATCACCATGAACACGCCTATGATGATCGACAAGCTGTGCTTCAAATGCACTAGGTTCTAAGTGCGTGAGTGCAATAAAAAAGCCTTCCTCTACTCCACGGTCAGGGTGGATAACAAATTCTTGATGATTATTGCCACCGCAGGAGAGACAAACAGGAATAGCAGAAATGGAAGGTTCAATTTCTGTAGGATTACCCATGTATTTTCTTGATTTATAGTAAATGCCATCATGCTTGTTTGCAAGAAGCAAAATTCTGTATATATACATCTGTATATATACATTTGAAATTTGATACAGAAAGTTGCATTCTGTTTCCCTTGACACTCTGGTATCACTATGGCACCATGGATGCATGGTACCAAAAGGCTTGGTAGCATTATTATGGTTTCCTTTGACCTTTGTCCTCTTGATCGTTAATTTAACGCTTCTTGAAATTACGGTCAAAAAAACGCACACAGCCTCTTTGTCTGTCATAGCATCGCCCCTTGCTGATACGCCATTTGGCATCACGGCTGCTGCCGGCACCTCACAGGTATTGGGAGCACAGGTAATTGCCGGTGATGCGCGTGGCTTACTTCTCCAGTCATTTCTAAAAGAATACAACTCTCCGATGGCGCCCTATGCCAATCTGATTGTTGCGGAGGCTGATGCTAATCGCTTTGATTTCCGACTCCTGGTTGCCATTGCCATGTGCGAATCCAATTTAGGCAAACATATGCCGACCAGCGATTCTTACAACGCCTTTGGCATAGCGGTGTATACAGGTCAACAAACCGGTGCTACGTTTAAAAATTGGCCAGAAGCCATCCGGTGGGTATCGCGTTATATTAAGGAAAGCTACTATGACCAAGGGCTTATTGACCTAAAAGCCATCGGCGCTAAATGGGCGCCACCATCGGTACATACCGGCTACTCCTGGACCAACTGTGTCTCCGAATTCCAAAAAAGCATCCTCTAATCCTGGGGCGAAACCTTACGGTTTCTCTCCTAACTGTTTTCCATCATAGGTATCACGGCCGTGACGATTTTAGGTCTTCCAAACTTGACAAACCCCTCTTTTTAGTCTATACTACGGGATAGATCCTAAGGTGGAATTCGATGTCTGCTTTAGGATTTTTTTGTGGAGTCGTAGCTCTTTTGAGTTTTCGAAAAAGAGCGTACGAGCCACGA
>OBEQ010105867.1_pt1 | contig 19038 bp, 20 predicted proteins | sample 1670901 | NCBI WGS metagenome assembly OBEQ01 (sample SAMEA104232315, study PRJEB22302) | groundwater metagenome | biome: forest; feature: aquifer; material: groundwater | place: USA | collected 2011-08-07 | depth 5.4 m
TCCAAACCCGTGGATGGTCATTGCTTAGAGATATGCACGCTTGACGCGATTGGGGCAGGGCTGCCTTCGCCGAGGCTTCGGCGAGACAAGTAAAATAAAAACTCCCGCCAAAAAGAGTCTGCAGAGAGGTTAGCATACTATTGATTTTATGTCAAGCAAGGCGCCCGCCCCTACCAAAGAGACCTTTCTCGACCAAACACTGCGCCCCGCCTCGTGGGGCGAGTACGTTGGGCAAGAGGCAACCAAAAACAACCTCCATATTTTGCTCGCGGCAGCGCGTGAGCGCGGCAACCCGCCCGAGCATATCCTTTTTTATGGGCCCCCGGGGCTGGGTAAGACCACGTTAGCGCATTTGATTGCGCGTGAGTTGGGTTCCTCGATGCGTTCGACCTCGGGCCCAGCGATAGAGCGCGCCGGCGACCTGGCTTCGCTCTTGAGCGGGCTCGAGGCCGGCGACATTTTATTTATCGACGAGATACACCGGCTTTCCCGTGCGATTGAAGAAATACTCTACCCGGCGATGGAGAGTGGGGTCTTGAATATTGTGATGGGCAAAGGGCCCTCGGCGCGCGTTATGGACCTACCCTTGCCGCCGTTTACGTTGGTTGCGGCAACCACGCGCGTGGCCGACCTCTCGGCACCACTGCGCAGCCGTTTTTCGGGCGGGATCTTCCGCCTCGAGTTTTACTCGGAGGATGATATCGCAAAGATTGTCCGGCGCTCGGCTAAAATTTTAGGCGTGCCGGTCGAGGAAGGTGGTGTGCGCGAGATAGCGCGGCGCAGCCGTGCAACACCACGCACGGCAAACTATTTGCTAAAGCGCGCGCGGGACTATGCCCAACTTAAACGCGTCCCGCTTTCAAAACAAGTAGTTGATGAGGCTCTTGCAATGCTCGAGGTGGATGAGCTTGGTCTCACACCGCTCGACAGAAAACTCTTGCTGGTTTTGATTGAGCGCTTTGGCGGCGGGCCCGCCGGCGTTGGCGCTTTGGCGGCGGCCCTGGCCGAGGAGCCCGGTACACTCTCGGAAGTACACGAGCCGTTTTTGTTGCAATTGGGGCTTATCGAGCGCACCCCGCGCGGCCGCGTGGCAACCGCCGCGGCCTATGCACACGTTGGCAAAGCGGCACCTGCCAACCTCAACGCAAAATTGTTGTAAATAAAAAACGCGGGAGGTGTTACTCTTCCGCGTCTGCCATAGTTGGCACAATTCCCTCTTCTCGGTCAAGCCGCCGATGCCATATCTCGCACAAGTAGGTAAAGGCAACCAGCCCCAGCAGCGAGAGTATAATTGCGAATGCGGCTAAGTTCCTCCACAACTGGTCGTACGTGGAGGAGGCGACAACAAGCGCTGCCACAAGGGCGGCCGCCAGCAATGCGCAGCCATCTCGCTGGCAAAGTTTGATCCGTTCTCGCCTCTCAACGAAGTAACGGCTGAATATATTGTCCATCTTGAGCCCTCTCTTTGAGCCGCGACACGGGACCGCATCTGTTTGCAATGTACTTATATAAAGTTACTTTGTCAAAAAGCTTTTGCAAACGGGACTGCAAAAATCTATACTGTCGCTATGTCCGGGCATAACAAGTGGAGCAAGATCAAGCACAAAAAAGCGGCGACCGACGCGCAAAAGTCGAAAATTTTTAGCAAGCTCGTACGCTATATAACGGTCGAGGCAAAAAAAGCCAAGGGTGACCGGAACTCGCCCGGCCTGCGCATGGCTGTCGAGAAGGCGCGGGGCGAAAATATGCCCGCCGACAATATCAAGCGTGCGATAGAGAAGGCTTCCACATCGAGTGAGAGTTTAGAAGCAGTGGTGTATGAAGCGTACGGGCCCGGCGGCGTGGCGCTCGTGATCGACGGCTACACCGACAACCGCAACCGCACCGTGCAGGAAATCAAATTTATCTTGAGCAAAAACAATGCTGCCTTGGCTGCTCAAGGCGCGGCGATGTGGGCATTTGCCAAGGGCCCAGAGGGCTTGGTGCCAACCACGACCATCGACCCCGAAGACGCCGACCTCGAAAAGCTGGTCAAGCTGGTCGACGAGCTTGAAGAGCAAGACGATGTCAATAACGTCTACACCAATGCCGAGTAAGTCGCGCCGTGTGCTGGCGTTTGACCCCGGGTTTGAGCGGCTGGGAGTGGCAGTAGTGGAAAAAATTTCCGGAAAAGAAACTCTGCTTTACTCCGCTTGTATCCGCACCGATGCAAAACATACATTTGCAGAGCGCCTGTTGACATTGGGTAAAGAAGCAGAGCTGTTGATTAAAAAATGGCGGCCCGATGCGGTAGCGCTCGAGGATGTATATTTTGCAAAAAACGCCAAGACCGCAATGAAGGTGGCCGAGGTGCGGGGTATGCTGGTCTACCTCGCCACCTCCCGCGGGCTTGCACTGTTTGAGTACACACCGCTCCAAGTGAAGGTGGCGGTCACGGGCTGGGGCCGCAGCGATAAACGCGCGGTCGCTGCGATGATCCCCCGCCTTATCGCCCTGCCAAAACGCATCCGGCTCGACGACGAGCTAGACGCGATTGCGGTCGGACTCACCTGCCTTGCCTCGGCAAAATTTTGACAAACCGCAAGATATCCACAGGAAGTGTTTTGCACGGTTGCAAAGAACAATAGGTTTGGTACAACACTGATTGTACTGGGCTTTGTGTAATTAAAAACTAGCATTTGTTGACGTATGCAAGACGAGTTTGCACCTGAGGAGTTTGCGCTCGACGAAGAGGAAGCCGAAGATGTTGGGGGCGCAGAGGACGAAGAAGAGAGCGAGGGGGAAGACGAGGAAGAGCTCTAGTAAAAACCCCGGCATATGCCGGGGTTTTTACTTACGTAGGCAAAAGTTGGCGAGAAAAAGTCTGGGGGCTACCCGAGGACTTTTTTGAGACAAGCTTTTGCCACAGCAAACTTAAACAATAATAATTTTGAGGAACCGGTGTTTGCCGTATCGAAGGGTCATATCTCGCGTAACTAGCGTATTAGCATCTGTGATGACTTCCCCGCCAACCTCGCTTATCGCGCCCTGTTGAAAGTTTGTTCGCACTTTTGCGCCTGACTCTGAAAAAACATCTGACAGCACAGAGCGCAGCGGTGTGTCCTTAGCAACAGAGCGTGCCTGAACATCTTCTGGCACTTCGCCTTTGGAAAACATTTTCTCAAAACCCTCTTCGGCTTTTTTGGCCGCCTCGGCACTATGATACATCGCCACAATCTCGCGCGCTAACCGCATCTTTGCCTCTTTAGGGTGGCGCGCGAGAATGGTTTTTATATCGTCTGTCGGCACACGGGTAAGCAGCATAAAGTATTTTTCGACTAGCTCGTCGCGTACACTCATCACTTTGCCGTACATGTCGGCGGGCTCGTCGCTAAAGTTTATAGTGTTGCCCCAGCTGCTGCTCATTTTCCGCCCATCGGTGCCCTCTATCGGGAACGTGGTCATAACAATATGCTGCGGTGCCTGTCCAAAGTGTTGTTGCAGTGTACGCCCGGCAAGCAGGTTAAAGCGCTGGTCGACACCGCCCAACTCCACATCCGCCCTCACAGCGACGCTATCGTAGCCTTGCATCAGGGGGTAAAGCACTTCGCGCAGAGAAACGCGCGTACCTGCCTCGAGCCTGCGCTTGATATTGTCGCGCGCAATAAAATCAGAAACAGAAAACTGGTCGGCTTGCTCGCCTATCTCGCGGTAGGTCAGAGGCTCTAACCACTCGCTGTTGTATCGAAGTTCTGCGGTGTCGAGGTCTATAAGCTTACCAACTTGCTCGAAGTACGATTTTTTATTTTCTTCTATCGTCTCGCGCATCAACATCGGGCGTTCGCTGTCTTTGTCCGAAGTGTCTCCGATGACTCCCGTAAAATCTCCGACAATTAACACTACTTGGTGCCCTAGACTTTGAAAATCGCGCATCTTGAGCAGGGGCACCGAGCGGCCGAGGTGGAGATTGGGCGATGTTGGGTCGATGCCGAGCTTTACCCGTAGTTGTATACCCGCAAGTAATTTTTTATGCAGTTCGTCTCTCCCAATAACTTCATCGACACCACGGCCCAACAGCTCATCTATCTTTTTTTCATCGGTCGAAACCTTTGTTGTTTTTGAGAAAAAAGACATATATAAGAAACACTGTAACACAGGCGCGGGTGTGTTAGAATGCCCTCTATATGGCGGCCCCCCGCAACAAGCTCGACCGCGACGTGCGCAGACAAGCCACCTTTATCCGCAAGCACTGGCGCGCCCTTTTTACCTGGGGGTTTGGCTTTTTTTTTATACTCGCGGGAGCCTTATTTTTGTGGGCGGCGACGCTCCAGATACCCGACCTCTCCACGATTGAGAACCGCAAAATCGAGCAGTCGGTCAAAATCTACGACCGCACCGGCACCGTGTTGCTCTACGACCTCAACAAAAACGCCCAGCGCACACTGGTGCCTATAAGCCAGATCTCCCCCAACATCCAAAACGCAACGGTCGCTATCGAAGACCCCGGCTTTTACCGACACCACGGGATACAAATCACTGCCATTGCGCGCGCACTGTTTGTCGACATCACCTCGCTGTCGGCCTCACAAGGCGGCTCGACTATTACCCAACAAGTGGTTAAAAACACACTTCTCACTAATACAAAAAGCGTCACCCGCAAACTGGCGGAGTGGATCCTTTCGCTCAAACTCGAGCGTGTACTCACCAAAGACCAAATTCTAGAACTCTATCTTAACCAAGCGCCCTATGGCGGCCCAGTCTACGGCGTTGAGCAAGCTTCGGAGACCTTTTTTAACAAACACGCTTCGGATGTGTCGCTGCCCGAGGCCGCCTACCTGGCCGGGGTCTTGCCCGCGCCCTCCTACTACTCGCCCTACGGCAACCATAAGGCGGGGCTCGATGCGCGCAAAAACTTGGTGCTCGATAAAATGTTTGAGCACGGCTATATCAGCGCCGAGGAACGCGACCAGGCAAAAGCCGCGGTGGTTACCTTTGTGCCACAGCGCACTAGCTCGATAACTGCTCCGCACTTTGTATTTTACGTGCAGCAATATCTAGAGCAAAAATACGGCGAGGATGCGCTACACCAAAGCGGGTGGAGTGTCACCACTACGCTCGACGCCGACCTCCAAACCAAAGCCGAAGAGGTGGTGCAAGCGCGGGCGGCGAGCAACCAGGCCAACTTTAACGCCAGCAACGAGGCTATGGTTGCGGTTGACCCGCACAACGGACAAATCCTCGTGATGGTCGGCTCGCGCAACTATTTTGACACCGAAATCGGGGGTAATTTTAACGTTACGCTCGCAGCGCGCCAGCCGGGCTCGACGTTTAAAGCATTTGCCTATGCCGAGGCATTTTTAAAAGGTTACACACCCGACACGGTGGTGTTTGACGTGCCGACGCAATTTTCGACTTCCTGCGCGGCAAACAACTTCTCAAACGACCCGCCGTGCTACGCGCCTGTAGACTACGACAACAAATGGCGTGGCCCGATGACACTACGCAACGCCATCGCACAGTCCATCAACGTGCCCTCGGTTAAGGTGCTCTACCTGGCTGGGCTGGCCGACACACTACAACTCGCAAAGTCGATGGGTATCTCCACCTTGGGCGACCCGGGGCAATATGGGCTTACATTGGTCCTCGGCGGTGGCGAGGTGACACCTCTTGAGATGACGAGCGCGTACGGTACTTTTGCTAACAACGGTATGCATTATCCGACAACTGCGGTGCTGCAAATTAAAGATGCCGGTGGCGCGGTGATAGAAGATAACAACCAACCCACCGGAACCCAGGTGCTCCCGACCACTGTTGCAGAAAAAATTAATGACATTCTCTCGGACAATGTTGCGCGCGCGCCTTTGGGGGAAAATGAGTATCTCAACTTCCCCGGGAGCGACGTGGCGGTAAAAACCGGTACCACCAACAACTACCGCGATGCGTGGGTTATCGGCTACTCGCCCAACCTCGCTGTTGGCGCGTGGGCAGGCAACAACAACAACACGCCGATGGCCAAAAAAGTTGGTGGTCTTATCGTCGCTCCGTTTTGGCACGAGTTTATGGCCTACGCGCTGACTAAACGCCCCCGGGAGTCTTTTCCCCGGGAAGAGTTTGCCCCCAGCCCCAAGCCGGCACTCAACGGGGCGTGGCCCATACGCGGGGCAGACGGCGCGCCGCACGAAATCTTGTACTGGGTCGACCGGGGCGACCCAACCGGCTTGCCGCCTTTAAACCCCGCGAGCGACTCGCAGTTCCACCTCTGGGACCCACCGGTCCAAAACTGGGTAGCTGCACACGGCGTCGTACCTATCCAACAACAAACACCCGCTCCGCTTGGCCCCGTCGGGCAATAAAAAACCACTCAACTGGAGTGGCTAGTGCGTTTTGTGTGGCACCTTGTGCAAATCGTAGAAGTCGAATTGCAGGAAATTATTTCCTGCTCTCCAAAAAGTTTCTTACTTGCTCGAACGGCTTCATTTGTAGATATGTTTTTTGATCGTCTGCTTCGCTCAACTCTGCTCGTGTAACTATGTATCCCTCGGGGATAAATATTGGGTCAAAACCGTAACCACCAACGCCTGTCGGTTTTTCTGCAATCGTGCCGGGCAAACCTCCCTCAAAATACTTTTCTTCTTTACCATCAAAATAACCAAAGGCACACCGAGCAACAGCGCCCCTACCCCTTCCGTCAAGCAAAGAGCAAAGTTTTGGTAGCCCAAGCTCTATTTCAAACCACTTAATAAACGTACCCGGCAATTTACCGAGTGCCGCAAACTCAAGAGATACATCTTCGGCTAAAACCGGTCTGCCTATTTTTTCGTAGGCCTGATGGACTTTATGTTTTACAATCTCATGCAAATCAAGAGATTGGATTTCATCCAGGTCGAGTTTTATATGTTCAACTGGGTGCCCTAAATACTTGGCCAAGTAATCTGCCTTATTTTGGTTACCAGTTATAAATACAACGTCTTCCATAAAATTTTTACCTATTCATCGGCATGGCGAGGTAGAAGAAGGAGGAGTCAGCGGCGTCTTTGATAACTATCGGCTTGCCGGGGCCGTTGGCTTGCAGGCGCACACTCTCGCCTGCAATTGCCTGCAAGCTGTCGGCCAAGTAGCGGCCGTTAAACGAGACACTAAATTTTTCTCCCGAGACGGCAGCGCGTAGGGTGGCGGTTTGCTCGCCGACATCGGGGTTGCGCGAGGAGAGGAGGAGGTTTTTTTGCGCAGGCTCGACCACAAGAGACACTTGCGAGAATTTGTCCGCAAAAATCGAGAGTGATTTGAGTGAAGTGTTGAGGTCCTCGCGCAACACCACTACCTCGGTTGAGAATGTTTTTGGAACAATTTGTTTGTAATTGGGAAATGTGCCGTCAATCAACCGGCTGGTGTAGTAGACATTGTCGACCTGCGTCGAGAGCTGATTCTCATTATAGTAAATCTCTACATCTTGTTTTGCGGCGTCGAGTATCCTCATCAGCTCTGCGGCGTTGCGGACCGGCAGGAGCATTTGGGGTACATTACCACCTCCGCGCAGTGGCACTGTTTTTTCCGCCAGACGGAACGAGTCTGTCGCAACTGTTGTTAAGGTGTTTCCCTCGCCGTACAACAAGATACTCTGAAGTTCTGGTTTAATGGTCGAGGTGGCAGCACAATAAGCGACACTGCGGATTGCTTTGGCTAAGTCAACACTTTTAAGCGTAAATGAGTGGTCGGCTGATACACGAGGTAAGAGTGGGAAGTCTTCGTGTGGGATTGTCTTTATTTGTGCCGAAGCGCGCTCAGTCTCAACTTTACACAACTCTCCAACCAGAGAAACCGTAACCGCTTTACTGCGCACATTGTTTAAAAACCCCACCAACACTGTGGCTGGAACTGCAACTACCCCCTGGCTTACCACTTTTGCCGGCACAATAATCTCAACCCCACACTCCAAGTTTGTGGCGCGTAACACAACCCTACCAGCCTCGACTGAAATAAATACGCTTGCAAGCACAGGGAGGTTTGGGCGGCGCTCAGCAAAACGAGTAGCTATCGAAACGGCAGTACTTAACTGTTCGGCACTAGTCTCAAATTTCATATCTTTTATAAAAAACTACTAATAGGCCTATTAGGGGTGTGGATTAGTCGGATAAGTCCAATATAACCTTTACTGGTAAGCTTTTTTACCCATTGTGTGTTGTAGGCCATAAGGGTATAAACCAAACTCATTTTTGTGGATAGTGTTGTGGTGGTGTTTTTGTTCATACGTTTTTCACTTCTTGTTCTATACACTGTCCACACTATTTCAACATCAAACGAATTTGTTGCAGTTCTTGCCCCATCACACTATCTGTCCGTAAATCATTTTTTATTTTTTCGCACGAGTGGATAACGGTAGTGTGGTCGCGGCCACCGAGTTTGTTGCCTATGGTTGGGAATGATATTTTAAAGTCTTCCCGCAGGAGGAACATAATCATCTGCCTTGGCCGCACCACTTCCTTGCGGCGTGTTTTTTCGTAAATACTCGCCTCCTCAACGCCGTAAAAACTCGATACCAACTTAACCACCTCTTGCACCGACACTGCTTTTTTAAACACCGTCGAGGCGCCACGCAAGAGTACTTTGGTGTCGGCGACAGTAAGCGGCTCTCCCCGCATCTCAAACTGAATAAGGAGTAAGTTTAGGGCGCCCTCAAGTTCGCGCACATTACCCTGTACTTCGGTGGCCAGGTACCCCAACACGTCCTCGGGCAGTACAACGTTGTGGGCCGAGGCTTTGAGCCGTACAATTGCCAGCCGCGACTCGTGGTCGGGTGGGGTGACCGAGATAATCATCCCGGCGTTAAAGCGGCTCCGGAGCCGCTCCTCCAAGTTTTGGATCATATTAGGGTGTTGGTCGGCCGAAAACACCAGTTGTTTGTTGTTGTTATGGAGGTAGTTAAACAGGTGGAAGAATTCTTCCTTTGTTTTTTCCATCTTCGCCAAAAATTGAACATCGTCCATAATTAGCAAATCATATTGGCGGTATTTTTCTTTAAAACTTTGTATTTTCCCCGACTGTACGGAGGAGACATAGTCCATCGAAAATTTTTCCGACGTAACATACTGCACCTTCCTCTCCGGTGCATTGATGCGGAAGTGGTTCCCCACCGCCTGTATCAAGTGTGTTTTGCCGAGGCCGGTTGGCCCGTAGATAAGCAGCGGGTTGTAGGCAATACCCGGCTTGCGGATTACTGCCTGTGCAGCCGCGTGTGCCAACTCGTTAAACGGCCCGACGATAAACGAGCCAAGAGTAAAGCGCGGATTAAGGTTAGTTTTTGCGTGCACGCTTTCCAGGGGCAACTCCGAGAGCGCCGGCGGCACCACCTTAGGCTCGTCGGTTTTTTTGGGCCCACGGGAGATAATGTACTCTATGGCGCGTACGCTGTCCGAGAGTCCGCGGAGTGAGCGCAAAATATCTTTATGGAATTTGGTCGAGAGCCAGTCGCGGGCAAATTGGGAAGGGACGCCAAGGAACACGGTTCCCTCTTCTACCCGCACCACGTGTGTATCTTTGAGCCACGTGTTGAAGTTTGGTTTCGAAATGGTGAGCTCGAGCTCAACCAACGCATTTTCCCAAAGTTCTTTTGTGGTTGTCATAGACGTTTGTGGGCTTAAGGATACGCGAGCGGGAGGTGCGCGTCAAAAAAGCTCCTTTGTGCACAAGTTGTGGAGTAATTGGGGATACGGTATATTTGACGTATGTCAGTAACCTATCAGCCAAAAAAGCGCAAACGCGCCCGCAGCCACGGCTTTTTAAAGCGGACCTCGACCCCGGGTGGTAAAAAAACCCTTATGCGTAGGCGCCGAAAGGGGCGGGCCCGTGTCACGGTCTAGGATATGTTTGCAAAAAACAGGCGTCTTAGCGCGGCGGAAGTCCGTGAGGTGCTTGCAAAAGGGAAGCCTCTTCGGGTAGGCGCGTATACAGGCAAGTTTCTTGCAGGCCGCCCAACCTTAGGCGTTGCGGTTATTGTTTAAAAAAAAGTTGCCCGCAAAGCCACCAGCCGCAACACCCTGCGACGCAAAGCGTATCTTGAGCTGGAGAGCCTCGTACTCCCTCCCTCCGGCGCACTCGCACTATTCCTTAAAAAACCAGAAAAATAATATATGTTTGGGCACCTATTCACAACCTTTCTTACCCAGCCGATCTACAACGGATTTATCTATCTAGTTGGCGTGATGCCCCAAGGCGATGTCGGCCTCGCTATTATCGCGGTGACGCTGTTGATACGTATTATTTTTTACCCCGCGTTTACCTCGTCTATCCGCACCCAGATGGGTATGCAAGCCGTGCAAGGAGAGCTTGATGCGATAAACAAAAAGTACAAAGACGACAAAGACGAGCGGGCAAAGCAAACGATGCAACTGTTTCGCGACAATAACGTCAAACCACTAAGCGGTTTTTTGGCCCTCTTGGTGCAGATACCCGTCTTTATCGCCCTGTACTTTGCGTTTTTTAAACAAGGACTCCCGGCAGTCGCCACCAACCTCTTGTACCCCTTTGTGCACGCGCCAGCATATGTGAGCACAACCTTTTTGGGTTTTGTTGATTTACTTTTGCCGCACAACATAGCGCTTGCAGTGCTGGTTGGCGTCTCACAGTATCTGGTAACATACTATTCGCTCGGACGTGTTGCGGGCGGTGCAAAGACACCACTAGCGCCCGAAAAAGCCGCAGCGCAAAAAATGCAACAGCGTATGATGCTGTATGTCCTCCCTGCCCTGATGGCAACCATAACCTACTCGCTTGTGGCTGCTGTGGGCCTCTACTTTCTCGCTACTAACGCCTTTTCGCTCCTACAAGAGTGGATTATCCGTCGGCAGCCCCGCGCCAAGGCGGGCCAGCCCGTCGTAATGCCGGGCCAGATGCAAAAAAAGTAGTTATAGAGTACTGTGGAGCGCATGGAGCCCGAGATACTCAAAAAGCTGGCCAAAGATTTCCTCGAGTTGTTGGGCGTTGAGGTGTCGAGCCTTGAGGTCAACACCGGGCACCTGCCTGCCGGCAAAGCAGGCCGCACAATAATCGCTGTTTCTTCCCCCAACTCGGCGGCACTGATAGGCCCAAACGGCGAGCACTTGCGGGCGCTCAATACCATTTTACGCCGCTTGGTCGAGACAAAGCTGGAAGGAGGACCCCCCGACCCGGCTCGGGGTAAAGAGGCGGCGAGTTTTTTAGTGGATGTAAACGGCTACCACGAGGCCCTGATGGAGCGTGTGCGCGAGGGCGCGCGGATGCTTGCCCAGCGCGCGCGCCTGTTTAAACACGATGTCGAGATGCCCGCGATGTCGCCCTATGAGCGCCTGGTGGTACACGAGCTCTTTGCCGACGACCAGGACATCAAAACAGAGTCGCAAGGCGAGGGCAAGTTTAGGCACATTGTGCTGAAATATAGCTCGATTGCGGCACAATAAAGCAAGTCTGAAGGGCACTAAGTCGAGCGCGACTGGCGCGAGACAGAGAAATTTTCTAGCAAGAAAATTTCGGTGACCAGAAGATTTGATTTTATTGTGCCAACCTGACACCCCACAGCGAGCGGTCCCCTTTTGTAATATATAAGAGATATCTTTCGTCCGGCGAGACGGCGACTTGTGCGATGTCAGCTTGTACGCCCCCGTCTTGGCCCCCCGGCGAGGCGATGAGGAGGGTCGCCCCCGTGGCAGTGTTAAATCCAAAGATGCCGTCTGCGGCGCTTGCAGTGCCCTGGTGCCAAAGGTCGAGGTAGTTAGCCGGGACATAGGCCAAAGGTGAAGCGCAGTAGAGTATCACCGCAGAGAGGTTGCTCCACCGGCACTTTTCGGGTATTGGTTGGAAGGAGAGTGCCGCGTCCTTGCCGCTTGGCACATCGTGGGAGTAGGTGGTACGCGCCGAGGCCCCGGCCACAGTGGTCTGGTACAACACCTTACTAAATGTGGGGTTCCCAAGCGCGGTAATGCCCGGGGCATACACCAAAGGCTCCGCAACTCCCGTTTTTACCGGGACCGAAAAGATCATACCGGGTACCCCTGCCGCCGCTTTTGTCTGCACCAGCAACACGTTTGGCGAAGGCCAGGACACCACTAGTTGCGCGAGCGGCAGCGAGAACAACTTTTTTTGATTACTGCCGTCCGCGTTTGCAACAAAGGCGCTTGTGCCGCCGGCCGAGGCAAGCAGATATAGAATATTTTTACCGTCGGGCGACAACACAACACTGGTAATGTTATCGGGCAAAAACTGTATATGTGCGGCTGTTTGCAAGGAGCTTGTTGCGGGGAGCCCAACGTACACGGTTTTTACCACTTGCCCGTCGAGGTACTCGAGCACCACCACGCTCCCCAAAGCTCCCCACAGTGCCGCCGCCAACCCGGGGATAGTGGTGTTTGATACTGCGCGGGCCACAGCGCCGGGCGTGTCTACGGGCAAGTCAAACATATGTCCGTTGTCGGCCATAGCCCACCGCGCAATGGTCGTGGTCGGGTTTTGGGTTTGTATAAAAGTCGCCCCCGCCACTGGGCCGTCGGCAATTTTAAATATTTTTTGTTTAGTACTTTGCGCGGGCACAACACCGGGACCACCACTGCTTTGGCTTGCAGGGACCCCTCCGCCCAAGTCTGTGGTGCCGCCGCCCGACGTACCAAACGGGACACTGGTTTGTGTTGGAGCGCCCGGCCCATGAGAGAAGAAAAAATACCACACGAGCCACACCGCGAGCAGGATAACCCCCACAACTCCAGCCACTACGATAATTTTTTTGATAATTGGGTTCATCTTTTTGAACTTCTAACGGGATTCATACTTACTGGCAGGCAATAGGTATATAATCGGCGCTCCCATCTCGGTTACCGCAGGCATATTCAGTATATGCCCCTCCGTCCAGCCCCCCGCTCCCGGTTCCAATCGCCCTAACCACACCGCCTCGAGACTCGCATTTGTTAGTGTAGGTTTGTCGGTCTGCAGGATTACTTCCTGATATACGGACATCACCTGCGACCCACGCGGCGCAGTTTCCTCCCGGAGGGGTTAGGGTATTACTTGTTTGAGATACTCGCATATCGTCGATAGAAATGTTTACAGCCCCCGCCGGCGGGCAGGTGCCGTTTTTGTCGCACCCAACCAGGCGCGGATTTATGGTGTAGAGCAAAAGCCACGATGCTATAAGCAAAAGCAACCCCCACAGCGAGGCTTGTATGCGCTTGAGCGCGGCAGACTTGGTACCGATTGCGCCCGAGACCATATACACAATGCCGCTGTACACAAGCATCGCCAGCGCAATTATCGCCCCCACCGCGATTGAAATTTTAAAGAGTGCGTTGAGAAAGAAGCTAAAATCACTTTGCCCGCTTTGGTCAAACCCCGGCAAAGGTTCCAACGGCACATACGCCGGCAAGTTGCCGTTAGTAGTATTAGAGGAGGGGGTAATTTGTGTCCCAGAGGTCTCGGCAGTACCCCCACATACTCCGTTAGCATCAGGCAACACGCTCTCCGCACAGGTTGTTTTGTTTGCACTATCACTTGTGCCACCCAAGTTGTTACACGCAGTTTGGGTAGCCCATTTTGTAGTACTGTTGCCATTGTTTACACTGTACGTACATTTGTAGAAATCAGCTGCATGCACAAAAGGCACGAACAGTGTAAAAGTTATAAAAATTATTATTATCTTTTTCATAACCCAAAGAAGTTCGAGATAAAGTTGCCGGTTTGGACACCAAAGGTCATCTGCAAGGCGGTTTGGGCGGCTTGTACAAACTTGTCGGAGTCGTTGTTTTGCACCGCCACCGAGACTGCCGCGGCACCCGCACCGCTCCCCGTTTGTCGCAAGGTCAAAATGCCCTGCGCCGACTCGGGGCCGGTTACCCCATTGCCGTTTAGCGTCCACGTATAGCCGAGAGAACCGTTTTTCTTACTGCTGTTTGCAAAAAAGTATGGCTCTGCCTGCAGGGTTACTTCCTTACTCCCAAGTTGCACGCTGCCCTGCAGTGCGTGGTCCAAGAGCTCTCCGCGCAGGGGGTCGCGGTTGTAGAGCACCACTTGTGCGTCGCTGGCAGGTATTAGCACCTCCCCACTTGCGATGTGTGTAGAACCAAGGTACACCTCCACCCGCACGTCCTCGCTGTTTTGTATCCCGTCGCCAAGGAAGGTAAACCTGTCCCTCCCCAACCCCGAGGCGCCTTGTTCAGGTGTGTCGCCGCGGGACCATTGGAACGAGAGCTTGCTTGCGGGTACCAAAGAGCCACCCGACATCACAATCGGGTATGCAACCACCGCAAGCCGTGAGCCGGCGCTGTAGAGGGAATGCCCCAGATAAAACGGCGGCACACTGGTGTCTGCCTCCCACAATAAGTTGACGAGTGACGGGTAAAAGACAAAGGTGTGGATGATTGTCCCCTGCACCGCCGAGTTGATAGTGAGCCGTATGGTTGTTTTTGTGCCAACCCCGCCGGTTGTAAACGAGTAGGTCGACTTGCCCACGCCCTGCGCGGCCACGGTGCCGTTTTGCTCCCACGTTACCTGGGCGTTGCCTAGGAAGGAGCCAACACCCTGCGCCTCAATCGAAACGGCGCTGTTTGGACCCGGCGCCTCGGGTGCGATGATGTACTGCACCGGGTCGGGCTGGCCCGTCGTACTGCCGGGCCGGCTGGTGGCGGTTTGTGCGTGGGCGGAGCCTGCTACAAACACAAACAAAAGTGTAAGAACCATACTCGCTGCTCGTGCCGGGCGGATACCGTCAATGTTTTTTGGTACACTGTCACCGAGCTGTTTAATACTTCTTGCCGTTTGCCCAGTTGCAGTTGTCGGAGACAGAACTTTTTCTGCGGCCTGCCCAATCCCCACGGCTCCACCAAACAAGCCGGCGCGGTGCGTCCCTTCAGCTTTTTTCTTTTTTAACAAACATAACACAGTCATTGCGCTCCAAGCCGGTATGCTGTTGATGCCGGGTACAAGCTCGGTGACACTGCCGCCCAACATATATTTTGGATAAAACATACCATCCATCGCCAAAAGGGTTATCAGCGCCACACCAAGGGTTGCGCTGATGCAAAAACTAATCGCAAACCCGAGCATAATGCCTATCGGTATGGTAACCGCCGCAAGCGCGCCGTTAATGATGGGAACGCTGCCTAAGAGCCCGAGCACCAAACAACCAACCTTCCCTGCTGCTGCGGCACCAACCGCACAGCCCGCCGCCGTGCCGGGGAATGCGGCTATAGTCGCCAGCCCCCATGCCACTGCGGCTTGGAGGCCGTCGATAAAAAGGGCAAAGATGATAAAGAGGAAGCCTTTCATCCCGTTAGAGATCCGACTTGGTTACAAGTCGGAAAAAATTAGCGAGTAATTTTTTATCTCTAACGGGATTCATACTGTATTAAGTGTAGCAGGTGCTGTTGGTGCAGGTATAACAACGGGCGCGGTCGGCGGTGTGGGGGTTGGGGCCGGAGCAACATTTTCCGCCCGAGCTTTACGCATCGCCAACACCTGGCTGGGGTCGGAGGTAATGATCTGATCTTCGGTGTAGGAGGCGATGACTTTAATCGCTACGTGTTTGAGGCCGGCAAAAAAGATACCCTCCCCAACATCACTTTCGAGCAGCAAATATTTTTCTTCGTCGGAGAGGTTAAACGTTTTTTGCAGGTTGTCGATGGTGGTGGCCGACTGTTTAAGCAACAACTGTATCGACGAGTTGGTAATCATCGGCAGCCCGTAGGGCGACTTGAGGAAGTCGTCGACATCTTGGGTAATGGTTGCAAGCCCCAGGTAGTATTTGCGCCCGCGCTTGGCCATCCCGTAGAGGAAGCTTGCGGTGTCCTCGCTCTTCATCATCCACCAGGCCTCGTCGATAACCAGGAGGCGTTTTTTGAGATTTTTGCGCACGGCGTTCCAGATGTAGTGGGTAATCAAGTACATCGCGACTGGTTTAAGGTCGTCTTCCATATCACGCACGGAGAAGACCACGAACTTTTTGTTGATGTCGACGTTGGTCGGCTGGTTGATAAAGCCCGCCCACGTGCCGCCGGTGTACTTGCCGATGCGCTGCACCAAAGACTCGCTCCCCTGCATACCCGCCAAGACCATCGCAAAGTCCGAAAGGAGCGGCGGCTCGATTTCGGCAAAGTTGCTCTCGATAGTGATGTCTTTAAGCGCGTAGGTCTCGGTTATAGCGCGGTCGATAATCGCATCTTCCTCGGCCGTGATGCCGCCGAGCATAATCCGGAAGAGCCCCACAAGCGCCACGATATTGCTGCGCAGCACGTCGGCCGGGCTCTCGTCTTCGCGCGGTATTGGCAGGTCAAACGGGTTGATGTGGTGCTCGGAGTTGAGAGAGATGTTAAAGTAGCGGCCGCCAACGGTTTGCGCCAAAAACTCGTACTCGCGCTCGGGGTCGATGACAATGACCTCGGTGTCAAACATCAGCGTGCGCAAGATCTCGAGCTTGGTTGCGTAACTCTTGCCCGAGCCCGACTTTGCAAAAATCACCGAGTTGTAGTTCTCGAGCGAGAAGCGGTCAAACAACACCAAGCTGGCGTTGTGACGGTTGACGCCGTACAAAATCCCGCGGTCGGAGGTGAGGTCAAACGACACAAAGGGGAAAATAGAGGACAGGGGCGAGGAGTTGAGCTTGGAGTTAACGCCGAGCTCGTCGTGCCCGATGGGCAGCACCGACTTAAACCCCTGCTCCTGCTGGAAGAGGGCCGGTTTTACATAAATGAGCCGCGACTCCAGCATCGACTTGATTTCGCTCTCTGCTTTATCAAGCTCTTCGGTGGTGGAGCCGTAAATAGTGATATATACGCCCACGTCAAACAACTTTTCCTGCGCCTGCTGGAGCTGGTCGCGCAGGCTCTCCAAATCTTGGTAGGCGGTGTCGAGTATCGGGTCGCGCACCAAGCCTTTTTCCTCCCGGGCCATCACTTGCGACTGCACCTCGGCCACCTTTTTTTGGAACTTCTTTAGGACCTCGGCCGAGTCTATCGGGTGGATAAAGATAGAGATGTCGAGCACGCGGTCGAGGTTGATAATAGGGCTAAACCACGAGTCGGTTAAGACGCGCGGGTAGGACATCACAAAAAACGTGCGCGCGATTTTGTCGCCGAGGTTGATCTCCCTAGGGGTGATCTTTAAAGCCGAGGGCGCGATAACATCTTGCAGCTCGAGCACGCCCTGCTTGTAAATTTGCTCGGGCAAAATCGGCGCAAGTGCCCCAAGGCCGGCTGTTTTTTTTGATGTTAAAAAGTCTAAAAAGGCCATATGGTGTTAGTGTGTTATTTGCGTTACTTGCAGAGGCTTTTCCAGCTCGCCGGGGTTGAGCAGTTTGTAAAAGAGCTCAATCACCTCTTCGGTGCCGAGCGCGGCTACGCGCACGCCGGTGCGCACCAGGCCCTGCTCGACCACCGCAACCCTCTGCTCAAGCTGGGTGCGGTACTGCTCAAACTGCTCGTCGGTGAGCGCGCCTGCCGAGGAGGCGCCGCCGCGGTTGGGCAAGAGCCCGCTTAATGCGCCGGCCACGCCGCCGCGCGCAATCAGCGCAGGGTCGTAGGGCACCACGATAAAAAAGTTTTTGGACATAATGTTGCTGCGCTCGGTAAAGTCTTTAATAAACGCGATGTACTCGCGGATTTGTACCTTCATCAGGTCGTCGAGCTCGGCAGCGTAGCGCTCTTCGAGCAGGGCGACATAGGGGCGGATGTCAAGCTCGCGCGACTCGATAAAAAACTGTACCGTAAACTCCAGCGAATTGAGAAAATTTTGGAACTGGCCTACAATCGCCTCCTGCTCGTCTTGAGACTTAAGCGCCAAGTTGATAGAGGAGGCCATCAGGAGCGCGCGCAAGGAGCCGTCTTTGAGTACCACCAAACCGTCGCGCACCTCTTTGAGCGGTACGAACTCCTGGGTTGCCTGTGCCTGTACTTTTTTATCAGCCATAGTACTTGTAGTGAGTCGTATCGAACTAAATTTGGAAGTCTTGCGGTGTTGCGGTGTCAACTCCGCTTAGCGCGCGGTCTTTTATATTGAGCGACCACGCGAGGTCTTTGAGGCGGCTCTCGGTCAGCTTGGGTACGATGAGCGAGGTGCTGGGTGCCAGGTTCGAGCTGTTAGAAGCTATAAGCTCGGGGCTAGAAGCTTTGGGCTCCCGTTGTTTCCACAAATACAGTTTGTACCCAATAAAGTACCCAAATGCATGCTCGAGCGCGTTAATCAGCGGCCGGCCGTTGTATTGGTAAAATGCCAAGGCGAGCGCCGCCCCCACCACGGGTACGGCGAGCGGTATCATCAAGTACCACGGCAGGAGCGTAAACAGAACCAGGCACAAACCGCCGCCGCCCGCCAGGTAGATAAACTGCTTGAGCGTGAGCGGCCCAAATATCTTGTCTTCTACCTCGATAAATTGAGGAACTTGATAGCGCATAGTTAGGTTCTAGGTGCTAGCTTTTAGGGACTAGTTTTTAACTCCTTCTCGCTCACCTAGTTTTTTAATCATAACACGGAGCATTTTGCTCACTTCGGTAAGAAGAACGCCGAGACGTTGATATTCCGACTCTCCACACAAGGACAGTCTTCTGCTGATATCGAGTTGTGTCTCTAACTCTGAAGCCGAACCATAGGAGATTCTAAGGAAGTGAGAAAAATCCTTCACCGTACCTCTGCTCCGTCCTTCGGCGATGTTCGAAGGAATAGAAACTGCTGCGCGCCGCATTTGCGAAGCCAGAGCGTATATTTCTCGCTGGGGAAACCGCTCCGTCAATTTGTATATCTCAACGGAAAGTAGCATCCCTTTTTGCCACACAATCAAATCCTTATGCGATTTTATCTGTTCTTCCATAACTAGAAGCTAGTCCCTAGAACCTAGAAGCTTTGAGCTATTCCACCGGCTCGCGGTACGGGTCGTTTTTGTAAACGGTTCTCTCGGTCAACATTTTTTCTGCCGCAGGCAGTAGTTTTTCTTCAGCAGGAGAGATGGAAGTTGCTACCGATTGCTTCGGCGGAGCTTCCTTTACAAAAAGTCCTCGGGGGTCCTCGGTTCGCCTGTTGTCGAGGCCAGCCTCGACCGGCAAACCTTGCGCCAGA
>OBEQ012253520.1_pt1 | contig 19037 bp, 12 predicted proteins | sample 1670901 | NCBI WGS metagenome assembly OBEQ01 (sample SAMEA104232315, study PRJEB22302) | groundwater metagenome | biome: forest; feature: aquifer; material: groundwater | place: USA | collected 2011-08-07 | depth 5.4 m
AGACGAGCTTTGCATCGTGCTTCGCCCATGCCTTCATGTCGCCGTGCGGGCAGACATAGCGCACGCGCTTGCCGCTCTTGCTTTCCCCGTTTGCCTCCGCTCTGGCCTCCGCACTCTTGTCCGGTTGCTCCGTCCATGAAAGCGAGAATCCGCGCGCCAGCATCTTCTTTACCGTGCGGTCGAATAGACTGTCCGCAACGATAATATGATCCATGACATCGCCCGTTTCATCGCCACCTTCTTTGCCTGTGGAAGATGGCTGTAGACCGATCACCTTCATCTTCTCGGCCCATTCCGTATTGTGATAGCGGCCACGGCCCGGCTTGCCGAAATGGTGCTGCCACAGGCGGACCATTTCATGAGCAAGAGTTGCTAATACCGCTTCGAGGGGCCGGTCCCGGAAGTGAGAAGGGTTGAGAGCGATTTCATCGGTAAGGACGCCATCGGCACGACCGAAGCTCTCTGCGCTGAAATACCCATAGGTCCGCTTGCGGCGCTGGAGGGTAATCAGGCAATTCGGAAGCGTGTTCTCGAACAGGGCGCGGTTTAGCGTCTCGTAAGCCTGCTGCAAGGGATCGTAGGTTTCACGGGTAGGTCGGACGATCTGAGTGTTTGTGTCGGACATGAGCGTTCTCCGCTTGGCTCTGCCCGGCTCCGGCCCGCTCTGGAATGTGCATCACAAATTCTGGGATGTTCATTACACGGAGCACTTCGACCCGCCGGGCCTCATCATCAAGATGGACAAAGCGGATTCGACTTTTCCTCGCGCGTTCCTCGCGCTACTGTTTGCAGTGCACATCACAAATCGTGTTTCAGAGTTTGTGGTGCTCATCCGGTTTTAAGAATCTTCCCGTACAATCGAAGTATGGGCACACGTCACCGACAGTGATTGGTACAAGGTGTGCGCGGTACTACCGTCCCGCGCGCACCTTGCGGGGGGATTTCACATCCCCCGTGCGACCCCCAGCGTAACCCCTAAGCTCACGCGTCGTTTGGCGACGCGCTTGCTAAGGGGTTGGATCAGCCGTCTCGGACATCGAATCCTCGTCGGCTGAGCGCAACGTGTGCCGTTGCGCATTACGCGCCCTTCGGCGCGTTGGGGAGACTTCGGCTCTCCCCTGACCCCATCGAACAAAGGGCTCTCCGCAGCCCCCTTGTGACCCTCGGGCAGGACTTTCGCGTCCTGCACCACGACCGGTGTTTCAGCACCGGCTTCGACGCAAGGGAGACTGCGGCTCTCCCTTGGGACCCATCGACCGGGGCAGGCGCGGCCCCGGAGCCCGCGAGGACGACGCGAGGCGGGCGAACAATTGGCGCGCATAGCTTCGGGAGCATGACGGACAAGACCGACAAGAAACGCGACTCTCCTGTCTCCTACCGCCCGCCAGCCGAGCTGCGGGACGAGTTCCGTCGTCGCGTCGAAATGTCCGGTCTATCCGTCAACGCCTATATCACCAAGGCGCCCTTCGACCTCGCAACGCCCCGCCGCTCACGCCGCCCGCCCGTCGAAAAACAAATGCTGGCGCAACTGCGCGCCCGCTCCGCCGCGATCCGGGACGCTCTGGAGAATGCCGCCCACGTTGCCGGTGACGAACCCCACGCCGCCGATGCGCTTCAGACGGCATGCGACGAGCTGACCGTGATCCGCGCCGCGCTCCTGAAAATGATGGAGCGCGCACCGTGATCCCGTTCGGCAGCCAGCGCGCTCTTGGGCAAGACCTCGCCACTCATCTACTCAATACACAGGACAATGAGCGGATGGAGGTGGCGCAGGTCCGGGGGGCAGTAGCCCGCGACCTGCATGGCGCGTTCGCAGAATGGGAAGCGCAGGCTCACACCCTGACGCGTTGCAGCAACTATCTCTACAGCCTCTCCGTCAACCCCGACCAACGGCAGGGGCGTCTCAGCCGCGAGCAGTACCTTGATTACATCGACCGCGTTGAGAACCGCATCGGACTCGCCGGGCAGCCCCGCGCCATCGTCTTTCACGTCAAGAAAGACAAGAACGGCGTCTCGCGCGAGCACTGCCACGTCGTCTGGTCGCGCATCGACGCCGAACGCGGCAAGGCCCGCCAGATCGCTTTCGACCACGACAAGCTGATGATGGTCACCCGCGAGTTCGCCCGCGACCACGGCCTCAAGCTTCCGGATGGCTATTACCGGGACAAGGGGCAGGAGCGGCCAAAGAAGAACCGCCAACTTTCGCTTTATGAGAAGAGCCAGCAGGAAAAGGGCGGTCTCACCAAGGAACAGCACATGGCGCAGGTGACCGCCGCTTGGCACAAGCGCGATAACCCGCGCGCCTTCGTCCGGTCACTGGAGGACATGGGTTACATCCTCGCCACCGGCACACGCGATTACGTCCTTGTTGATCTCTACGGCAACATGAACAGCTTGCCTAAGCTGATCGACGACAAAAAGGTCCGAACCAAGGACCTGCGGGAATTTCTCGGCAAGGAGTTTCCGAAGGACTCCCTGCCAAGCGTGGACGAGGCGCGGGCATTAGCCGCCGGTCATCGCGCGGCGATGGAGCTGTTCAGCAAAAGCGAGGAGCGAGCGGCGCGCGAAGGTCGAGAAAAGCAGCGGCGTGAGGAATTGCAGGGTCGGCAACTGCCACGCCGTCAGGCAATCGAGAAGGAAGTGACGGCGTTAGCCGAACGGCAGCGGCAGGTCAGACAAGAGCTTTTGGAGGAGCAAAAGAAGGCACGCGCAACGCTGCGGCAGGGCTATTTGCAGGAGAGCAAGCGCATCCGGCTCGACCGCGCCGGGCATCGTCCAAAGGGTCTGGCAGCCTTTCTTGGCCGCATCACCGGCGTCGAGATGATTACAAAGAAGATTCAGCAGTACCGTGACAAGACGCGGTACGACGCCTTCGTCTCGCAGAAGCGCGAGTTGAGCGAACGCCAGCAGCGCGAAACGCGGATACTCACGCGTCAGCACGAATTGGAAAAGCTCACCGTGCAGCACCGCTTGCGGTCGCTGGAATTGGTCGAACAGCGGGAACTGCGTTCACTGGAGACGGCGCTGCTTAAGGAGCGCCGGGTCGAAGAGAGAGTGCGGACGAGGCAAGAGCCATCGCGCGAACCCAATAAGGACGCATTCAATAGGGCGGCGAAAAAGCCAATCGATCTCAGCGCCGAGTTTGCCCGTGCGGCGCAAACTGGCGATGGTGAAGACAAGGGCTCTGGGGAGGCGGCGCAGGACCCCGCGCCGGAAGCCGAAGTAACGGTTCAGCGGCGGAAGCGGACCAAGGAGCGGTCGCAGGAGGCTGAGCGCTCCACCGAAGCCAAACGGGCCGCCCCCGACCGGGAAGGCAATGATTCGTCCCCTGACCGTCCGGCTCCCACCCGGCGACGGAATCGGGATTTTGACCGGGATCGGTGAAAGCTGCGCCCAAACCTTGATAGCTATGGAAATTAGACAATTCTCTGCGATTTTCCGCAATTTTCTGTATAGTTTTTCTCGACGTACGACTGGTGCGGGTGGATGGGCGCCGAGATTCTGACGATCCGGGAGGTGGCGGAGCTTCTCAAGATCAACGAGAAGACCGCCTATAGGCTCGCGGCGAAGGGGAAGATACCTGGATTTAGGGTTGGCGGTTCGTGGCGGTTTCGCCGAACGGACATTGACCAATGGATCGAGGAGCAGCGGACAGCGACCAAGGCGAAGTAAAGCGCGATGACTGAGACGAACCAGAACCCTGAGCAAATTGCACGCGATCAGATTGATGCACATCTGGCCGAGGCGGGGTGGCGCGTGCAGAAAAAGGAGGCGCTCGACTTCAACGCGGGCGTCGGCATCGCGGTGCGGGAGTATCCCACGGACACCGGCCCCGCCGACTACGTCCTCTTCGTGAACCGCAAGGCCATTGGCGTGATCGAGGCGAAGCCCATGGACTGGGGCCACAAGATCACGACGGTTGAGGATCAATCGACTGGGTACGCTGACGCCAAGCTGAAATGGGTGACGAACAAGGAGCCTCTACGCTTCGTGTACGAGAGCACAGGCGTTATCACGCGCTTTACCGACCGGCGCGACCCGAAGCCGAGATCGCGGGAGGTGTTCACCTTCCACCGCCCGGAGACGATGGCGGAATGGCTCTCTAAGCCCAAATCGCTCCGCGCACGCCTTCACGACATTCCGGCGCTTGATCCCACCGGACTGCGCGACTGCCAGATCACAGCGATCCAGAACCTCGAAAAATCTTTCCGGGAAGATCGGCCTCGCGCACTCGTGCAGATGGCGACCGGCTCTGGCAAGACCTTCACCGCAATCACGTCCGTGTATCGTCTGCTGAAGTTCGCCGACGCCAAGCGCGTGCTCTTCCTCGTGGACACGAAAAACCTTGGAGAGCAGGCCGAGCAGGAATTCATGTCCTACGTCCCGAACGACGACAACAGGAAGTTCACCGAGCTTTACAACGTTCAGCGTCTGCGCTCGCCACACATCGCAGGCAGTAGCCAAGTTTGCATCAGCACGATTCAGCGGATGTACTCGATCTTAAAGGACGAGCCGCTCGATGAGGCCGCTGAGGAGGACAACCCCGCCGAACGGCTGGTGCGTCCCAAGACGCCGATGCCGGTCGTCTACAACCCGAAAATCCCGCCCGAATTCTTCGATTTCATCATCATCGATGAGTGCCACCGCTCGATCTACAATCTGTGGCGGCAGGTACTGGAGTATTTCGACGGCTACCTGATCGGCCTCACTGCCACACCCGACAACCGCACGTACGGTTTCTTCCACAAAAACGTCGTGAGCGAATACGGGCACGAGCGCGCCGTGGCTGATGGCGTGAATGTCGGCAACGAGGTCTATGTCATCGATACGCAGATCACGCGCCAGGGTGCGCGGATCAAGGCAGAGCAGCAGGTCGAAAAGCGCCAACGTCTGACGCGTCAAAAGCGCTGGGAGCGCCAGGACGAAGACGAGCAATACGCCGCCACCCAGCTTGACCGCGACGTGGTGAACCCCGACCAAATCCGCACCATTATTCGCACGTTTCGGGATCAGCTCCCGGATATTTTTCCCGGACGCGAGGAAGCGCCCAAGACCCTTATCTTCGCCAAAACCGACAGCCACGCCGACGACATCATCAACATCGTCCGGCAGGAATTTGGTCAGGGCAACGACTTCTGCAAGAAGATCACCTATCAGGCGACCGAAGACCCGAAATCGGTGCTCGCCCAGTTTCGCAACGCCTACAACCCGCGCATCGCCGTCACTGTGGACATGATCGCCACGGGCACGGACGTAAAGCCGCTCGAATGCCTGCTCTTCATGCGCGATGTGAAGAGCCGCAACTACTTCGAGCAAATGAAAGGACGCGGCACGCGCACCCTGGACGCCGATAGCCTGAAGAAGGTTACGCCGTCGGCAAAGACTGCCAAGACGCACTACGTGATCGTGGACGCCGTGGGCGTCACTAAGTCTTGCAAGACGGCCAGCGAGCCGATCATCACCAAGCCGCATGTGCCGCTTAAAGACCTCGCGACAGGCATCATGATGGGCGTTCGGGACGAAGACACGGTCAGCTCGCTCGCCGGACGCCTCGCGCGCCTCGACAAGCAGCTCGACGACAAGGATCGCGCCCGCATTCAGGACACGGCGGGCGGCGTTCCGCTCGATGAAATTGTCCGCCGCTTGTTTGACGCCATCGATCCGGATCGGATCGACGACGAAGCCGCCAAGAAGTCGGGCGGGGTCGAGCCCTCAGACGCGCAGCGCGAACAGGCACGAGACAAGCTCGTTGGCCATGCGGCGAACGTTTTCACGGGACCGCTCATCAACCTGATCGACGGCATTCGCCGCGAGAAAGAACAGACCATCGATCACGATAATCTCGACACCGTTCTCGCAGCGGGGTGGAGCGGCGATGCAAAGGAAAACGCCGAAACGATGGCGAAGGACTTCGCAGCCTACCTTGAGGAGCATCGCGATAGTATCGAGGCGCTCTCCATCTTCTACAGCCAGCCCGCGCGTCGCTCGCAAGTGACATATGCGATGATTAAAGCCGTCCTTGACGCACTCAAAACCGACCGGCCTACGCTTGCGCCGCTCAGGGTGTGGCGCGCCTATGCCCTTCTGGACGAGTACAAAGGTGCAGACCCGGTGAACGAGCTGACCGCACTGGTGGCGCTCATCCGCCGCGTTTGCGGCATCGATCCGAAACTCGCGCCTTATGCCGATACGGTGCGGCGCAACTTCCAGAACTGGATTTTGAAACGCCATAGCGGCGCAGGTGAGAAATTCACCGGCGAGCAGCTCGAATGGCTGCACATGGTGCGCGACCATATCAGCACCTCGATTCACATCGAGCGCGACGACATCGACATGGCCCCATTCAACGCAAAAGGTGGCCTTGGTAAAATGCATCAGCTATTCGGCGCGAGCATGGATGAGCTGATTGAAGAATTGAACGAGGCGCTGGCGGTATGAATGATCTTCCACCAACATGGCGTCTTGAAGAACTTGGAAGCGTGATGGATGTCCAAGGTGGGAGTCAACCGCCCAAGGCACAGTTCAAATATGAGCCTAGCAAGGGATACGTCAGACTGCTCCAGATAAGAGACTTTGGGGATAAACCCGTCCCTACGTACGTTCCCGAACGCTCAGTGACGAAGTTCTGCAAGAAAGATGATGTATTGATCGCGCGCTATGGAGCCTCGCTCGGTCGTATCGTTACAGGTCACGAGGGTGCCTATAACGTAGCACTCGCCAAAACAATTTTCGACGAACGCTTGTTTGTGAAGCGGTTCATCTTTTACCTGCTACAGACAGCCATCTTCCAAGTTCCTCTGAGTATGATTTCAAGATCCGCGCAAAACGGTTTTGCACGACACGAAATTGCGCACATCAATTTGCCCGTACCCCCATTGCCAGAGCAAATGCGCATCGTCGCCAAGATCGAGGAGCTGTTGTCCGAACTCGACAAGGGCGTCGAGAGCCTCACCACCGCACTCGAGCAACTCAAAGCTTATCGTAAGTCCCTCTTGAAGGCGGCCTTCGAGGGCAAGCTGACAGAAGATTGGCGCGCTAGAAATGCCGACAAGATCGAATCCCCTGAGGCGCTTGTTGCGCGCATCAAAAAAGAGCGTGAGGAGTACTACAAAGCAGCGGTTGAAGGGTGGCATATCGCCATCGCAAAATGGCGCGCTGGCGGCGAATCGGGATCAAGACCTTCCAAGCCGAAAGCGCTAAAAGACTACCCGTCCGAATTTCACGATTTGCGGATCGTTCTCCCTGAGCTTCCGAGGGGATGGGTTTGGTCACACCTTGGCTGGTGTTCCATGGGGCCAGAATACGGAACAGCGGCCAAATCAAGCAAAAGCGGAGCCGTGCCGGTTATCCGCATGGGCAATCTGCAAAATGGCCACATCGACTGGCATGACCTTGTTTATACGTCCGATGAGCAAGAAATAGAACAATACTCTCTGCGGCCCGGCGACGTTCTGTTCAATCGTACCAATAGTCCAGAACTTGTAGGAAAAACTTCGATCTACAAAGGTGAGCGTCCAGCGCTCTTTGCCGGATATTTGGTTCGTGTGAACCAGATTGAGAGCATCGCTCTTGGAAAGTACCTAACATACTTCCTTGGCTCCCCGATCGCTCGTGAACACGGTAATACCGTGAAGACCGATGGAGTAAATCAGTCGAACATCAACGGTACGAAGCTCCAGGAATACCCATGCCCATTCTGTACGATCTTCGAACAAGAAGAGATCGTGCGCATACTCGACGCAAAGCTTGAATCTGCCGACATAATGGAAGCTGAAATTGAAGCTGGGCTCGCCCGTGCCAACGCGCTCCGCCAATCGGTCCTCAGACGCGCTTTTTCCGGCCAGTTGGTCGCGCAAGACCCGGCGGATGAACCGGCTTCCGAATTGCTGAAGCGCATCCGCGCTGAGAAAGAGGATGGCGGCTCAACCAAGCGACGGAACAACAAGAACGGCAAGAAGGAGGCCGCATGAGCACTGCACCCATCATTTCCAAGGTTTGGAGTTTCTGCAACACCCTGCGCGACGACGGTGTGGGCTATGGCGACTACCTGGAGCAACTCACCTACCTAATCTTCCTCAAAATGGCCGACGAGTACGCCAAACCGCCCTACAAACGCGATGTTGGCATTCCGGCTAAGTACCAGTGGCCGAACCTGAAGGCCAAGCGCGGCGCGGAGCTGGAAGGTTACTACATCGAGCTGTTGCGTGAGCTGGGCAAGCGCAAAGACGTGCTCGGGCAGATTTTCACGAAGGCCCAGAACAAGATTCAGGACCCCGCGAAGCTCTATCGCCTGGTTGACATGATCGATGAAGTGCAATGGGTGAGCATGGGGGCCGATGTCAAAGGTGACATCTATGAGGGACTTCTCGAAAAGAACGCCGAGGACACCAAATCCGGCGCAGGTCAGTACTTCACGCCGCGCGCGCTCATCAAGGCGATGGTCGAATGTATGCGCCCTGAGCCGGGCAAGACAATTGCCGATCCGGCCTGCGGCACCGGGGGGTTTTTCCTTGCCTGCTATGATTTCCTTACGAACCCTGAAAACTACGAACTCGATAAGGCGCAGAAGGCATTCCTGAAGCACAAGACATTCAACGGAAACGAGATCGTCGCGGGCACGCGCCGCCTCTGCTTGATGAACATGTTTCTGCACAACATCGGCGAGATCGACGGTGACGTGCTCATCTCCCCCAACGACGCGCTCGTCGCTGCTAGCGCCCAGAGCTTCGACTACGTGCTCGCCAATCCGCCCTTCGGCAAGAAAAGCTCCATGAGCTTCACGAACGATGCGGGGGAAGAGGAGACCGACGAGCTTACATACAATCGCCAGGATTTCTGGGCCACGACTTCCAACAAACAGCTCAACTTCGTTCAGCACATCCGCTCGATGCTGAAAACTACGGGTCGAGCCGCCGTCGTCGTGCCGGACAACGTGTTATTCGAAGGGGGTGCGGGGGAGACCGTTCGTCAGAACCTGCTGAAGACAACGGAGCTACACACCATTCCGCGCCTGCCGACGGGCATCTTCTATGCCAACGGCGTGAAGGCCAATGTCTTATTCTTCGAAAATCACGAGGCTAGCAAGAACCCGTGGACCAAGGAGGTCTGGTTCTACGATTACCGTACCAACATTCATCACACGCTCAAAAAGAAGCCGCTGCGCTACGAAAACCTTGCGGAATTCGTCGAATGCTACAGCCCGAAGAACCGGCACAAGCGCAAAGCGACCTGGGATGCCGAGAAGAACCCCGAAGGCCGCTGGCGCAAATTCAGCTACGATGAGTTGACCGCGCGAGATAAGACAAGCCTCGATGTCTTTTGGCTGAAAGACAAAAGTCTCACCGACCTCGATAACCTTCCCGAGCCGGATGAACTGGCAGAAGAGATCATCGAGAACCTGGAAGCAGGACTGAACAGCTTCCGGCAGGTGCTCGCGGGGCTTGGAAAGGCGGCATAGTCGTGATCGCTTCGCCCCTAGATTATCATTACAAAATCGCGCTGCGGCTCAAACTGCGGCAAACATCGGGCGATGCCTTTCAGGACTTCTTTTCCACCGTGATGGAAAAGAGCCACGGCGACGACTTTGTGCGTGTGCGGCCATTTGGCAAGAAGGGCGATAAGGGCTGCGACGGCTATCTCCAGTCAAGTGGACAGCTCTTCGCGTGTTACGGGGCGCTGAACGGCGACAAGGGAAAGGTCGATTACCTGATCGGAAAGATGGATGACGATTTCGCCAAGGCCAAGAGCCAACTCGGTGGGATAATGAAAGAGTGGCATATGGTGCACAACCTCGTGGATGGCCTGCCGGTGGAAGCAATCAGCAAGCTGGATGAACTCAAGAAAGCCAATCCGGGCATCACATTCGGCTTTGTCGGTCTTGAAGGGATCGAGGGACGGGTCACACAACTGGGTTCAGTCGTCGTGGCCGAGCTTCTCGGGCCGCAGGCAACAAACAAGGACGCGCAGGAAATGCAGCCAGCAGAGCTGCAATCGCTTATCAACGGAATCATGTCGGGTGTGGCTGATGGCGTGCCCGCTTCAGGGGCGATAGCGCCGGTGCCGTCCGACAAGCTGGATGCTAACGACCTTCCCAATCACTGGCGCCAGATGATCGAAAGCGGATGGAAGAACGCGTATTACGTCGGGGAGTATTTTGGGCGGCACCACGAACCGTTGATTGGCGAGCGCATCGCTTCCCTGTTTCGGGAGCGCTATCAGTATCTGCGCGCGCAGGCGATTACCGCTGAAGGCATCATGGATAGCCTGTACGAATTCGTCGCAGGAATTGGCTCTGTGCCGCCCGCCCGGCAAGTGGCCGCGCAGGCGCTCCTCGCGCACCTTTTCGAGAGCTGCGATATCTTCGAGAACATATCGGCTGGAGCGAAGGCATGATCCTTCCGGCCAAGCATTTGAAGCAAGATCGCGCGCTGTTGGGCGTTGGCAGTGAAATCCTCGCCGCCTTGACGGGGGAGCAAACCGTTTCCGAGCTATGGGAGGCGGTCCAGCAGCGGCGTCTGCAAGTGTTCAGCCCGCTTTCCTTCGATTGGTTTGTCCTAGCGCTGTCCTTTCTGTTTGCGATTGATGCCGTCAGCTTTGAGAGGGGAATACTCACCAAGCGAGGTGGGTCATGATAATCAACAGCATTGACAGCTCACTGGATACTTTCAAGCGTGTGCAATTTCATGCAGGCTTGAACGTTCTTCTTTCCGACAAGCACCTCGAGGCAACGGAGGGCCAGACCCGCAACAGCGCTGGCAAAACTAGCCTCGTCGAAATACTTCACTTTTTGATGGGTGCTGATTGCGACAAAGGCAGCATTTTTCGGTCAGACGCTTTGAACGATCACTTCTTCCAGATGTCTTTCAATCTGGGCGACGCAGAGATTTGCGTTGAGCGCACCGGATCGCAGCCATCGCGCATCTACATCGTGCGCGGCCTGGAAGGACGCGAAGACCTGCCCATAAAAGTCGAGAAAGATTCCGAGCGGCTATTTATTTCAAATGAGAATTGGAAGGCCTTTCTCGGTCAGGCGCTTTTTGGACTCCCCCTCGATCTTTCCGGGACTGAGTTTGACCAGGCCTACACGCCGTCCTTTAGGTCGCTGATTTCCTATTTTGTGCGCCGTCAAAACTCGGGCGGCTTTATCAGCCCGGAGCGTCAGGCTGAGAAGCAGCAGCGCTGGGACTGGCAGGAAAATATCTCGTATCTCCTCGGGTTGGATTGGCGTATCCCCTTTGAGTTCCAGAAAGTCCGCACGCGGGAAACCGCGCTGGAGGAACTGAAGAAGGCCGCTAAAGGGGGTGCCCTCGGTGCGGTCATCGGCACCGTCGCCGAATTGCGGCCTAAAGTGACGGTCGCAGAGCGAAATGCGAAGCAGCGGCGCGAACAGCTCGATAATTTCCGGGTTCTTGAGTCCTATAATGAACTTTCGAGACGGGCGGCGCGTGCCAAGACTGAGCTACAATCTATCAGCCGCGAGAACGTCAGCCTCAATGAAACGCTCAATCACCTCCAGTCTGTGCTGAGCAGCGAAGCGCCGCCAGAAGCCTCGCTGCTAGAGCAAATGTATGCCTCGGCGGGTATCGAGCTGCCGGGGGTCGCGATGAAAAGGCTTGAGGACGTTCAGGCGTTCCACAAGTCGGTCGTCCAAAATCGCGCAATGCATCTGCGCCGAGAGATTGATGAGACGACGGGCCGCCTGCAACAGAACGAAGCGCGCGCCGCTACCTTGGATGCCGAGCGGCAGGATGTCCTGAAGACACTGGAGAGCCACGGCGCGTTGGAGGACTTTCTGCGCTTGCAGCGCGAGCTTGCGACCTTGGAGGCGGAAGCCGCGACGCTTCGTGAGAGGTACAAGGCCGCCCAGGTATTGGAGGGCGAGGCAACGCAGCTCGATATTGATCGCGGAAACTTACACAGACGCCTTCAGCAAGACATCCAGGAGCGCAAGGAACGGCTGGACAACGTCATCTTACTCGTCAATGACATAATTGCCTCGCTTTACGACGACCGCACGGGAAACTTCGAGATTAGCGCGACTGATAGGGGACCCGATTTCAAGATTTCTATTGAAGGCGACCAGGGCGGCGGCATCGCCAGCATGGAAATATTCTGCTTCGATTTTGCGCTCTTCACGTTATTGTCGGGAGAAGGTCGCGGGCCTGGCTTTCTTGTGCATGACAGCCATCTTTTTGACGGCGTAGACGAACGGCAAATCGCGAAGGCGCTCGCTCTCGGTCTCCGAACGACGTCCGGCAAGGCGCTGCAATACATAGTCACTATGAATTCTGACATATTTGATCGCCTTCCGTTGCCAAAGGACTTCAAGCGGGAAGAGGCGGTACTCGCAACGCGACTGTCAGACCGGACCGTGTCGGGCGGTCTCTTTGGTATTCGATTTTGAGTTTGCCAGCGTTCATTCTTCTCAGGCGGGCCTTCGAGGCCGGTCTCTCGTAAATCGAGCGCGCTTTGCTGATCTCGGTCATTTGGCTTCATCCCTTGCGCGAAAAACCTTAGGGGCCAGCTCGAAATCGCGGGCACAATTTTGGCACACCGGGCAGCGACATCCAGCGATTTACAGCGACATGGAGCGATGCTAAATTATTGAATTCGTTGAATTCATCAATCAAATCAGTGTGCCAGTTAGCCCTCCGAAGGCAGAGGCCGCAGGTTCGAATCCTGCCGGGTGCGCCAATCAAATCAATGTCAGGGCCGGACAAGGATTTTATTGGAGCGGGTGAAGGGAATCGAACCCTCGTCGTAAGCTTGGGAAGCGGGTTAAAGCCATTATTTTTCAGATACTTACACCGTAACTTGTTGAAAAATCCGGATTTGGGTTACCGCTGTTTACCGCTACCTCCCGGTGTTTACCGGAGAGATTGTCACAATTTGTCACAAATGATCCGCACTGGCACGGGTAGCGGCATGCTCAACAACATAATCTTCCAGCAGCAGATCACGAAGTTCCCGGCGCATGCGGCCGAGGGTGCCGGGATAAAACGAGACATTGCGGCCTGTCCTGTCGAGATAAAAATTTGTGCAGCCGGTGGACCAGCTCATTTTCTGCAATTCGCCCTGAATCGCCTCGTTATAGGCATGGGTGGGCTCAGTCTTCACCTCAACCATGCGTATATTGCTCTTCTCGATCTCCTCCATGCACCGCAGAATATAATCCACCTGCACTTCGGAGGAATAAAACAGCGACGTATAGGCAGCAGGGCCGTTCAGCCCGTTGACGGTGAAATAATTTGGGAAGCCGGGTATCGCCACGCCGCGATAGGCTTCGGGACTTTTGCGCAGAGCTTGTGTTAACGGCAGGCCATTGCGTCCAAAGACCTCAACGGCCGGACTGCCATCCTCGCGCGCACCCAGTTTGTAACCGGTGCAAAAAATTATCACATCCACTTCCGCCACTCTGCCATCGGTCACCACAACACTTGATTCGGTCAGTTTTTCCACGCCTGAATCGATCAAATGCACATGCGGCATTGCAAGTGCCGGATAATAGTCATCCGAAACAAGCAGCCGCTTGCAGCCGGGGTCATAGGCTGGCGTCAGTTTTGCGATCATCTCCGAATCTGAAATTGCCGATTGCATATGCCGAAGCGCCATGCGGCGCATGATGGCAATGGCTCTGGCGTTACGCTTGAAAACCTTATAGGTGAACAGCGTATTGCGGTACAACGCGCGGCGGTGACGCGCCAGCGCGCCTGTGGCGGGATCGCGGAAGACTTCCTTCATGGCATCGGTATACGGCCCGTTGTTGCGCGGCATCACCCAGTTGGGATCGCGCTGAAACACGAACAGTTCCTTTGCGCGGCTAGCCACCTGGGGTATGACCTGCACCGCACTTGCCGCGCTGCCGATCACGGCCACGCGCTTGCCGGTCAAATCAAAGCCATGCCGCCATGCGCCTGAATGCCACAGCGGCCCCTTGAAAACATCCAGTCCGCCGATGCGCGGAAAGCTGGGCGCAGTTAACCCGCCTGTTGCCGAAACCAGCACACGATGACGGATGGTTTCGCCGTCCGCCGTTTTCAGTTCCCATGATCCATCTTCAGAATGGTAGCGCACGGTGTCAATCGTAACGCCAAGCCGCAAATGCTTCAGAAGGCCATATTTCTCCGCACAATGACGAAAATAGGACTGGATTTCTGGCTGGCTGGCAAAGGGTTGGGTCCATTCCGGATTGGGCTCGAACGAATAGCAGTAAAGATGCGAGGGCACATCGCAGTGCAGCCCGGGATAGGTATTGTGTTTCCATGTGCCGCCAACACCATCGGACTTTTCATAAATCACAAAATTATCGTGGCCCGCCTGTTTGAGCCGTATCCCCATCAGCAGTCCACTTAATCCGGCTCCTAAAACGCCAACACTTAAACCACGCTTTTCCATAACTGCTCCATCTATTGCGGCAGGTTACACGGCGAGCGCCATCGCCCGGGTAACGATATCTTCGCGCAACAATACGCTGGGCGGTTCCAGAAAATGCCGGACTCGCAATACAAGCCGGTGCACTTCTTCGTCTTCCAGAGACAGCAGGCCAATGCCCTTCATGAATAGCAGCCGTTGCTTCAAATCCGCAGACCGGTCGCCGGTTGCTTCGGGATGCGCAAGGTTAATCGGTATAGCCGATTCCCATGCGCTTTGCGCCTCTGCGGCAATCCTCGGCAAATATTCTGTATACAGATTTTTTAGGCCGCCGCCGGTCTTCGCCCTGCCGGCCAGTAATTCATCCAGGATCATGGCGTATTTTGTGGCCATCGACATGCCTTGTCCAAGCGCTGGATTGTAACCGGCAACCGAATCCCCCAGCGGCAGAAAGCCTTCGGGAAAGTGCGCCAGCTTGTCGTAACGATGCCAGAAAGCCTGCGGCAAACGGTAGGCTTTAACAGGCTGCATGACTTCCAGGTCTTTGATCGTTTCATATATTTCTGGCTGCGCCAGCGCCCTTGTAAAGGCCATGAAACCTTCCATTTCACGCGGCGGATGCTCACTGAATTGGCCGCCCAGCGTACACAGATAGCCTTCATTTTCGATGGGAAGCAGTGCGCCAAAGCGCGTGTCGGGAAAGTGATTTAATATTAGAAACCCATCCTGCTTGCCTTGTTGTTCAGGGCTTTTCCTGAAGAAAGCGGTTGCATAGACCAGTTGAATGCCAATGCGTTGTGTTTCCACATCACCGTATCCGGTTTTGCCCATCATCTCCGAGCTATGCGAGCCGCGCCCCATGCAATCAAGCACCAAATCCGCTTGCAAAAGCTCCTCCGCTCCGCCCGGGGCCCGGCAGATGACGCCATCAATTGCGCCCGGCCTGGCGGCTGAAAATGATTCAAAACCAAACCCGTCGCGGATCGTCACATTGGGCCGTTCCTGCAACGCCATGCGGATGGTGTGTTCAAGCAGCGGGCGCGACTGAAAATAGGTGGTCAGCCCAAAATCGCGCTGCGGATGCCAGACGCCATTGGTGAAGACGCGCATATCTTTGCCATAGTCAGCCTTCACACCCCCCTGTGTGGTTAGCCGGTCCTGGAAACCGGGGAAAATATGCTCAAAAGCGTTGATGCCAAAACGCAAAAGATTGTGAATCTGTTGCCCTTGCGGCACTCCAGGGCGGGTTTGCGGCTGCGCGGGCAGTTTGTCCCGCTCAACAACAATGACCTCACGAAAATAACTCGACGCCACTCCAGCGGTGGCAAGCCCGGCAATACCTGCGCCCAGCACGATTGCGCGCCCACCCAATATGCGATTTGTATCTGGCATACTCAAAAACTCTCCTCACAGTTCCATCTGGTCATGAACAATGTCAACTAGTCATGAACAATGTCAAGCTAGTTTAGCGAAACGCTAAAGTACGCGGAAAACTGGGCTAAATATGCGCACAATGACCAGGATATTTCACGTCTTTTTCTAACATAATTGGCTGTAATTAAGGGTTCAATATAGCGGATCCCGAATGAAATGCGCAATATCGCAATTTTCCCAGAATGTTACCAATATGCTAGATATACCTTTTTGCGCGAGCTATGATATATCCTAATGGCGCGTTATTTTTGTGGTTGGGGGTGTTGCAGTGAATTCGGATCAGGTGATTGCAAATTTACAGGAAGTTGCGGCCGGATTTGCGGAGCAGCGAAGGGAGCGCCTTGAGCGGCGCCACCTGGAACGCCCGGACTTTGATCTTTTGGCTAAAGCCGGTTTTCTGGCTACAGGGCTCGCCGAGGCGGATGGGGGCCTCTGGAAAGATGTCCGGCAATCGACGCGGCCTTATGCGGAAATGATCCGCACGATTGCCATCGGCGATCCGTCGGTCGCGCTTGTCGAGGCCATGCCCCCTTGCGTACTGGTATTATGGATGGCGGCGGGCGAACCGCCCGCGCCGGTAGCGGCAGCATGGCGCGCGCAATGCGACTGGGTTTGCGGCACGGTAAAAGATGGCGCCTGGTGGGGAACGGTCACGTCGGAACCAGGCTCTGGCGGCGATATTATGAAAACCCGGTCGGTTGCAAAACCGGCGCGGGAGGCAGGCCAGTATCTTCTGACCGGGGAAAAGCATTTTGGCAGTGGCTCCGGCATCTCCACCTATATGATCAGCACAGCGAAGGTTGAGGGCGAAACCTTCCCCGACATGTTCTTCATGCGCGTCGGAGACGCCAACTGGGACGGGAGCAAGGGTATAAAGCTTGCGGCGGAATGGGATGGGCATGGCATGAGCGCAACCCAGTCTCACGCCTTCAGATTTACGGATTTTCCCGCGACCCGCAGCGCCTGGGCAGGCAGTCTGGCTGGGTCTGCGGCGGCGGCTGGCCCGCTGGGCGGCGCCGTTTTTACGGCGGTAATCGTTGCCGTGGTTGAACAGGCGCTTACATTTGCGCGCGAAAAACTGTCGGGAAAAGCAGGCGAAATGCGCCCCTATGAACAGGTGGAATGGGTGCGCGCGGAAAATGAGGGCTGGCTGATCCGTCAGGCGTATGAGGGCATGCTGAACACCATAGAGGCCGGCAAAGGCGGGATGTTGGCGGCTGCGCGCTGCAAAGCCACGGTGGCGGAACTGGCGGAAACCTGCCTGGGCCGGGTCAGCCGCGTGGTTGGCGGCACCAGTTTTTCGCGATCAGGGCCGCTGGGCCGCTGGGCGCAGGATGTGCGCGCGCTGGGCTTTTTGCGTCCGCCCTGGGGGCTGGCCTATGATCAGCTTTTCGCCATGTCGTGGCCAAAATAAGTACGTAAAACAAATAAGGGCGCAGATGAGTATCTTCCAATGAGCAATAAACTTCCCGTTCAGGAAAAGCCGCCAACATCGGACCGCGCGGGTAGTGAGGCGGCGCTGGAGACAGCGGCGTTGCGGCTGTTACAGCAGAACGGCGTGCTGTCCGGTTTGAACCTTCGCGAGGTGGCGGATGAAGCCGGGGTTAATCGCGGCCTGGTTTATCACTATTTCGGATCGCGTCAGGAACTGTTGCGCGCGGCCTTGCGCCGCGATGTCAAACAGCGTTTGGCGGACATCCTCGCCAGCGGCGGTCTGCCGTTCAACGCCCGCATACGCCAATTGGTGCGCACCATGCTGGGGCAGCAAGAGGCCGTCAATCTGGCAACTTTGCTGTTGCTCGACGCGCAGGAAAAACTGCCTGTCGCGCCGTTGAAGGATCAGTGGATCGCGGGCTTTCAGCGCGACGTCGCGGAAGGAAAAATTGACGTGGATACGGACCCGCAGGCGCTGTTGGCGCTGATGACGGCGCTATCCTACGGCTATGTCGTGTTCCGGCAGGCCGTTGCGGAGGAGCTTGATATTCCGGTGACCGATCTGGATTACCGGGTCGATGATGTGTTCGGAAAGATGCTCAGCGTGTTTGAGAAAAAGCAGCCTTAGCAGGCAAATGGTCAGTTGTTTTGCTCTAGTCAGAAGAAACCAGCGCGCGCATAGACGCCGCACCAACAGAGGAGACGTCACATGGATACGATCGTTTCAAAAGCGGCAAAAATTCGTGCACAACTGGATCATCCGCTGATAGACGGCGATTCACATATCGTGGAATACACGCCGGTGTTTCTGGATTATCTGAAAGATGCGGGCGGACCAGACGTCGCCGCGCGCTTTGCCAAAACCATGGGCGCTGGTTTCTCACTCAGCGGGGATGCGCGTAAATCCTGGTACGCGATGAGTTGGGAAGAGCGCCGCGAGACACGTCTGATGCGCAGCCCCTGGTGGGCGCTGCCGACCAAAAACACGCTGGACCGTTGCACCGCGATGCTGCCCAAACTGTATCACGAGCGGATGGACGAAGTGGGGCTGGATTTCGCAGTGCTCTATCCGAGCGTGGGCCTGATGTTTAACCACAATTTCGGGGACGACGAATTCCGCACAGCCGCCTGCCATGCGTTCAACGAATACACCGCCGCCATTTATGGCCCGTATAAGGATCGTATGACGGTGGCCGCTGTAATCCCGCTGAATACGCCCGAGGAGGGAATAAAGGAACTCGAGCACGCCAAAAAACTGGGGCTTAAGGTGGCGATGATTCCAGCCTATATCCGTCGGCCCTTCCCGGATCTGCACAAAAAACATCCCGAACTGGGGGGCCGCGTCAACTGGCTGGACAGCTATGGCATGGACAGCGCCCATGACTATGATCCGTTCTGGGCCAAGTGCGTTGAGCTAGGCTTTTCGGTGGCGTCGCATTCTGGCAGCCAGGGGTTCGATGACCGCCGCTCGATCTCGAATTACATGTACAACCATATGGGCCATTTCGGTGCGGCCGGAGAAATGCTGGCCAAGGCGCTGGTGATGGGTGGGGTCACCCGGCGCTTCCCGGAACTGCGGGTGGCCTGTCTCGAAGGCGGTGTGATGAACGGTGTGCGTCTCTATGGCGATCTGTTCTCGCGCTGGGAAAAACGCAGCCTGGACAGCCTGCAAAATCTTGATCCCATGAATATTGACCAAAGACTGGCGCGCGAACTGTTCGAGAAATATGGCGATAAAGATACGCTGGCCAAGCTCGATCAGCTTGAGCATACCCTGGCGTTCGGGCCAAAGACCATTG